>MDSW01033981.1_pt1 | contig 25006 bp, 30 predicted proteins | sample 811171 | NCBI WGS metagenome assembly MDSW01 (sample SAMN05326641, study PRJNA326480) | marine metagenome | isolation source: seawater | place: Atlantic Ocean: North West | collected 2012 | reverse complement strand
TGGTTGCGGAGGAGGGATTTGAACCCCCGACCTTTGGGTTATGAGCCCAACGAGCTACCAGACTGCTCCACCCCGCACATTTATAATATGTAAATTTTTGTTTAAGTCAAATGATTGGAGCTAGTGTATCGACCATTTTGGAATACTGAGCCAATAAGTCTGAATAACTAAATACTTCTTTGTTCTTAACTTCTTTCTTTGAGCCTTTTAAAAAATAATTAAAAGAAAACTTATTATCATTATGGACTTGCATGCAAAAACCTGCAGGATACTGACAGCCTAGATTTAAATCTTTTAAAAATTGTCTTTCATAATTAGATACCAAAACACTTTCTTCAGAGGAGAAGTGTTCAAAATACTTTGTTAAATCTGCATCCTCTCGAGCCTCTATAGCTAAAAAGCCCTGAAGAGGGGATGGAACTATGACGTCGATATCAAATAGTTCACATACATGATTACTTAAGCCTAGTCTTTTAATTCCCGCATTTGCCAGGACAACTCCATCAATATCAGTTTCCAAAGCTTTACGAATTCTGGTATCAACATTACCTCTAATCGGAATAATATTTACATCCTTCCTAATATGCGCTAGCTGCTCGCTCCTTCTTGAACTACCTGTTCCAATCTTTGGATTATCGTTTAGATCCATAAGCGTTTTATTTGATTTAGAAACTAGGACATCTCTAGGGTCTTCTCTATTTGAAGTCGATATAACCTCTAATCCTTCTGGTAACTCGGCAGGTAAATCTTTATAGCTATGAACAGCAATATCAATCTCCTTTGATATTAGGGCTTGTTCGATTTCTTTAACAAAAATATTTTTACCGCCGAATGATTTGATAGTATCTTCTGAATTTGCATCACCAGTTGTGATTATTTCTCTTAATTCTACGTCTATATCAGGAAAGTTTTTTAAGAGGAATTCTTTTACATGATTAGCTTGCCATAAAGCTAACTTACTTGCTCTAGTTCCTATTGTTAAAAGTTTTTTCATTTTCTATTTTATAAATATTTGACTCACTTACATCTTTATCTAAGTCGAAAATCTCCGAAAGAACGGATAGATATAAGCTATTCTCTAAGCTTGCCTCATCTTTTATATTTTGAGTTGGCATATGTAGAATCTTGTTGCTAATTCTTTTAGCAATTAAAGCCTTATCCATAGTGTCAAAGGAAGTGCTCTTAACCTCTTTTTCTACTATATCTTCCACGGCCCTTCTCATTCTTGTTATAATATCCTTAACATTATCTGAATTCTCCCAATGAACATAAGTATCTAATGAGTTTTGAATTATTACAGAAGCTTCTTCTAAATTCTTATTATTCTCAGAATGATCGTTATCTATTATTGCTTTTAAGTCGTCTAAATTATAGAGATAACACGAGTCTATATCTCCTATCCTTGGGTCCATATCTCTTGGAACTGCAATATCAACAAAAAACATAATGGAATCTTTTCTATCTTCTTGAACTATCTCAATATCATCTTTTTTGATAATAAAGTCAGTTGAGCCAGTTGAAGAGAAGACAATATCTGTAGTGGCAAGGTAGTCCTTAACCTCTTCTATTGGTATTGGTTTACAGTTATTTTTATCAGCAAAAGTTATAGCATTTTTTATATTTCTGCTTGCTATAAAAATTTCGGAAACACCTTCATTCTTAAGATTAGAGATTAGAATCTGACTTATTTCTCCCGTTCCAATTACCAGCAAGCTTCTTTTATTTAAATCTTCAAATAGTTTCTTACTTAATTTTGAGACTAGTGATCCTATAGAATCAACTCTATTCCCTAAAGATGTTTCAGACCTAACTTTCTTGGCAGCAAAAAGTGATACTTGAATAAGCTTATGTAATGACTTTCCTATTGCTTGCACAGAACTTGCAATTTTATATCCCTCTCTAATTTGATTAATTATTTGTGGCTCTCCAAGCAACATTGAATCAGACCCGGATGCAACCTTAATTAAATGATAAGCAGCATCTTTTCCATGCATAAACTGATAAGTTGTAGGAGCCTTCTTAGAGATTGGAACCTTATGGAAATTCGAAATAAACTTTATTATTTCTGAGTCTATATTTTTAATTTTACTTGAAACGTATATCTCAACCCTATTGCAGGTAGACAGTATAAAACACTCATCTATTCCATTTATAGATTTTAATTGACTAAGAGCATTAGGAAGTGAGTCTTTATTAAAAGTGAAACTTTCTAAAAATGATATATCTGAATTGTTATGATTAATTGTTAGAACTGATAACATCGTCTACTTCCTTGATATGAATATCTTCCCATGCATCTTGTTCAGTTGAGAAATATTTCAACCTAGTTTTTTTGTACTCTTTAGAACTATAAAGCGAATCATACTCCTTAATGCCTGACATGTCAGACAAAGATTTAATAATAGACTCACAATCCTTAGCTGTCTTACCATGTATCATTGTAAATAAAGAATATGGCCAATCAGGATAAGTTGGTCGTCTATAGCAATGGCTTACTGACTTTAAACTCGACATTACAGGGGCAATCTCTTCTATTTTATCTATGGGTACCTTCCATACTCCCATTGCATTGGCTTTAAAACCAGCCTTTCTGTGATGAAGGATTGCTGCTACACGCCTCATTACGCCATGCTTGTTCAAATTAACAAGACAATCTAAGAGATCTTGAGTTTTAACTCCAGCTCTTTCCGCTAAATATGAATATGGATTTGGTATTAGTGGGAAATCTTCTTGAACCTCTTTTATAATTTTTACATCATCAGCCGTCAAATCATAATCCTTTGAGATATTCTCCTCTCCATAAAATTTTTCGTCTGTAGATGCAAGAGAATCCTTGCCTGTCATATCTAGTTTAACTCCAATCTTGAACAATTTTAAAGTTGGTAATATTCTTGTTGATTTTGCATTTGATAACCTGCTAAGTATATCAACCGTAGGCTCAAGTCCAATCTTACTATCGGGTGGAACTGCAAGGGTAAACCATAAATTATAAAAATGGTTTCTTTTATAATTATGCGTAACACCAGGATGTTGATTAATTATTTCTGCCGCACCATCAACATTAGAATCTTCATATGACATTGCCACTAATGTTGACTTGTATTTCATACTTCTAGTATCAAAAATTGCACTAATCTGCCTGATATAATTAATTTCTTTAAGTTTATTAATTCTCTTAATAACCTCAGACTCTGAAATAGATAATCTTGCACCTAATTCTAGAAAAGGAGATTCAGATACAGGGAATTCAGACTGCAATAAGTTTAATAATTCATTATCGAGTTTATCTGTTTGCTGATTCATTTCCATTAGGATACCTGAAATTAAAGTACACCATTGGGTGGCATAAGAAATATTTCATCTACATTAACTGATTTAACTTTAGTTATAGAGTCGAATAATATATGGGCAACCTCTAAATCGTTCATCATACTGCCTCTGTCCCACGTACCTTCAAGATTATCCCAAATACCAGTATCAGTAGCGCCTATTTCAGCGTGGACAACTCTAACTTGTCTAGTTCTCACCTCTTCTCTTAGGGCTTCTGTAAAACCCTTTAGCCCAAACTTAGAAGCACAATAAGCGGACCAATTAGGAAAACCACTTCTAGATGCTAGGGAACCCATATTTAGTACCACTGATTTCTTTTTTAATAAAGGTAGAAGACTTTGCGTTAAATAAAAAACTCCAGTGAGATTAACATCTATTATCCTTTGCCAATCTTTAATTTTTATTTTACCGATAGGGTTCAATACATTTGTTCCTGAGTTATTTATCAAATAATTAACACTTTTAAATTGCTTCTTAATACTTCCAGAAATCTTGTTGATATCCTCGATAGAGCTTACATCGCCCTGATAACAAATCAGATCTTCTTTAAACTCTATTAATTCTCTTTTTAATTTATTAATATTCGATTTCTTTCTTGAAAAAGTTACTACTTTTACGCCACTCTTTAAGAACATTGAAACCATTCTTTTTCCTATTCCACTCGTTCCACCACTAATTACTGCAACTTTCTTCTTCATAATTAGTTCCGGTGGTTACCTATAAGGTTTAAGAATTCTGCTCTAGTTCTCTCATCTGTTCTAAAATAGCCCAAGAGTTTACTTGTAACAGTATTTGTATCTGAGGTTTTAACACCCCTCATTTCCATACATAGATGTCTTGCTTTTAAAACTACTGCTACACCTTTAGCTTCCAAATTCTCCTGAAGGTAGTCGGCTACCTGGTTTGTAATTCTTTCCTGATTTTGAAGTCTTCTAGAAAAGGTTTCTAATGTTCGTGCTAACTTACTTAGTCCAACAATCTTTTTATCGGGTATGTATGCGATATACCCCTTGCCAAAGAAGGGTAGCAAGTGGTGCTCACAGAAAGAATAAAAAGGTATATCTAACTGAACAATCATTTCATCAGTTTTTTCAGCATCAAATGTGGTCATATTAAAAGTTGGTGGGTTTAAAAATTCATGAAAAGCACTCAAATATCTTCTAGGTGTATCGAGCAATCCTTCTCTTCTAGGGTCTTCGCCAATTATTTGAAGAAGTCTTACCACGGTGTCATTCTGATCTTCGTCAATTTGTTTTTCAAATGGAAAGTTAACCCAATCAACTTTTGCATCTTTTTCAAAAAGCGTAATAAATTTCTTCTTTGGAAATAACTTCTTGAATTTTTTCTTTGTTGTTCCTGAATCAATTATGTCATCTAAAATAAAATCAGCGTCTCCAGGAGCTGGGACATTAACAGCATTAAAAAATCCAGCCAATATCATCCCATTCTTTGGTACACCATATATCTTAGTTTTTTTATCAATCTTATATTTCTTCTTGATATATTCTATTCTTGAAAAAATATCTTCCCATGTTAAAAATACATTTTTCTTCATGACACATCCTTGTAATCAAAAAAATTCTCTGATGTTTCCCACAGTCTTACATGGTATAAATACGCTGGTTTTGGAATTAATACAACAATTTTATCCCATAAATATTTAGCAATATTTTCACCAGAGGCCCTGATGCTAGTAAAGTGTTCTATTTCAATATCCAACCTTTTGTGATCAAGTTCTTCTATGACTTCGCCAACAATCTCGTCTAATTTTACAATATCAATTATCATTCCCGTTAATTCGTCAACTTCACCGCCCAATGTGAGCTCTAAAGAATAATCGTGTCCATGTCCGTTAGGATTATTACACTTTCCGAATATTTCTTTATTTTCTTTCTCTGTGAACTTATCATTATGTAGCCTGTGAGCAGCACTAAACGAATATATCTTTGTTAAAGTGCAATTATCCAACATTCTCTTCCTTCCAATAATCCACAAACAAATCTTTAGTTTCATATAATCTTACTTTTTGTAATTTACATTCTTCTTTAGAAAGTTTTTCAGAAATGCATTCATATAAAACCTTAGCAAAGTTTTCAGTTGTAGGAATTTGATCGTCAAAAAAGTCAGTATCTTCATTTAAAAACTTATGATCAAATTCTTTCAATGTATCTTTTAAAATAGGTTTGAGTCTATAAATATTAATAATCATTCCTGTATCAGAATCTACTGGACCTTCTACGGTAGTCTCAAGTACATAATTGTGACCGTGTCCATACTTGCTAGTACACTTTCCAAAAACCTCTAAATTCTTTGACTCAGTCCACTCCTTCCTCCAATATCGATGGGAAGATGAAAACTCAATTTTTTTCGTTAAAGTTGTATATTCAGCCATAAGTCTCTAAGGATAACATCTAATTATAAAAAATTTAGTGTCTATTAGTTCTATTTTTAAACTTACTTAATTACTTCTATAATTTTTTCCATTACCTCTAATGGACTTTGTTTTCCAACTGGATTAGGAGTTATTATCGGCATATCGGCTCCAGCCTCAGCAAACTTAGCTAATGTTTCCTTACATTTACCAATTGGGCCTACCAATGCAAGGTCGCTAACAAGTTCTGGCGTTAAGGCCTCGGCTGGATTCATTCCATCTTCTATAGACTTAACTATATCCTCATACCCGCTTAATTTAAGAACTCTTTGGTAGAAAGGTAATCTAGCATATCCCGACAAACCTTTAATCGCACTTTCAACTGCTAAATCCAAATCATCAGATATAAAGGATGGTAGTCCAGTGGTCATGGTAAATTCTGAATCTAAATTTCCAGAGGATCTTCCTTTATCTACGCAACTTCTCAGTTTTTTTAAATGGTCAGCGCTCGCCAAGTAGGGCATAAGACCATCAGCTATTTCTCCAGCCAACTCTGCTGTCCTTTCTGTTAATCCAGCTATATAAATTGGCACTGGTGCTACTTTTCTTTTCAGGCTAATCTGATCAGAAGAACCGTCTAGATAAGACCTAACTGAGATAACATAATCTCTCATTGACTCTATAGGGTCTCCCATTTCAATTCCCAATCTAGAGTTTACAGGTTTGTGTGAAACACCTAACCCAAGCAATAATCTACCGCCAGTTAGCTCTTGAATAGTCATAGCTTCTGCGGCACACATAACAGGGTGTCTTAAATATATATTAGAAATCCAGGTTCCAACTTTAGTTTCTTTGGTGTATTCAGCAAATATCTGCGCATTTGCCAAGGCACTATAAGGCGGAACTTCCGGTGAAAGAAGTGCTTCTACTGGTGAGTCCTCTGCTAACTTTGCAATTCCAATGAGATTGTCAACCGAACATCCCCAGACTGGTGTTGTTACTGATACTTTCATTTTAATATTCTCCTTTTAATTCCCTAAATTCTAATTTTAATCTAATAATTTAATTAATTCATCCATCATTTGCAATGGGGACTGATTTCCTACTGGAAATGGGGTCAATATTGGCATAGTTGAGCCATTGTTGAATTGTGCTTCAAGCTGCTTCCTGCAGTTCGAGGGTTTGCCAAAAAGACATAGTTCATTCAACAGTTTGTCTGAGATTGCTTCTTCAGGTGAGATACCAGACTCAAGCTTTTTAATAATATCTCCAAAACCACTGTTAGTTAGCACTCTTTTATAAGATGGTCTTAGGGCCTGTCTCCCTACCCCAATTCTTGCAGCTGTAACAGCTTGGTCTACATCATCAGATAAGAAAACCGGCATTCCAGAGGTAAATTCAAATTTCTTATCCCCTGCTTTTGATTTTGCTGAAGAATAAAGAGTTTTTAGATGGTCTAAATTTGCCAAATAAGGCATTATGCCATCAGCAAGTTCTCCTGCCAGTGCTGCTGTTCTTTTTGTTAAACCTGTTATATGAATATCAAAGACTGGGAGATCTCTTTTGATGGGTATTTTCTCGTAATGATCCGAGCTACCATCAGCATAAGACTTAATCTTTATTACATACTGCTTCATAGACTCATACTGATCACCCATATCTATATCAAACACATCATTAACTGGCTTATGAGAATTACCTAATCCTAAAATCATTCTACCTTCAGAAATTTCTTGAACAGTCATCGCTTCAGAGGCACACATTATAGGCTCTCTCATATATATATTAGTAACCCATGTTCCTATTTTTATTGATTTAGTAGCTTCAGCCATTACCTGAGCATTTCCAATTGCACTGTAAATCGGAACTTCAGGTGAAAAAATTCCATAAAAACCTGCAGACTCAGCTGTCTTAGCTAAGTGTCTTAAATCTTTAACGCTACATCCTCTTATTGGCGTTGTTATTCCTATTTTCATTATTTAATTCCCCTTAATATTGATTTACTACATCTCTGTAATATTCGGACCTTAAATCTTTCTCTGACTTCTTAGATATAATTCCCTTGATCTTCTTAACAGTTTTTTCTTTATCCCTAGGATAGATTGCTTTTATTGGAAGATAATTAGAAATATGATTTGAAAAAAAATGTCCGTTTGTAAGAACAGTGTTTTCCGCAATTATTTCCAACTCTTTTAATATTTGAAATTTATCAGGGAGTTCAAAGTCTCCACTCTCCCAGGACTTGTATATAGGGGCTCCAGGTCTTACTTGAAGAGAGAGCAATCCAACATAATCAGGATCTCCTTTTGATAGCATATCTGCAGTTTCATAGGCATGAACAAAGCTTCTTTCTTTACCGCCGACTCCTAACAAGACCATACCTGAAACCTTAATGCCTGCATCTTTAAGTTTCCTCATGGAATCAATTGTTTTTATCTTATTAGCACCTTTTTTAATTCTCTTAAGAGTAACATCGTCTCCACTTTCAAAACCTATATAAACCATGTCTAGTCCTGCAGCAGCTAGCTCTTTTAGATCCTCAGGCTTTTTCCTAAGAATATCACCAACATTTCCATATATAGATATCTGTTTAATATTTTTATTATTTTCATAAATTCTTTTAATAGTCTTAAGTAACAACTTTGTTGGCAAAACTAAAGCATTCCCATCAGCTATAAAAGCCTTTTTATATGTTGGGCTTGAATTTTCATTAATGATTTGGAAAATCTCTTTTTCAGATCTCATTCTAAACTTCTGATTTGACTCCCTATACATAGCACAATATGTACATGAATTATGCGAGCAGCCAACAGTAGCTTGGATTAGCAAGCTATTGGCTTCACTCGGTGGTCTAAACATAGGTTGTTCAAATTTAATCATTTTATATTCACTCTTTTATTCGCTTCTTTATTTATATATACTAACATTTCATATGAGCATAATTAAAGAACTAATTATTCAAAAACTACCCCCAAAAGCACAAGAGTTTCTTGAGAAATATAAACTTGAGCCAAATGAATTAGAAGCTTTACCTTACGTCATAGGTATTTTTGGATTTATAGTTTTCTTAATTGGGCTTATTAGCTTAAGCTATGTCCTTTATTAACCAACCATTAAGGCTATCTTTAACAGCTATTTTATCTATTTTATTCTTAGTATTATCTTCAATTGATCCATTTTCTTCATTGTAAGTAAGAATGAGGAGCTGTTTAAACTTCCTAGTAGATTCTCCTATTATACTTCCAAGGACTACGCACTCAACCCCCCTAACATAAAATATGATGGCTTTTTCTTTTAGTTGAACAATTAAAGAATTTGAAGTTGTCTTCAAATTAGCTAAATGGTTTAAAGTTCTAGGTTCAACCTCTACTATAAGATAATCTAAATCTTTAAATTCGTTCTTAATATAAGTAAAAAAACTTGCAAATTTATTCATTTTTAAAAAAACATCTTTATGTTAGTCTTATAATTATTACATGATTTTAAATATAAAGTCTCCATCAACATTCATCACTAAAGTTTCAACTGTAAGCAAGCAATCAAAAAATATAGTGTCAACAAAACTTAAAGTTGTCCTCAAAGATGGATTTTTTTATATAACTAGAAGAAATAGGGACTCTAAATGGTATAACAATCTTTTATCTGATAATTATGCAGAGATTGAGATTAATGGGAAGCAGCTTAAAGCTACAGCCGAAGAGATGCTCGATGAAGAAGAAAAGAAAGAGGTATCAGCAATTAAATATGATGATAAAAGAATGTATGACAATAGATTTGGTTTTAAGCTCACCATAAAGGAAGGATAAGCTCATAGCATCGTTATATGGCAACACAGCTAATTTAAAAAGCATAGAAAAAAAAGAGCTATTAAGTTTATTTAGAAAGAGGATTGTAAACCAGTCGATTATATCTAAAGAATTTTTAAGCTATCTGTCAAATGCCCACGATATAATAGGTAGAAATATTAATTTAGTTATAAATCATAGAGGCAAAATAGATCTAATCTATATTGGAGAAATTTGGGAAGTTGAAGACTACACTGTCCTTAAATTTGGTGAGAAAGATATTGGGAATTCAAAAAGATTAATAACTATCTCTAACAGAAACAATGGGTTCCAAAAGAATGAAAAAGTATCCCTTATCAACTCAAAATTTTTAAACTATTTATTAATTAGAAGAGCCTCTATGGATAAGAATATATTTTCACTTTGTTATAAGAATAATGATGCTAAATCAAAAGATTTTTGGAATATTCAAGATTTCAATGATATCAACATGCTAAACGAAGAATCACTATGGGCTTTTAGTGAGAAAAGTACTTTAAAGAAAAAAGTTTCTAAATTAAGAAAGATGAAAGAAAAAATCTATCTAGTTGGTGTAGGGACTTCTAACAAGAAAGAATTAACAAACTCTATGGAAGAATTAAAAGAGCTATCAAAATCTCTTAATAAAGAAGTGGTAGGTTCTAGTTCTCAACTAAGAAAAAGCCATGATACAAAGACTCTAGTTGGTAAAGGTTTTCTTCTTGATATTTTACTTGAAGCTGAATATTTAGGAGCTCATAAAATTATTTTCAATAAAGAGCTTCTACCTTTTCAATCAAAAGAGGTTTCAAAACTTACGTACATGGAAGTATCAGACAGGACGGAATTAATTCTAGAGATTTTCAAGAAGAATGCTCAATCGAAGGAGGCCCATGTTCAGATTGAGCTAGCTAGACTTAAGTATGAACTACCACGAATAGCTGGGAGCGGTAAAAACTTCTCTCAAATTGGTGGAGGTATAAGCTCAAAAGGTCCAGGTGAAAAGAAAATTGAGCAAAGAAGGAGATATTTGAGAAAAAGAATCAACTTACTTGAAAAACAAATCAATGCTTTAAGTTATAGACGAAAACAGAATAGATCCAAAAGAGAAAAGAATGAGCTTTTTTCTGCTACATTGATAGGATACACATGTGCAGGAAAATCAACATTATTTAATAAGCTAACAAAATCGAGCGTAATTGAAAGCACGAAGCCATTTTCCACACTTAATCCAACAACTAGAAAGACCTATATTTCTGATGAAACAGAAATCTTACTTAGTGACACAGTGGGTTTTATATCAGACTTACCCGAAGATCTAATATCTTCTTTTAGGGCAACACTAGAAGAGATAAATCAATCAGATCTATTGATACACATTGTAGATTCTGCGGAAGAGAACTTTGAAGAAAAAATTATGTCAGTTGAGGATACACTAATTAGAACTAAGCTTATTAATCATAAGAGAATTATTATCTTCAATAAAATTGACCTCATTAATGATGAGAATCTGCGCTATTTACGTGAAAAGTTCCAACAGCCATGTGTTTCATCTTTAAAAAATATAGGAATACAAGACGCACGAAGCGAAATAGAAAAGATTGTTAAGTCTAGCTTGAAAAATCAAAAAGTAGTTAATCTTTAATAGTTAGCTTTCCACTTTTTATTACTTTTGTTTTAGAAGCATTTTCAACTTCAAATCTTAACAAATCAGTGCTATTGTCTACATTCCAACCATTAACCTTTAACTTGTCCCCAGGCCAAACCGGACTAGAAAATCGTAAAGATATAGAAGAAATCCTTGATGGGTCGGAGTTTAGGTATTTATCAATTAAATTATCCATTGTCATAGCCATTGTACATAAGCCATGAACTATTATCCCTTGGAGTCCTGCCCTACCCGCAGTTTCTTTATCTATATGTATAGGGTTCTGATCTCTGGATGCCTGAGCATACTTATGAGTAATACCGTCTTCAATATCAAAATTACTTTCTACAATATAATTAGGTTGTTCTACTTGAACGGGTGGAGATTTTTTTGGCTTTGGTGGATCATTCTTTCTTAGCTCTTTCGCTTTCGCAATTTCAGAATCTGATGCTCGAATGAATAAAGTCCAAGATGAGTCCCCTACTTCTTTATTATCTGAGTCAACATGAAAAACCTTAAGTTTCAGAATATTATTCAAACCTTTTTGTTGTATATTCTCAACTAAAGCATAAGAATCTATTTTTTCACCAATCTTAAGTAGTCTACAGAAATTCATTGTCTGCTCACCATGAACAAGCATTAGAACACTCCTATCCATTTCTTCTCGAGATTCATACAAATCTTCCATCTTCCATATACTTTCAACCAGATTTATTTCATGCACAACATTAAACATATGAGGAGCGACATTATTATTTTTATAAAAAGAATTTGATGATCCAATAGAAGACAAATATGAAAAGACATTGTCCCTATTTATTTCCTCAGAAGAAGTCTCAGTCTTATATCCGATATATTTGGTATTTAGTCCCATTATTCACCACCTTAATCTAAAGATTTTAATATACTATCATATCTAACCTTCTTATCTTCGTAAGAAGTTAAAGTTCTACCTAATACTATATAGTCTGCACCTAGGGTAAATGCTTCCTTGGGTGTAATTATCCTTTTCTGATCATCATCAGAGGAATCTAGCCTTACTCCGGGTACTAATATTTTAACTTTGGTGCCAAAATTTTTTCTAATAGATTCAATCTCATGCCCCGAGCAAACAACACCATCAATCCCCGCCTCAATAGCACTTTCGGCCAGCCTTAAAACATTATCCTCGACTGTTCCTTTTAAGCCAATAGATACTAGCTCCGCATTATCAAAGCTTGTTAGGATAGTAACTCCAAAAATCTCGGGTCTACCCCCATAATTTGTATGACTATTTTTCTCGAGCTTAAGTTCATGGACTATTTCATTGTTTAAATCATTAATTTTAGTCACTACAGATGAAATAGCTTTTGGGCCTGCAAGACAGTGCATAGTAAAAATTTTTGTATTTATCTCGAAAAGAAATCTTAATGACTCAATAATTGTATTTGGTATATCAAAGAACTTGAAGTCAAACATAACTGAAGCCTTAGACTTTCTTATTGCTTCAGTTAATTCTTTTGAATTTGGAAGGAAAGCTACGGGTCCAATCTTAAGTATTTTAATTGGTGGGACTAGTTCTTTAATTAATGAAAGATTGTTTTCAATTTCATTACTATCTAATGCTAATATAATTTTATCTGAGTAGTTCATCTATTTTCTCTTTGATTAATTCCAAACTATCTTTATCTATCTCTAAAACATCACCAGTCAGCCTGTTTTTTAATTCCACTAATCCTTTTGCTAAGGATTTTGGCCCTATTCTTAATTGCAATGGTATTCCTAATAGTTCTGCATCTTTAAATTTAACGCCAGGATTCTCAGCTCTATCGTCTATTGCAATATCGTAACCAAGATTTAGAAGAAAATCATATATTTCCCTAGCCTTTATGAGAGATTCTCCCTCTTTTTTATCTGTAGATATTATAACAATCTGAAAAGGTGCAAGTGCAATTGGGAACCTAATTCCATTTTCATCATTATTTTGTTCAACAGCCGCTGCCACCACTCTACCTACTCCTATTCCATAGCAACCCATGTAGTAATTCTTCTCTTTGCCATCCTGATCAGCAAATGTTGCACTCATACTCTCACTATACTTTGTACCTAACTTAAAGACATGACCAACTTCTATTCCACGAGTAGAACTTAATGTTCCTTCGCAGTTATTGGAAGGACATAAATCTCCATCAATGGCTTCTCTAAAGTCTCCAAAGCTTTCAACGGGAAAATCCCTATTATGATTCACACCTTGAGAATGAAAGTCTTTTTTATTGGAACCTGTAGTAAAATTAGACATCACTTTAATTGCATTATCCGAATAAATCTTAATATTTAAATTCACAGGTCCACAAAAACCCTTAATGAATTTTCTCTTTCTTAGGACTTCTTCAGTTGCAAAATCTAAAAAATCAACGTCTAAGAATTTCTTCAACTTAGTTAAGCTTAGATCATGGTCACCCCGAATTAAGACTGCTATTAACTCTTCGTCAGATTCAAGAATTAGTGTTTTAACAATGTCACTAGAGCTAACCTTTAAGAAACTTGCTACGTCATCAACCGAAGTCATTTTTGGTGTGCTAATCTCTTCAGGTGATATCAAACCTACATTTTTCATTAGAGCCTCTGGCTCTTTAATGCTTGTAGTCTCAACATTGGCAGCAAAGTCACAGCAGTTACAGCTTAAAACTAGGTCTTCTCCAGTTTCCGCTAAAACCATAAATTCATGAGAAAAACTCCCACCTATATTGCCAGAGTCAGCTTCAACAGCCTTGTATGTTAATCCACATCTATCAAAAATACTTTTATAAGCATTAAACATATTTATATAGGATTTTTCTGCACCCATTTCATTTACGTCGAAGCTGTATGCATCTTTCATTGTAAACTCTCTTGCTCTCATAACACCAAACCTAGGTCTAATTTCATCTCTAAATTTAGGTTGAATTTGATAAATAGTTATAGGTAAATTTTTGTAAGATTTAACTTCCCTATCTACCATATCAGTTACCACTTCTTCATGAGTGGGACCTAGACAGAAGTCTCTATCAGCCCTATCTTTAAATCTGAGCAATTCCTTACCATATATATCCCACCTTCCACTTTTGTCCCATAAATCGGCAGGCGTAACAAAGGGCATCATTACCTCTATAGCACCGGCCTTGTTCATTTCTTCTCTTATAATGTTCTCTACTTTACGAAAAACCCTTAAACCAGTAGGGAGAAAGTTATAAACTCCTGCTGCTATTTTTCTAATCATGCCAGCTCTAACCATTAATTGATGGCTTGTAGTCTCAGCGTCCGAAGGAGCTTCTTTTAAAGTTGCTATAAGATAATTAGATAATTTCAATTTTAATATTTAAATCAATTAAGATTTTTAATCTCCTCAATAAGTATATCCACCAATTCGCTTTCTTTACATGATTTATATAATTTTCCGCCCTTATAAACTAGGCCTTTACCATCTCCGCCAGCTATACCTATATCGGAACCTAGAGCTTCCCCTGGACCGTTAACGACACACCCAAGAACTGAGACCTTTAACGTTCTTTTAAGCTTAATTTTGGCAACTCTTCTTTCTACCTCTTCAACTAATGACTGCAAATCTATTTCTAATCTTCCACAACCAGGGCAAGAAATAAGCTCAATACCATTCTTAAAGTGGCCCAAAGCTTTCAGTATATTATTTCCTAACTGTACTTCTTTTATCGGATCATCTGTGAGTGAGACTCTAATAGTATCACCAAGTCCTTCAGAAATTAAGCTTCCAATTCCAATTGCAGACTTAACAGATCCAACAGCGTAAGTTCCTGCTTCGGTCACCCCTAAATGAAGTGGATAGTCTGTTTGCTCTCCAAGTTTCCTGTAAGCTTCTTGCATGATCTTAACATTTGACGATTTAACGGAAATCTTAATATCATAGAAATTCAATTCGTCTAAAATATTTATATGTCTTATGGCACTTTCAACCAGAGCATCTGCAGTGGGTGAACCATGTTTCTTTAATATATCTTTTTCCAAAGAACCAGAATTAACACCTATCCTTACCGGAATATTAGCAATCTTCAAGCTTTTGACTACTTCCTCGATTCTTCTCCTATTTCCAATATTTCCAGGATTAATTCTCAAGCAATGTATTCCTGATTTAATAGCCTCTAAGGCTAATCTATAATCAAAATGTATATCGGCAACAATTGGAATATTTGTCTTTTTAACAATTTCTTTTAAAGCCTTAGCAGCTTCCATGTCGGGGACCGCACATCTTACAATCTGGCATCCTTCGCTTTCTACGGCATTTATCTGGTTAACAGTTGCTACTACATCTCTGGTGTCAGTCTTAGTCATTGTTTGTACTGGGATTGGATTTCCAGACCCAATCTTAACATTACCCACTTGTATAGTTCTTGTTACTCTACGCATTGATTTTTAGCTTATTGAATCTTCTATTAAGTGTCAAATTTTTCAATTAAGTGAAAGAATCTTTTTTTTGTGTATAATAAGTTCAGATGAAAAAAATTGTTTTTAAAAAAGATATCAATTCAACAAAAAATAGTCCAAGCACCTCAAATGTAGAGCTTACATCTTTTAAAAAGAAAGAGAAACAAGAATCAGACTATACTTTTACCTCGGAGACAGTTCTGGATGCTCTTAAAAATGTTATGGATCCTGAATTACCAGTAAGCATTGTTGACTTGGGGTTAATTTATAATGTTGAAACTGCTGATAACAATATAGATATAAAAATGTCTCTAACAACTCCTGGCTGTTCAATGGGTTCTGCAATTACCAGGCAGGTTGAAAATGTATTATATGCATTGGGAGCTAAAACAGTGATAGTTGAAATTATTTGGGATCCGCCATGGAATCCAAACATGATGTCTGACGAAGCTAAGAATAAGCTTGGTATGTAATTTATGAAGTCTAAAGAGTTTTTATTCGATTTATTAAAAGATGTAACCTATCCTGGATTTACTAGAGATATAATTTCTTTTGGAATTGTTAAAGATTTATCTATAGAAGATAAAAAAGTTACAATAGTCCTAGAGTTGCCTAAAGAAGATCAAGAACTTGCTCAAAAGCTTACAGTTGGAATAAACAATGCCTTTTCAAGAGAAGGATTGGATTATCCCGAACTTCAATTTACTGCATATCAGAATAAAGGTGCCGCTGTTCAACAGCCTGCTAATTCTCCTGATAGTGAACCAAATCCTAAATTACCCAATATTTCAAAGTATATTGCAATAGCGAGTGGTAAGGGAGGTGTTGGTAAATCTACAGTTGCTATAAACTTAGCTCTAGCTTTTTCTAAGAAAATTAAAAATTTTGGGCTTATGGATGCTGACATATGGGGACCGAGCATACCTATGATGTGTGGAATCGATACAAAGCCTATGGCAACGAAGGATGATAAAATTCTACCTATAGAAAAATTTAATATAAAAATGATGTCAATTGGATTTCTTTTAAGTGACGATGATACAGTAATATGGAGAGGGCCTATGGTCCATGGAGCCATCAAGCAATTTGTTGAAGATGTTGAATGGGAAGGGGTCGATAATCTAGTTGTAGATCTGCCACCTGGAACAGGTGATGCTCATTTATCCTTAATTCAAACAGTTCCCTTAAATGGTGGAATTATTGTCACAACACCTCAGGATGTAGCACTGTTAGATGTAAAAAGAGGAATACAAATGTTTAAAAAGCTTAATGTTCCTGTTCTTGGAGTAATAGAAAATATGAGCTATCTTCAGAATGGTGATGAAATTATTGATATATTTGGTCGTGGTGGCGGAAAAGCTATGGCAGAAAAGTTTGAAGTTCCATTTTTAGGTGAGATACCAATAGATCCAGAAATACGAAAAGGTGGAGACAACGGAGAGCCTATCGTCTACAGTAATCCTGATTCACCATCAAGTAAAGCTTTCGTAGATATAGCAGAAAAATTGCTAGATATATTCTAATTAGCCTATAAAATACCTAATATAGTAAATAATAGTCAAAAATGGAGCTTTTATAATGAGTGATGATAAAATTTTAATGAATTTTTCTAATATAATTCTGTCTTATGCAGTTAATGCGACAATACATTTGGGTCTTTCACCTGATCCTGCAACAGGTCAGGTATCAATAGACTTAAACAGAGCTAAAGATCTAATAGATATATTAGACGTTTTAAAAGAAAAAACTGCAAACAACTTGTCGGACGATGAAGAAAAGATTATGTCTGAAACACTTTCTAATCTTAAGAATCTTTATCTTAATGCATTAAATACTAAGGTAGACAAGAAAGAAGAAATTGATAAGTAATTTTAGGCTGTATCCCTTTTAAAGAAAGCTTTATAAACAGACAAACTTAATAGTCCAAGCAGTATTAACTGCGGAATTAAAGTTTCCATCGTTGGATATATTCCTAGAATAGCAATCTTAGGTATGGATATTAAAGTAGTATCAAATATTCCCACTTCTTGTAGTTCAGTAATTCCATATCCCATAAACGATATAGATAGAATGAATAACATCGCACTAGTTCCCAGAAAATAATATCTTAGATTTAAGGTAACAGACATCTTAAGAATCAAATAAGAAATTATAGAGACTACAAAAACTCCTGCTATGAATCCCATTGATATACTTTCGGAATCAAATTGCAGTAAAAGTGCTTCGTAAAACAATATTGTTTCAAAGACCTCTCGATAGACTGCAAAGAAGACAACCAAGAAAAGGGTTAATAGGTCTCTGTTTGATATTGCACATTTAATCTTTGATTCTATATACTGCTTCCACTTGTTTGCTTCAGCTTTACTGACAAACCAAACACCTACTTGAAACAATACCAAGGATGCTATTATGCTTGTAACACCTTCAACAATTTCTGCATGTTCTGCAGTAAGATTAAATAAATAATTTGCACCAACGAAAGTTAGCCCACCAACTGCTAGAGCTGCAATCCATGCATAGTTGATGATTTTTTTTGCCGAGGTCTCACCTATTTGATTAAGGTAACCATAAATTGCCGCAACAATAAGCACAGCCTCAAGTGACTCTCTAAAAATTATGGTAAATGAAGAAATAAATGCTGTACTCATAATGTTACAATCCTAGATGTAGGATATCTACGATATAATAACTTAATTTTTTACTAGTTCAATAAAATTATTCAGTGATTCCTAATTTAACAAACATGGCCAAATCATCAACTATATGAACTAGCCAATAATCAATATCTTTCGTGTCTGCAGAAGATTTCTCATTATTTTTTATATATTTTTTAATCAAAATATCTACATCTCCCGTTAAATCTGCTCTCGCAATTTCATTCTTGATTAATGGCGTCTTTGATTTAATAGACAAAAGAGATTTCTCCAATTCTGCCTTACCGATTGTCTTAGTTTTAGAAAGAGTTTCTCTTAGTTGCTTAACTTCTTTCTCCAGAGGTTTAAAGTCTGCTGAAGCTTCGAAGCTTATTGTAAAAAGAATTAACGTTAAAATTAATATTTTTTTCACTTGTATATGACCTCATTATTTTCTTTTGTAAATATAGATTTGGTAATTATGAAGATTAACAATAGTAAGAATACTTGCTCAACAATCATTGAAGACACCTTAACTATTGAAAAGCTGCTAGAAACATATCTAACGAGCCAGCTTGATCCTATATCTAGCAAACAAGATGCAAAGGATATTACTATTATCCAAATTTTATAACTATCCTTAAGCTTACTAAAAAGCATTAAATGATTAAGCGTCATTAAGATAATTCCCATTGCAAATAGGTGAAAATGTGTCTCTTCAACAAGTGAACCATAACTCTTAGGTTGTCTAAATATCTCTGGGTTTCCCAAATAATAATTAGTCACCGAAGATGGTGTAAAGCCAATCTTATACATAAATAAAAAATTTGTAACTATCAGCCCAATAAAGAAAATTAAGGAAAAGAAGATTATTAGCTTTAAGGCGCTATTTTTATTTAGGTCTTTTGTTACAAAAAATCTCATTATGATATCTTATCCGATAATAAACTATTTATAGATATAATTATAAAGAGTGGTCATTCTTCTTATAGCTGAAGCTGTTTCATTATAAGAAATTGTAGAGCCACTAACTTTAATTACATCATCTCCTGGTTGCATTCTATCATTAATTGATTTCGTTTTAAAATGGGAGAACCATTCAGGAGACATGATATACTCCTCAGGCTCATAAAATGCTAGCACTTGAGTTGATACAATTTTTCCACTTTTATCAAAAACTACAAACAACGTTTGCGTTCTACTCCTAAGCAAGTGGGTCTCTAGGATCCCGCTCTTAACCCTTCTTCCATTAGACTTAGCTTCATAAACGGAATATATCCTCGATTCAAACTTGGCTTTTGATATTCTTTCTAGCTCTTTTATTGTTGTAGACGTCAAAAATATTTGCTCTCTTTTAACCTCATAGTCTCCAAAATGAAACTTTAAGGCGGAAGGAACATCCGTTAAAACACCCGCAATTGATGATAAAGAGAGTATTGAAAAGATAAAAAGTGTTAAAACATTCATAATTTATATCTACTTTTCATTTGCCTTTTGTCAATACTCACCAGGCTGTAACCTTTGTAGAAGCTGCTTGTCCCCGGCAGAGATGAATATAAGAGGTGCAGCCTGATAAGTACATCTAAAATTAAACACAGGAGGGTTTCATTCTAGAATATGTATCCAAGACCTAGGCTAAGGATTCTAGAATCTCCATTCTCCGCTTTGTCTGTATATCTTGTAACATCCATTTTTAATGCAACGTTATAGATCGGCTTAACCGTTAAACCAAAAGTATAATATTGTGTATCGTAATCACTGTTTGTAAAAGCTGAGCTATCAACTTCATCATGGAAATTCAGATTTTCATATCTGTAGAAAGGTGCAACGTACCAATCTGTTCCAATCATTGAGCCAACATCTTTAGCTACACTATAGTAATAACCTTTTTGTTTAGTACCGAATTTTTCATGAAGATTACTTGTTAAAGTTGAGTTTAATCTTGAAACAGAACTAAATCTGTTTTCATGATATAAGAATGTGTATTCATAACTTGAAATTTCACCCTTGACCCAACCTGTTAACATTCTAACAGATGAGTTAGAATCATTAACTGTTACTGATGTACCACTTTTTGGGTTAATTTCACCGTCATAAATTGAAAATCCAACATCCGCATACTCGTTAAGATGGACTAAAATATGTGCAACGTTAGCGAATTCATTACTTACTGTTTCGCCTCCCTTACCTCTAAAGTCTCTCATGCCAGCGCCTTTTTTAGCAGCCGCAGGATTTTGCCAACTGTTAACGTAGTACCATTTATATTCAACTTTATCATCCATTAATGAACCATAAATACCAATACCATTTTCTCTAGATGTAGTTGGAATTAATTTATTCTCAACCCATGGTCTAAATACTCCATGAAATGTTGTAGGTTCGTGCATTTCGTTCACTATACCCATTGGTAAAAGTAAAAGACCTGCTCTAAAGCCTAACTTGCCGTCAAACTTTTTTGGATCATAATCAATATAAGCAAATTCTAGATATGATTCTTTAACATGCTCAAATTCTAATTCTGTGTTAAGAGACCATTCGTCATCGAACTTGTATCCTATATATATGACACCTCTATAAGCATCAGATTTATCGTAATTGTCACCTGCTAAATATGATTTGTTATAAATTTCTCCATAACCACCAATAGCAAGACCCCTTGACGTGTTATAAACTTTTGACGCCGCAGGACCAAAACCTTTAACTGAGCCAATTTCGCCGCCGTAAAGTTCTTGATTTCTCAAAGTTTCAATTTCTTCAGCAAGAATACTAATTTTTTCGTCAGTCGAAGCTGATGAGAAAGAAGAACTATTTAAATCTGCTGATTCTTTAGAAAAAGAATTTGAACAAGGAACTACTAATAGTGCAAAAACAACTAGAAGTAGAACTCTAACTTTTTTAAAGTCTATCATAATTTTCCTCCTATAATAGATATTATGGATATAAGACATCCACAATGACTTTAATCATACATAAATCATATTTTTTGTAAAGGTTTCATTAAAAATTATTAAATAAAGTTTTAGTTTCCCTATTTTTAGTCCTTTTTAAAACTATAGCTTTAATATCTTTAGCTTCTTTTAAAAATTCCAAAGCCTTCTCTAGTGGCATTGCTTGTAGCGATGTTGACATGGCATCTGAATAAATAGGGTCATTACTTATTACGGAGATAGAGATATTTTTCTTACTTTTAAATATTTTTTGTTTGGGATTAAGAATATGTGAGAAACTATCACTTTTAATTTTTATTATTTTTGAATATTGACTTGAAGTTGATATAGATAAATTGTTCAAATTAACCGTAGAATTAATCTCATCATTGAAATCAGGATTTTTAATTGAGACCTTCCAGTTTGACTTATTTGATAGAGTACTAACGTTACCTCCAAAATTTAATAATACATCATCGATGCCAGATTCTTTAAACGTCTTCAACATAAGTCTTATGACATAGCCTTCAGCTAATCCATCTAAATCTATTTTTATACATTTCTTTTTTTTAATTATAGTTCTTAATTCATAATCTAAAACCAGATTTTTTACTCCCACGCATTCCAGGTGATTTTTTGATTCGTTATAAATAGATTTATGATTATTTAGACTGCCAACAGTTATATCAAAATACCCATCAGAAATTTCATTGTAATAAACTCCTTCCTTGATAAGAAAGAAAAGATCCTTGCTTAGTTCAATATTTTTATTGGATATTAAATCATTTAATCTTGATAACTCTGAATTGGGATTTTTAGAGTTTAGTACTAGTTCCAAAGAATTAGGAATTTTTTGAGCTTTATAGATTATGGAATTTACCTCATCGCTATCGAGCTCAGAGTGAACAACAAAATCTAAGTTAGTTCCCCATGCGATGAAGCTTCCTCTAAACTCTTTAGATAATGATATATTGGGAATTAGAAATAAAATTAGTATTAAGCTTATTTGTCTGAGGAGAATGTTAAATTCTTGCAATCTTTCTTAGTTCCCTTTCTCTTTTTAAAATATCCTTCTTTTTTAGATTAAGCAGACTGTCAACGCCAAAACTCTCAATAGTAAAAGATGATAGAGCCGATGCATATACCATCGAGTCAATAATAGACTTAGAAGTTAGAGAGGTCAGAATGTCTAGTGAGCTAAAAAGTGCTCCAGCATAGCTATCCCCGGCACCAGTTGGATCTACAACATCACAAAATGGATAGCTTGGAACCCAATCAAAGCTTTTCTTTGTAACCAATAAAGATCCACCACTTCCTCTTTTAACAATAAGAAACTTTATGCCTATATCATTAGTTAAAACTTTTAAGCAATCATGTAAAGACTTCTTCTTACCAATCAATCGAAGTTCTAGCTCATTTATTGTGAGAATATCAACTTTTTTTAATATCTTAAGTAGCTGTTTTCTTTTAAATCCAATCCAAAAATTCATAGTATCTAAACCAATTATTTTGGGTCTCTCATATAGGTCAACAACCTTATTTTGTAAATCGGGATCTATGTTAGCTAAGAAAAGTATAGACTTTTTTTCTTTGTATGAATCTGGAATTTCTGGAGAAAAAGATTCAAAAACATTTAAATTTGTAAAGTTTGTTTCAGGATCTTCAGAGAAACTGTTATATTTCCCACCCCAGCTAAAAGTTTTACCTTTTTTCACAACTAATCCTTCAGTGGAAATTCCTTTTTTGTTTAGAGTTTGAATTGTTTTTTTTGGAAAATCTTTTCCAACAACTGAAACAATATTGACCTTGGTTTTAAAACTGGCAGCAAGAGAGAAATATATACAAGAGCCACCCACTATTCTTTTTCTTGAGCCTCTTGGTGTTTCAATATCATCAAAAGCCGATGAACCTACTACAATAATACTCATGCTAAAAGATACCTTCTTATAATTGCAGACAGTTTCTCTTTAGATTCGTCTGTTATTGAGTCCATTGAACTTATAATAGAAGACTGTAATGCGTTCTTTATATATTCGTCTTTCTCTTCTGGTATATTTCCAAGCACTTCCGAAATAACCATCCTAGCATTTTGAACATTATTATTCATAGTGCTGACAACCTCATCAACTGTTACTGAATCGTGTCCTTCATGCCAACAGTCATAGTCAGTACTTAAAGCTAAAGTTGAATAACATATTTCAGCTTCTCTAGCTAATTTTGCTTCTGGCATATTTGTCATTCCTATAATATCAGCACCCAGGCTTCTATAGAAATTACTTTCAGCTAAAGAAGAAAACTGCGGGCCTTCTATACAAACATAAGTACCACCTTCTTTATATGAAAAACCTAACTTCTTACATGAATCAACCATGATAGATGATAAATTTTCACTTACCGGTTTAGCCATAGAAACATGAGCAACTATTCCTTCATCAAAAAAGGTATTGAATCTATTTTTTGTAAAATCTATAAATTGGTCAGGGATTACAATAGTTCCAGGAGGAATCTCTTCCTTCAAACTCCCCACAGCACTAACCGAAATAATCCAATCGATGCCTAGAAATTTTAATGCATATATATTTGCCCTAAAGTTAATTTGAGAGGGGCCAATCAAATGCCCTCTTCCATGTCGAGATAAGAAGTATACTTCAAGACCGTCTTGCTCTGTCTTAAGAATAGAATCAGATGTAGATCCCCATGGAGTAACTATATTTAGCTCTTCAGCGTTAGAAGGATCTTCAATATCATAGAGTCCGCTTCCACCAATGATTGCAACTTTTTTCATTATGACCTCCGAGCAATAATTGATTTTAATTATACAATGAATGTTTTTTTTATCTAATAGCAAAATGTTAATTAAAAAAATTGATAATTAAAAATTGTGTGCTATATTTTTTCTCTATTATTCAATGATATGAGTATTCTAGTTAATAATGAAACAAAATTAATCGTTCAAGGCATCACTGGAAGCCAAGGATTATTTCATGCAACCCAGTGTCGTGAATATGGCACTAATGTAGTTGGTGGTGTAACTCCAGGTAAAGGTGGAACTGAGGTTGAAGGATTTAATGTTTACGATTCTGTTGTCGAAGCAAGAGCCAAAACGGGGGCTAACGTTAGTCTTATTTTTGTTCCCGCATCTTTTGCACCTGATGCAATCCTAGAAGCGGTTGATGCTGGAATAGAGCTAGTAATATGCATAACTGAAGGTATCCCTACGAATGACATGCTTAAGGTAAAGAAAGTGGTCGATATGTCCTCATCTAGGCTGATTGGTCCTAACTGTCCAGGAATTATAACTCCTGGCCAAGCTAAGGTTGGAATTATGCCAGGATACATTCACAAAGAAGGACGTATTGGTATCATTTCTAAGAGTGGTACTTTGACTTATGAAGCAGTATGGCAATTAACTCAATTGGGAATTGGCCAATCAAGTTGTGTAGGTATTGGTGGTGACCCTATAATTGGATCATCTTTCATAGATATTCTTGAACTTTTCGAAAAAGATAAAGATACTGACGGCGTAATAATGATTGGTGAAATTGGTGGGACAGCTGAGCAAGAAGCTGGTCTATGGATTAAAGATAATTTCACAAAGCCAGTTGCAGCCTTTATAGCTGGTGCTACTGCACCAAAAGGTAAAAGAATGGGACATGCTGGAGCTATAGTTTCAGGAAGTTCGGGATCAGCTGAAGAAAAAAGACAAGTTCTTGAGTCAGTCGGCATTAAAGTCGCACCTAGCCCAGCAGAAATGGGCGAAACACTTAAATCTCTTCTGTAATTCATTTATAATATTAAAGTGAAATTTTTATTTATTCCTCTATTTAAGGCTACATCACTATGAAAAAAAATAGATTTTTTATTGATGGGCATCAAGA
>MDSW01204473.1_pt1 | contig 25013 bp, 19 predicted proteins | sample 811171 | NCBI WGS metagenome assembly MDSW01 (sample SAMN05326641, study PRJNA326480) | marine metagenome | isolation source: seawater | place: Atlantic Ocean: North West | collected 2012 | reverse complement strand
TTGATGAAGCAAATGCTAATTTTAATCCAATTGATATTGTAGGCAAAGAAGGATTAAATAGAATTATGTCATATACAGAAAGTGTCTCTCCACCATCAAAATTTAATTATGAATATAAAACAGAAAAGTATGGTCGCATTTTCTCTCCAGATATTATTGGTAAATACAGTAGTAAAATAAAGAAAATTTGTGATAATATAATAAATTCCACAGGTGTAGTATTAGTATATTCACAATATTTGGATGGTGGTGTTGTTCCATTAGCATTAGCATTAGAAGAACTTGGTTTTATAAGAGGTGGAAATGGAAAATCATTATTAAAAAAGAAACCCGATGAAAATAGATTTTTAGATATTGATGGTAACAAACATCAAGCAAAATATATTATGATAACAGGTGATAAAAAATTATCACCAGATACAAATAATGATATTAACATATTAACTAATATTAATAATAAATATGGTAAGAATATCAAGGTTGTTTTAATATCACAAGCAGGAACAGAAGGTTTGGATTTTAAATTTATCCGACAAGTTCATGTAATGGAACCATGGTGGCATATGAACAGATTAGAACAAATTATTGGCAGAGCTGTTAGAACCTGTAGTCACAAAGATCTTCCATTTATAGAGAGAAATGTGGAAATTTACCTTTATGGTACATTATTAGATGATTCTGATATAGAAGCAGCGGATCTTTATGTATATAGACATGCACAATTAAAAGCTTTACAAATAGGTAGAGTAACAAGATTATTAAAAGAAGTATCTGCAGATTGTATATTAAATATAACACAAAGTAATTTTACTGAAGAAAATATGAATAAAATAGTTAATCAAAAAATATCAAGTGGTGATATAATAAAATATGCTATTGGAGATAAACCATATACTTCTACATGTGATTATATGGAAAAATGTCAGTATACTTGCAATCCAAACAAAGTATTAAATATTACAGATGATGATTTACAATATAATACTTTAAATGAAAATCATATATCTGTTAATAATGATATTATAATTAAAAAAATTAAAGATTTAATGCAAGAGAAATTTTTTTATAGAAAAGATGATCTAATTATGAATATAAATTTAATAAAAGAATACCCATTAATTCAAATTAATTCTGCATTAAAAAAGTTAATAGAAGATAAAAATGAATTTATTTCAGATAAATATGGTAGATTAGGAAATTTAATAAATATAGCCGATTTATATTTATTTCAACCTCTTGAATTAAATAATAATAAAATTTCTTTATATGATAGAATAACTCCTATTGATAAAAAAAATTTATTAATTAATATATCTGGAAAAAAAATAATAGAAACAGATACATTGGTTCCTAAAGAAACAAATAAAGATAAATTAAAAGAATTAAAAAAATTATACAAAAATGTAAAAAGAAATGGTAATCTAAATAAATATGATAAATGGTATTATTACTATAATGATGTAAATAATAAATTATTAAATAGTGATTATATAAAACAATTAAATATTACAGAAACGGATATTGACAATATTCTTATAGATCATATAATAGAAGAAAATGATTTGAATAACGACTTAATTTCTAATAAAGATGATAAAGATTTAGATTTTTTTGAAAATAAAGTGAGTGAATATTTCAATAAATTAAATATTAAACAAGATTTAGAAAAGGGAAATATAAATAAAATTTTTGGTTTTAATGCTAAATTAGGTAATACAATTGTTTCAAAACTAAAAAATTTAGATATAAAAGGAGAGAAAGGTTCAACAATTAAAAATAAGAATTCTAATGAGTTAAATAAGATAATAAAATTAATTGAATTACCAAAAGAATTTGAAGATAATTACAAATTAGAAGAGAAACGGGTAATGGTTGAGTTAATGTTAAGATTATTTAATGTCATTAATAAGAATAATAAGGTTTGGTATCTAACCAAAGAAGAATATAAAAATTTATATGATTTGTAAAAAATATATATATGATTTGTAAAAAATTGATATTAATTTAAGAATAATATGATATTAATATAAAATGAATACAATTAAAATAGATAAATTGTCGGTTGTTAAAAAAAAGGATATTAAAGATATATTTTATAAAGCTATAATAACTCAAAAAATATCTCTATCAATTGTTAATATTGGTGATAACTTAAAAAATACAATTGAACTTGTTATTGCAAAAAAAATTGAAGGTAAATGTATAACCGAAGGTTATATTAAACCTAATACTATTAAAATTATATCATATTCAAGTGGTTTAGTTGATGGAAGTAATATTATTTTTGATGTAGTATTAGAATGTTTTGTATGTTATCCTACAGAAGGAATGATAATTAATTGTATTATAAAAAATATTACAAAAGCAGGTATAAGAGCACAAACAATCGAAGAACCTAGTCCAGTAATTATATTTTTAGCAAAAGAACATCATAAAAATACAAAATCATTTACTGATTTAAAACCAGAAGATAATATACAAATAAAAGTAATTGGACAACGTTATGAATTAAATGATAAATATATATCAATAATTGGTGAATTGATAGAAAAAAAAAATGAAAAAAAAAATAAAAAAAAACAATTTAGTAAAAAGAAAATAGTAATCAAAAATGATAATAAAATATAATAAAATATAATAAAATATAATAAAATATAATAAAATATAATAAAATAAATTGTATTAAATACATATTTTTTATAATATAAATAATATGGATATAGATGTTAATAAATTAAAGTATATACGTGATAAAATTGAAAGTTTAGATAAGAATAATCATATAGATATTTTGAGATTATTGATGAAAAAGGATATTTTCATAAATGAAAATAAAAATGGTATATTTATAAATTTAACAGATTTATCAAATGAAGTAATTGAAGATATTGAAAAATATATTAATTATATTAATGAACAAAATATTCATTTTGAATATATTGAAAAACAAAAACATCAACTTGAAAGTAAATTTTTTAAAGATAATAAAGAGCTAAATACATAAATATTAATATACTATTATATGAATAGTAACATTAATAATTTAATAACTATTATGAAAAAATATATGTTAATAGATAATAATATATCATTATTTAAGTGTATTGATAATGATATAAAAAAACAAGTTTTGTTTAATAAAAATCAAGTTAAAGTGAATAATAATAAAAATAATGATAATGATAATAATAATTTTTTTTATACTTATAAATACGACCAGTTATTCTGGTGTTTTTATATAATAAAATATGGTTATGATAATTATGAATTAAATAAAAAAAATGCTTTTCTATTAGAAAAAAATATTAAAATTGATTCAATAGAAAAATTGCGAGGTAAAAAAGATTTACTTAAAATAAATAAATTAAAATTAAATGAAATAGAAAACGAATTAGCTAATGAAAAAATAATTACAATTAAAGGTTTTATTGCTTTACTATTAATTAATGATTTAAATGTATTTTATGTAGGTGACAATATATTTTATGAACACATTAGCAATATAGAAAAAGAAAAAGATATATTTATAATTAAATATAATAAACAAATTAAAAAATTGGGTTTATATGATTATGATAATGATAATGATAATCAAAAACAAAATTATATAAACAAAATTAAAGACACTCATATGCAGTTATTTGATATTACAAAACAAATAAAAGGGTTATCATCATATAAATTAGGAGATTTACAAGAAATATGTCATAAATTAAAAATTAATAGCAAAGATATTAATGGTAAAAATTTAAAAAAAACTTTGTTATATGAAGAAATATTAATAAAATTGAAAGAAGATAGTATAAATAATATAAGTTAAAATATATATATAATGTCAAAAAACGAGAAATCGTTACAATTACATAATTTAGTTAATATATATTTAGAAAATTCAATTGGACGTGGTTATCGTGATGGCACTCTAGAATTAGAAATCCGTTTTGGAACAAAACGTGGATACAAAAAATTAACGCGTATAAACTATGAAAATGTTATTAAACGATTGTTATTTCTTAATTTTAAAAGAGAAAAACCTGAGCACTTCCTACGAATAATGAGCGAATATATTGATGTTAATACTGGTAAAACTAAAATTTCAAATGTTAGAACCAAAATAAATGGTATTCATAATGTTGCTGATTATTGTCGCAATAATAGTTTAAAAAATAGTAATGATGAATTTATTTGTGATTTTGAACAAAAATCTTATTTAAAAGGTAATGATAATAAAAATATATATCCAATTGATTTTGACGATTTCAATTTTAGAGCATCACTACAAGTAGAAAATAATATAGGGTCTAATTCCAAAATTATTAAAGATATGGTTAGTAATTGGAGTGATAAAGTTAAATTATTTAGATATATTAATCGTTGTAGTTTAATAAATGATAATTACCCTGTTAGAGTTGATGTAAGTATTGTTAAAAGTTCAAAAGATAAAACTCAAAATATTTATAAGTTTTTAGATTCTAAAATATTAGATTCAGAACAAGAATATGAAATAGAAATTGAATTAGATAAAACTAAAGTAGGTGTAGGAACTAAATTTGATACTGCAGATAAAATTACCAAAGCAATAAGAGAAGTTATAAAAATAATATTATCTGGTATTCAATCAACTAATTATCCTGTTTCTATAACAGAACAAGATAATATTAAAATGGAATATATGAAAATTTTATGGGGAAAAGAATACATTGGTAAAAATATATATCCTAAAAATTTTGTTGGTCCTTCTTCTTATACTTTACAAATGGAAAATATAATTCCTATTAACTCTGATTTGGATATACCCAATATTAATGATGATTATACTGTTACTGATAAAGCAGATGGTGATCGTAAATTACTATTTGTTTCATCAAAAGGTAAAATATATTTAATTGATACCAATATGAATATACAATTTACCGGAGCAAAAACAAATAACAGCGAAAATTTTAATTCTATATTAGATGGAGAACATATATTAAATGATAAAAAAGGTAATTATATTAATCTATATGCAGCATTTGATATTTATTATATTAATAATCAAGATGTAAGAGGGTTTGAATTTAGTTCTAATGATTCTCAAGATTTAGAAACTAAATTTCGTTTATCATTGCTAACAAATTTTATTAAAAATTTTAATTCCATATCAATTATTGATAAACAAGACTCTCCTATACGTATAGAACGTAAAAAATTTTATTTATCCAATGAAACTAACAAAATATTTAATGGTTGTAATATGATATTAAGTAACATTGAAAAAAATGTTTATGAATATGAAACTGATGGTCTAATTTTTACACCTTCTAAATTACCTGTTGGTGTTAATAATAAAGATGATATTCCAGATAAACCTATTAAAAAAACTTGGGAACATTCTTTTAAATGGAAACCACAAGAATTTAATACAATTGATTTCCTTGTAACTATTAAAAAAGATGAGAAAGGAGAAGATTTCATACAAAATATGTTTAAAACTGGTAAAGATATGAGCAATATGTCCCAACTAAAACAATATAAAACTGTTATACTAAGAGTCGGTTTTGATGAAAGACAACATGGTTATATTAATCCATGTCAAAATGTTATTGATGATACGTATGATGATATACAAAATAAAGACAACAATGATAATTATCGCCCATTACAATTTTATCCTACTAATCCGGTTGATAATGAGGCTGGTATATGTAATATATATTTAAAAGAAAGTAATACTGGAGATAAAATTATGCTGACTGAAGAAAATGAAATTATAGAAAATAATACTATTGTTGAATTTAAGTATGATAAAACTAAAGATAAAGGTTGGAATTGGATTCCTCTAAAAGTCAGATATGATAAAACTGCTGAATTCAGAGGCGGTGGTCGTAATTATGGTAATCCTTATCATGTTGCTAATAGTAATTGGCATACTATCCATAATCCTATTACTGAGGAAATGATTACTACTGGTAATAATATTCCTGATGATATTGAAGACAATGATGTCTATTACAGAAATAGTAGAAGAATAATTGGCACTAATTCATTAAAAGATTTTCATAATAAAGTTGTTAAAAGAATGCTTATTACAAAAATAAGTGAAAGAGGCAATACTATGATTGATTTAGCTGTTGGTAAAGGTGGTGATATTTCAAAATGGATATCTGCTGGATTAAAATTTGTATTAGGCATTGATATATCGCGTGACAATATTGAAAATCGCAAAGATGGTATATGTGCAAGATATATTAATAATAAAAAGAAAAATAAAAATATTCCAAAAGGTTTATTTGTTCACGGCAATAGTTCTGTTAATATAAGAAATACTGATGGTATATATACTGATAAAGACAAACAAATTGTTAAAGCTGTTTTTGGTCAAGGTGCCAAAGATGTAAAAGAACTAGGTAAAGGAGTTTATAATGCTTATGGTATTGGTGAAGAAGGGTTTGATATATGTTCAATACAATTTGCATTACATTATATGTTTGAAGATCAACAAACTTTGCAAAACTTTCTTAGAAATGTTAGTGAAACTACAAAAGTAGGAGGGTATTTTATTGGTACAAGTTATGATGGACACATATTATATGATAAATTATTAACAAAAAAGAAAGGCGAATCTGTTGTTATTGTTGAAAATGATATTAAATTATGGGAGGTAACCAAAAAATATGATCGCGATAGTTTTAATGATGATAGTTCTTGTGTTGGTTATGCTATTGATGTATATCAAGATTCTATTAATAAAATGGCTAGAGAATACCTTGTTAATTATAAATATCTTACAAGAATATTAGAAAATTACGGATTTGTTTTAGCTCCTATGGAAGAAATAAATAAAAAAAAATTACCTTCTAATACAGGTTTATTTAGTGATATATTTAAAAAATTAGAAAATGATATTAAAAAAAGTAAAAAGAACGACAACTATGGTGATGCTGCTAATATGACCATTGGCGAAAAGAATATATCATATTTAAATAGATATTTTATTTATAAAAAAATTAGAAATGTTAATGCCAAAGAAGTAGCTATGGGATTATTAAATCAAACATATGATGAAGAATTAGAATTAATGGAAGAAACTAATACAATTAAAAGTGTTATAGATAAAGATATTAAAACAACAGATGCTGTTCCAAATACCAGTGCTGTTCCAACTACTAATGTAGATACAGAAATTTTAGATAAACCAAAAAATAAACGTAAACGTAAAAAAATTGTTATAAAAAATTAATTTGTAATATTTAATTAGTTATATAAATTAAACAATCTAAATATTATTATTTTTATTATTTAATGAGTTATTTTCAATTACCAAGCTTACCATATAATGCTAATATTAATATATCATTAAATAATACCAATAATCAAATAAATATAAATAAAACTTTGGTAATATATTTAAAAAAAATTAAATCAGAAATTGAACTTTTTTCTAATGAATGGGATAATTATAAAAAATACGTTAATCCATATGAATATATTCATACTGTTGTTCCCAACACTAACATGTGTGTTAGTAAACATAAACCTTTATCCAGATCTTATTATAAAATGATTGAACTTTGTTCTCTATTGGATTTAGTAAAAAATCTACCAGATACATGTAACACGTTTCATTTAGCAGAAGGTCCTGGTGGATTTATAGAAGCGTTATGTTATATGCGTAAAAACAAAAAAGATAAGTATATTGGTATGACTTTAATAGATAATAACATTAATGTGCCCAGTTGGAAAAAAAGTCAATCTTTTTTAAAAAATAATAAACAAGTTTTTATTGAAAACGGAAAAGATAATACAGGAAATATAATGAAAAAAGAAAATTTATTATATTGTTTCCAAAAATATGGTAATAGTATGGATTTAGTAACGGGTGATGGAGGTTTTGATTTTTCTATTGATTTTAATAAACAAGAGACTGTTAGTTCTAAAATTATTTTTTGTCAAATAGCATTTACTATTGCTATTCAAAAAAAGGGTGGTAATTGTATTTTAAAATTTTTTGATACATTTACTAAAATTTCTATTGATATGATACATCTACTATCATTACTATTTAAAGAAGTTTTTTTCTGCAAACCATACACTAGTAGATATGCTAATTCGGAAAAATATATTATTTGTAAAAATTTTAGATTAAATGACAGCACAAATTTAGTTAATACTTTAGCAGATATTATTGATAATATTGATAATATTGATTTAACAAGTATTTTAAATCTAGAAGTTCCTTCATTTTATTTAAATAAAATACAGGAATTTAATGCCATTTTTGGTCAACAACAAATTGAAACTATTTCTAACACTTTAAATTTGATTAAAAATAAAAATAATTTTGAAGATGTAAAAAAACTTAAAAAAAATAATATACAAAGGTCTATTAACTGGTGTCAAAAACATGATATTCCTTATAATAATTTTTGATTTAAATTTTGATTTTATCTTAAAATAAAGTTATATGTAATATTAAAAATTATTATAAAATATATATAACATAAATGAGCGAAAAAGTTCCTAAAAGAATTATAATAGTTCCTTATCGTAATCGTGAAGAACATAAAAAAAAATTTTTGGAAAGAATTAATGATTACTTAAAAAACGATGATGATTGGGAACTATACTTTTCACATCAATGTGATAATAGACCTTTTAATCGCGGTGCTACTAGAAATATTGGCTTTCTTGCAATGAAAATAAAATACCCTAATCATTATAAAGATATTTCCTTTATTTTTCATGATGTTGATACTTTACCTGTTATAAATGGTTATTTTCCGTATGATACTAAGGATGGTATAATAGCACATTATTATGGGTTTGAATTTGCTCTCGGTGGTATAGTTGTTATTAAAGGGAAAGATTTTGAAAAAATTAAAGGGTATCCTAATTTTTGGGGTTGGGGTTTTGAAGATAATAATTTATATAAAAAATGTATTCTCAACGATTTACTTGTAGATAGAAGTATTTTTATAGAAAATAATGACAAAAATGAACGGGATAAATATATTACTCGTTTAGATACAGACGAAACAAGACGACTATTAACAAAAGAAGAAATTTATCATCATGCAGAGAATAACATTGATGATATTACTGATTTAAAAAACGTTGTTTTTACAATAAATGACACTTTTATTAACATTACTAATTTTGAACCGAAAGTTCCTCATTATGAACGAACATATTATGTTAGAGATAATAAAACTAAGGGGGCGCGTGTGAGAGGTCATCGCGGATTTGCAGGAAAAGACTGGGGTAAACATATGAGAGATTTATCAAACAGGAATAAAAGATAAAAAATTTAATATAAATAAAATTGATTTATATTAAAAATATAATATTTAGTATAATTTAATATTAATAGTATGGGTTCTATATTTTGTAAATGTTTTACTGCTAAAAGATGTAAATATTGTGGTATTAGTGAAAACCATTTTACATCTATTGCACATCGTAATAGACCTTCTTGTAGAGATAGTCCTAATAAACCATTAATTCAAGATGATGTTATGTATTTTAATAATTCTTGCTCCTATCCTGGTTTAAATAATAAAAATACACGTAGAACATCAAATGGTTATCACAAATTTGAATAAATTATTTATGTTTACCATTATTTATGTTTAGCATTAATATGTATTTCTAATTGTTTCATACTTGTAAATGTATTTTTTCCGCATATTTTACAAACTGCTTTTTCACGTGAGTCTGCGCGTTGTTTTTTTATTTTATCTTTTTTAATAATTAAATCGTTCATACGCTTATATTCTGCTAACTTCTTTATTTTATTTTTCTTATTTAAAATAATTTGTTTTACTAATAATATATACAAATTATTGCTACTATAAAGTAAATATGTTTTATCATCCCATTCTTCTAGATATTCAGTAAGTGTATTTGTTATTTTAATTGGTGAAGGTAATCTTTCATTTAAAGCTAAACAACCTCTTGCTTGTAATGATAGTGATATTGCATAATCAAAATTCGCTATAGTCAAACCTTGTTTTCTACAAAACGGACAATTAAATTTTTTTGTTTTTCCCATCATACTATCATAACAATTCTCACACATACCATGACCGCAACAGAATAACTCCATATTAGGTAATGTTGCATGTTTTTTTTGTGGAATACTTGTACTAAAATTTGCTTCGTTATAACATATTCCACATGTATTTACACCTGCTGTAATAGAGCAGTGTAATTTATGTGTTTGCGTTTGTGTCTCCATTATTCATGTAAATATTTAATTTATATTTATATTTATATTTTAAATACTAATCAATTTTAGTAAATATTATTATATTTCTATAAAGTATTACATGAAAGTATTTAAAACATTCATTATTTTTTACCAACTTAAATCGTTATTTGCTATTCAAATGACACGCAACTCGTTTATTTCTTCGGCAAATAATTATTTATCCAGTAATGTTTTAAATAATGCTTATTATGGTGATGAACCTGAAACTAAACCTGATACTGAACCAATTTCTAAACCTGAAAAGGTAGAAATTTCTTTTGAAAAAGATAATCAAAATCCTTTAACTATTAATTTTTATACTCCGGTGTCTACTGAATCTTGTATGGTATTAGCTGCTATGTTAAAAAAAATGGATACTAAATCGCGTGAATTAGAAATTCAATATGATTATCGTTTTCCTATTAAACTTCATATGCAATCTTTAGGTGGCGAGTTAATGCCTTCATTTTATATCTGCGATTTAATTAAAAATATTGAAACACCCGTTCATATTTATGTTGATGGATACGTTGCTTCTGCTGCTGCCTCCATTGCTGTTTGTGGTGATAAACGTTTTATGACCAGACATTCTTCTATTTTAATCCACCAATTAAAATCAAGTTCTACTGGAAAATTTAATGAAATGAAAGAGGAAATGTCTAATTTAAACTTATTTATGAATAACTTGAGAGAAATATTTTTAGAAAACACAAAATTAACAGAAAAAGAATTAGAAACTTTATTATTTTCTGATATTTGGCTTCCTTCCGATAAATGCATTGAATATGGTATTGTTGATGAAATTATATAAAAGATTTTTTATATATTATAACTTACATGTTTTCAATATTTTTTGATGATTTTACATATAAAAATATTTCATTAACATGCTTAGTGTGTGTATATAACTAAAATTTCCCACTGCGGTTTGATTTCTGTCCCTTTCTCGTAGGTAGTTGTTGACTTTTATCGCTGGTGCGTCATGGTTTTATGAACATTCCGGATGTTCCATTTGCGTTTTGCATACGTGTCCTTTTAATTTTGTCTATTTTGTCTATCTTGTATTTACTAATAACAGGAATTGACGAATTATCATTTTTTGATTTATCGGCAAGTTCTTGCATAAATATTTCTTCCTGTTTCTTTTCTCTCATGAGTGCTGCTCTTCGACGTCGATTTATAACTGCTTCACTCGGCATATTTATAATATATTATTTAATTACTAAATTGATTTTGGTTTTTAAATTATATAATATATTATTTAAAAACTTATTAATAATGGCTCGACAATGTTTAAATAATATAGAAACTAATATTAGAAATTTAACTACACAGGCATTAGCAGAAGAATATGGATTTAATTTTGAGGAAGCAATTGAATTTTTAAATAATAAAATTAGAATTGAAACAGATTATTATAATAAATTTTATAATACAAAAATGGCGATGACAAAAGAAGAACATTATGGTGAAAATCAAGATAATAATGATATTAGTTTAACACCCAAATTACCAAATATAGATAATAGTAAACATCAACCTGAATCTACAAAAGTAAAAAAAGAACCAGAATTAAATAATGTTTTAGAACCTTGTAATATTAAGGAACTTGATCTTGATATAGAAAGACTTAGAGAGTGTTTAAAAAGGGATTATTTCACTGATGGTAGAATGGAATATATCAAAACTACTGCAACAAACAATCTAATTTTAGATGACGGATTCATGGAATATATTACTGCGAAATGTATTAATGGAATCCGTGTGGGTGAAGGTCATTGTCCTATTGATATTACTAAAGATAATAAAGGAATAGATATTTTATGTGTTTGTTTAAATGGAACAATGACAAATGAAAAATCTATTATGCAAAATTTCAGCAATTGTGGTAATAATTTAGATAATTTGTTTGAAAATGGTAAATATCAAGAAGCACTTTCTCTATTTATAAAAGAATATCATATAAAGTTACTTAATGCAAAAGAAACGAAAAATATTAACAATTTATATTATTGTGCTTATATATCTACAGATATAAATGTGTATATTTCTGTATTTAAAATTAATTTAGAGTGTATTTCAAATATAAAGTATGAAAATATTACAAAACAAAAAAAAAGTATTAAGTTTAAAGGTTTTATACATGATAAATATGGTTTTACTACATTATTTAAATCAAAAAAACGATTAGAAATTAGATTAAATAAAGAAATTTTAAATTGTTACAATACAATAAAATTAATATGAATTAAATAATATCCTCTAATTTACTCACAATCAAACTTACAACCGGAACTGAAACTGCATTTCCAGCCAATTTATACAACGCACTATCACATACATCTGGAAGTTTATAATCTATTGGAAATCCTTGTAGGTTAAAACATTCTCTTGGAGTTAATTTTCTTATTCCTTTATCATCTTTTAGAAGAGGAACGTTATGACCACCAGCACCCATATTAGCTGTTAAAGTTGGACAACAATTACTCTTATTCTCTCTTACATAAAACCGTCTATATTGATAAAGAACATTTTCCGTTATGTTTTTAGTAATACCATTTTCTATCTCTTCAAATACTTTAAATCTATCAGTATAGTAATATTTATCATCAACATTTTTTTCTAACATATCATATATTTTTCCTTGTTTCTGTTCTTGAAAATTAAAGTCAAAATTATCATATTTATCTTTATCACGAAATCCAATGATATAAATTCTTTCACGATGTTGTGGAATTTTGGTAATTTTATTTGTATCAAGAATACATGTCTTTATATGATAACCTGTATTTTTTAATTTATTCTCAATTGTTTTATATGTATTACCCTTATCGTGTGATTTTAAATTTTTAACATTTTCTAAAATAATTATTTCTGGCTTATGTTTTTCTAAAATTTCTATAATTTTCCAAAATACATTTGATCTTTTATCGTCGAACCCTTTTTTTTCACCAGCAATACTAAATGGTTGACAAGGAAAACCTCCACATAACAGATTATGTGGAGGTATATCTGATACGTTTATGGTATTTAAATCCTTAAGAGTAAATTCATGTTTAGGATTATTAAGTTCATATATATTTTTTGAACATTCCATCATATCATTTGTAAATACACATTCAAAATTATTATTTTTTTCAAGTGCTAACGTGAATGCACCTGTACCTGCAAATAAATCAATAAATTTTAAATTATTTGTTACTTTTATTTTATTATTACATTTATTAATATGCTTTATTAAATCTTCTTTATTAAGACCAGAAAAACCTTTATATTTCTTTTTATCTGATTGACACATTTTTTTTAGTTCTGGCATCTTTAGTTTTTTTAAAGTCTTTTCATTTTTTAAAGAAGTCATATATAATTAATAAATATATGAATTATTTATAAATCAATTTATAAATTAATTTATAAATTAATTATTTTTTCAAATTTACTTTTAAAATATAAATTTTAAATACTTATTACTAACAACTAATTATTTCTTTCGACAAAGGCACTTCCACGCCAAGTTCTCGCAATATTTTTAATTTTATTTTTTCTGGTAATTCCGATGAGGTAGACCCTGCTATTTGAACGTATTTATCTTTTTGCGTATCGTTTGACATCCAATTGGGATATTGGCTTTCAAATTCATTTAACCATTTCTTTTGTATGCCTATTTCGGCATTTTTTATTAGTTTCTCTCCATTATCTTCTTCCCATCCTTGTTTCTCATCCTTAACAAACCACGCCTTAGTATTCACATCGGTACAATGAAATGGTCGTTCTGTTAATGAAAGTGGTTGTAAGTTTTTCAATACCACATTTGTTAAACAATCCTTTTTATTTTTTGTTAAATCATCCATGGTAACACACAACTGCTTTGCAAAATTTTGTATAGACATGGCGTCTGCACACTTATCATTTAAAAACATTTGGACGTTAATAATGTTATTATGACTATTTGTTGTATTACCATTACCTATTTTGGGTATTAAACTTTGTAATGTTGCTGTGTGTTCGCTTTGCATAGTAATGATTTGTTCTTGTAATTTTTTATTTTCATTAATTATTGTTTTAAACATATCTGGAATATTTTCATTTTTTTCATCATTTTTAATTTCTATATTTTCATTAAATTCCTTACAAATTTTTTTGTGTCTATAAAAACTTGAATGATGTTTGTATTTCTTACCGCATTTACAAGCATGAACTTTTTTTGTAGCATCTATGTAGCATTTTTCAGATTTATGCTTCTTCGTCTCAAGATGTTTTTTCCATAGTGTTTTTTTCGCTGTGGAATAATCACATTTTTCACAATAAAATTTACACTCATTTTTTTGGTTCTTTTTTTGTAGCATTTAGTACCCTATATATGCTACATAAAAAAGTTCCTAAATTCTTTAAAAACATGTTTTTTTGACCACTGCATAAGAACGCCTACATACTTTTTTAAGGACTTTTTAAAAATTCCTACATTTCAATGCAAATCACGAATTTTAATTTTTTTCAAAAGTCAAATTACATATTTCAAAGATTTTTTACTGATTTTTTCTGTTTTTCTGATTTTACTTTTAAAAAAATTTAATTAATAAAATTGATTTAAATTATGTTATTAATTATTTAATAATATTAAAGATGCGTTATTTAGTATACCTTGGATATTATAGTGATGATAATACATATACAAAAATTGGAGAATCAAAAGATATTTATTCGAGAACATGCAGTTATAATACATCGGATCCTATTAATGATTTTAAAGTAATTTGTTTGATTGAATTAGATACAGAAGAAGATATGCATAATATGGAACTTTATTTATTATTACACTATGATGATTATAAAGCAAGGCATGATGTTAATTACAAACATAGAAATCCTGATAATGAATGGATTACTATTCGCCCAACAAAAACTGATATAACTTATATTGTTAAAGATAATATTATAAATATACCACATACAATTTTATCTGAGGAAGAAACAAACATAGTACTACATGATATACAAGAAAAACAAAATAAAGACTATAATAAAAAACAAATATTAAGAAATAAAATTAAAAAAATAATTAAATTAAAAAATCATGAACGAAGCAAAGATTGTCATAAGGAACCACTACTATGCCAGGTTCCTATATTAGAAAAGATGACCAATTATTTCGAAACCAATGACAAAGGATATATCATTGAACCTTGTGGAATTGGAAAGTCGTTTTTAAGTATCTATTATACGAAAACTGCTGGCTACAAGACAATTGTCATTGGAACACCCAGCAATTATCTACAAACTCAAATGGAGGATGATATTTTAGACGTATTACCCGATGCTATCATACGATTTGTCGGCGGAGACAATAATGTACCTATAAATACAATCAAAGAGGATATGGGTAATGTAAGAGAAAACCCTTTATTCGTAATCACAACATATGATTCGTGTAGCAAACTGGTTGGTTTACATTTTGATATGAAGATCGGTGATGAATGTCATCATCTCACTGGAATAGAGCGTGAAAATGATGGATATTTAAGTTTTCACGACATTATCAGCAATAAATCGTTGTTTATGACCGCAACTAAGAAGATTGTGGATACAACAAATGACAACAAGGTGTTTAGTATGGATCATGAGGAAATATTTGGAAAATGTATTGATGAAAAAAGTGTGAAATGGGCGATTGATAACAAGGTTATCACTGATTATAAAGTGGTTGTTCTCAAAGCAAATGAAAATACTATTGATGATATTATTGGAGATTTGGATATAACATTAGATGATAAAACGGTTGAAATATTTATCTCGGCATACATGACATTAAAATCAATCGATTCTTATGATGACCTATCGCACGTGTTGTGTTATACCAATACAAAAGCACATGCCGAACTAATGCAAAAGTTTATCGATATTTTGTTAGACAAAGGCATCTTTCAATCACTTGACAAAAATGAATTTTATAATAAGGCATTACATAGTGATAGTAAGTGTGTTCTGAAACCTGAAGTTGATATCATGAAAAATAAGAAACATGGTATCATTTCGTGTGTCTATATATTCGGCGAAGGTTTCAACCTACCAAAACTAAATGGCGTATGTTTCGTAGAGAATATGGTTTCGATTATTCGTATCATTCAATGTGCGTTGCGTTCAGCACGTATTGACCACGGAAATCCAAACAAAATTTCGTATCTATTGATACCTTTTATAGACCACGATGATTTCAACCAAGAGAACCCCTCACATAAAAAGGTTCGAACGATCGTTAGTAATTTGGGTAATGTAGACGAGAATATTGATGAGCGTCTGTTTGTGAATACGCTTGCCAGGAAAGAAACCCGAACAGAACGAGACAATGATAATGGACCTGCCGAAGAGCAGGAGGAAGAAGCATACGATTTCAGAAACGATGATTTGGAACTGAGACGTCTAAGACTACGACTTCGCAGAAGTAAAGACCTTAAATCAAAACTCAGTATGGAGGAAGAAGAGTATATCTTTTATAAAGCACTTCTGAAAGAGCATAACATCAAGAGTAAACGTGAATATGATGACTTTGTTCACGAAGACAAGAAAGATGATATTGAGAGATATTTCAAGTCAAAAGGTGTATGGCCAGATAAGGGATGGTATGATTTGCTAAGTATTGACACAAGCATGTATCCAGCATCAAAGGACGAATGGAAGCGCGTGTGTAAAGAAAAAAATATTAAAACTATGGAGGAGTATAAAACGTATTGCGAGCAACCGGATAGCGATTTGCCAAGTGAACCGGACAAGTTATATCATAAGGAGTGGACATCGAGTATTGAGGTTGAGTTGGGAATTAGTAGACCGCGTCGGCGTTAGGGTTTGGGGATTGCTTCGTTGCTGAGTTCTTGAATATATTTTTTATACAACTCGTCCGCATCCTTTACTGCTTGCTGATGTTCCTCAATTTCTTGGAACATTGGGTTCAAATCGTCAATGAGTTTCTTGTTCTTTGGGAGTTTGATTTTGATTTTGGATAAATTACTTTTTGATATACCTTTAACAACGGATCCATTAGATAAATTTTTAATCTTATTAATAATCTTATTAATATAATAATATAAATATTGTTGATTTAAATTATTTTTTATTTCAACTCTATAAATATGATGCCCGTGATATGCCCTATCAAATATATTTATCTTAATACATATAGTACCCATTGTACAAATTAATATATCATTCTTGTTGGATAGATATTTCTCATATTTTTTTAGAATATCAGCATATGTTATAGTAGAATTTCCATTTTTAATAACTGGTAAATTTTTACCTTCATCATATGTTTTATCTAAATCTTTTTTATAAAAATCATATCCATCTATTAAACTACAAATCTCTCCCAGTTCCTTTTCTTCACAATCTTCATTATCGCAAATGGATTGAATTCGTTCTTGAATGGTTTTCTCCAACTCTTGAATACGAATTTGTTTCTCATTCTTCTCATTATATGGTTGCGAAATCTTATCTACCCAGTGTTGGATTTTATCGGGGTTCTTGGGAACGGGGATTTTAAGATTTTTAAGATATTCTTTAGATAAATTTTTTAACACTGAACCAGTAAATCCATCCGATAATAATTTAATATTTCCACACAATATGTAATATACATAAATGTTATTGTTACACTTAACAATATGATTGTGATCTGAACAACTAAAATTTGAATCTAATTGAATATTGGCAATGCCTCCATCCCCTATGATTAAACATTCCTCTTCATAATCCGCGACATCACATTTTTGTATTTTATTGCTTGAAGTATAAAAGTTAAATTGTCCATTTTGTTTTCCAAATGAAGCTTTTCTTTTACTTTTGGATTTAAATTCACACAAGTCTTTCATTTCAACCATCTCATAATCCTCGCCACATACGATTTCAGGTTGGTTGTAGTCCTTGCCATTCAAACTATAAATGGGATTCTGTTGCACGTCTTGAATCGTCGCGGTGGAGACCGCAACTTCTTGGCATCCGCTAATATCTTCCGCCATCTCGGTAAGAACCAAACAACCATTTTTTTCTTCGATTTTGTTTTCCGTATATTTCACAACATCGAGTTTGCTGAACTTAATTTCGCTGGTTTTCTCTTCCGTGTTGTCAAAGATAACGAGTGATGTTTTGGTGGTCGTGTTCTCAAACTGGTCGGCTGGAATGCTGACCACTTCGCGGACATTGAAATTTTCGATCAAGCACTTACGAAGGGCCTTGTATTTCTTATCAAACATTACGCCCTCTTTTAAGACACCAGCACACGTACCACCCACTGCCAACATCGCCATGAGTAGAATCAACGAACAACTCTCCTTATCATTTCCAGTCAATCCGTGAATCTTTGCATAGTCAATGATAAGTTCGCTACAAGTTTCAAGCGAAACCTTATTCTTGTCTTTCACCTTCTTCTCCTTGCGTTCTTCATTAAGAATGAACTTCAGTTGTTCGCTGTGTCTTTCTTTGAGTTCAGGTGAACTCAAAATATATTTCTTCAAAATATCGCGCTTGAGTTGAGCCTGCGATTTAGTATTTTTATCGCCTCCATACGGCGGGTTAGTGAGTATATATTTGGGTCTCTCTGCGAATTCAGTCTTAAACGAATGTTTATATGCGATATTTTCCATATTAGGAAGTTGTCCTGTCAAACAGAATATTTCCAGCGCAGCTGCCTTGAGAACATCCTCGTTGATATCATAATGAAATATGTTATGAACGTTTGTCGTCCAATCAATATCAGGATATTGTTCCTTCATATAGTTCACGTATCCAGTCGTAAATCCTCCTGAACCACCAAACATATCAATCATAGAGGGGACATTTCCGTCTTCATCCAATTGCGGATTTACCTTACCGATTGTAAAATCAACAAGAATACGATTCGTAAAATAAGCACCCAATTCACTAATAGCGCTTTCATCGCGTCCCACAAAATATTCATACACCTTACCCGAAAGCAATACGTTTGATTCTTTTTCAATGCTTGTGATATCATTAATCTCACCAATCAGATAACGAAATACATCGGATTTAATATTTTTTGGGATTTCATAGAAGATAAACCCGTTAAGCAATGGTTTTTCATAAAGTTCATTCAATAGACCATCGACAATGTGATGATGAAACTCTTCATCGGTCATTTCTTTAGACTTTTTCAACAAAGACGAAAACGTATATTCTTCGGACAAACCGATCACTTCATTGAGTCCGTGCTCTTCCAACTTCTTGATTCCATAAAATATATTGAATATCTTCAGTGCACCGAGACCATAACCGCCTCCATGATTACGAAGATAATTGTGAATGGAGTGAATATGTTCCTTGAGTGAATCGCTGTTTGTGATATTAAAAACATTAGTTTCTATTTCAATAATTTCATTATCAATAATATGTGTTTCCAGCTCATTAATAATTTCATTAACATTATCCTTTTTATATTTTTCTACACGTTGTTCACTTGTCATTGCATTAAGTTCTAATTCTTTAATACGTTTTTTATCCTTGTGTTTTTTTGTTTTACAGTGTTTAACGTGATGTGATTTCTGTGGATCAGCTTGTGTATCGCAAAGTAGACATTTGTATTCCGGCATATTATATGTTATAATATTAGATAATCTTTAAATCAATTTACCTAAATAACATATTTTTCGTTGTAATAATTTTCATTTTGATATTATTATAACACATAATATGTTAAAAATACACCTAACAACTAATTATATCTTTAGACAGAGGCACTTCCACACCAAGTTCTCTCAATATTTTTAATTTAATTTTTTCTGGTAATTCTGATGAGGTAGACCCTGCTATTTGAACGTATTTATCTTTTTGCATATCGTTTGACATCCAATTGGGATATTGGCTTTCAAACTCGTTTAACCATTTTTTTTGTATGCCTATTTCGGCATTTTTTATTAGTTTCTCTCCATTATCTTCTTCCCATCCTTGTTTCTCATCTTTAACAAACCAAGCCTTAGTATTCACATCGGTACAATGAAATGGTCGTTCTGTTAATGAAAGTGGTTGTAAGCTTTTCAATACTACATTTGTTAAACAATCTTTTTTATTTTTTGTTAAATCATCCATGGTAACACACAACTGCTTTGCAAAATTTTGTATGGACATCGCATCGGCACACTTATCATTTAAAAACATTTGGACGTTAATGATGTTATTATGACTATTTGTAGTGGTATTACCTATTTTGGGTATTAAATTTTGCAAAGTAGCATTATGTTCGCTTTGCATTGTAATAATTTGGTTTTGTAATTTTTTATTTTCATTAATTACATTTTTCAATAAATCAGAAACATTTTCATTTTCATTTTCAACAATATTTTCATTAATTTTACTACAATTTTTTTTGTGTCTGGAAATTCCAGATTGATATTTATAAATCTTACCACAATCACACCTAAAATAATTTGGAACTTTTTTGTTATCATTTTTTATCATTGCAAGTCGTTTGTGTTTTATGGTCTCACAATGTCTTTCAAATTGTGATTTTCTCATACTTGAATAATCACATATTTCACAATGGAATTTTTGACTTGTTTTTTGGAACTTTTTTTTTATCATTTAGTTCCTATAAATGATAACTAAAAAAGTTCCTAAATTCTTTAAAAAACATTTTTTTTGACCACTGCATAAGAATACCTACATACTTTTTTAATGTAAATTTATAAATTCCTACATTTCAATGCAAATCACGAATTTTAATTTTTTTCAAAAGTCAAATTACATATTTCAAAGTTTTTTTACTGATTTTTTCTGTTTTTCTGATTTTACTTTTGAAAAAAAAAATAATAATAAAAAATTTATATAATATCCATTATTAAATAATTAATAATATATATTATTATGGGATTTGATACTATTAAAGAGTTAAAAAAAATATAATTATTTATAAATAATATTTAACGTTTACGTTGTTTTATTTTCTGTTTTTTTGTTTTCTGTTTTTTTGTTTTTGTTTTCTGTTTTTTTGTTTTTGTTTTCTGTTTTTTTGTTTTCTGTTTTTTTGTTTTTGTTTTTGTTTTTGTTTTACGTTTTTTTGTTTTACGTTTTGAACCACCAACACCTGTAGACCAATTTTGTTTTATTTGTCTAATAAAAACATCAGAGTTACCAATCCCTCGTTTATCAATAATTTCTTTTAATTTTTTTTGGATATCCGAATGAATATTAATAATATTTAATTTCATTTCTCCTTCAGACATTAATAGTTTTTCTTCTAGTGATTTATAACTCCAGTCTGACCATACATATCCTGTATCTTCAGCACTTTGATTAACATCTAACAATTCATAAATACCAGTAGCTGCACGTGCAGGGTCGTCTGTAAAATTAGCCAATGAAAAGAATACAACATTACTTAAAACCATTAATAATAATTGTAAATTAAATAATAATGAACCGGTTCTATTTCCCATATCTGCTTTAACACCTTTACCACGACCTTCTAATTTTAACTCTTGATAATTGATAAAATAATCAACTTCGGAAAAATTGTTTTCATCAATTTTAAAACCAATTGTTATAATATTTGGGTTTTCAACACTATAAAATTGCATTAAATGATTACCAAATAATTTGTTAGTATTAACTATATTTGTAATTGTGTTAGCATTTGTTTTTAGTAGTTCTTTAAAAGTGAAATTACTAGCCATATTATAGTATATATTATAGTATATATAATAAAAATAATAAAAATAATAAAAATAATAAAATTATTATATAATTATGATGATAATAGAGTTTAATAAAATAGTAATTATTAATTTAATGTTTATTTTAAATTTAGTTTCGCCATAATACTTTTAAATGTATTCCAAACTGCTTTTTCATTGTAATTTTTTGTAACAAACTCTTTTAAAGAAGAAAGGTCAGATTTATATTGTTCATTATTGTTGAAATAATAAACCATTTTGTTAAATAGATCTTCTACATTGACGATTCCAACTAAGGATGTTTCAAATCCTACTAGTTCGTCTATTGATTTTGTTTTTATTAGTAATCTCTCACGTAATTTACCAGGCCAAATACAATCGCTATTTTCCTTTAACCATTGTAATAGATACCGCAACGTTTTAATGTCTGAAGTGACGAGTATTTGTATTTGTAAGACATCCCAATTTTCTTTAAATATTGATTCCATATCCGAAAATATAATATTATCTGGTTTTAAATTTTTTGACAAAATATAAGTGGTGACACCAGGAACAGTATTTGGTATGAGTGGTATAAATGTATCAGACAATTCTTTTTTGTTTTGTTGTGATTTAAAGTCGTAATATATACAAAATAGTTCTTTTCCCTCCATACGTAAATATACATCTTCGGTTGATCTAGCATACGCACTTGGTATATATTTACATGGAATTAGATAATTGGGGATTTTATCATTGATAATAAGTGATTTATAGGATGAATTGTTTGGTAATATTGTGAGAGTGTCGCACATGGCAGCTTCAAAAGGAGTTAATCCAAATCCTTCACCATCGGTTGGATTAATCATAATGTCAAATGTATTATATAACTCACATAATTCATAACTGGATAGGTGTTGGGTAGTGATGAATATAGGATAGTTTTCTATAAACTTATCAAAATTAAATGAAATAATAGGACCACCTGATTCAAATTTCGTTGTTTTTATGTATAATATACTATTTGAGTTATATTTATAAAACTTAATAAATGACTTAATCACAAGATCATATCTTTTTCTGCTATTATTAGCATTTACACAACCAATAATATACTTGTCTGAATGCACACCATGAAATTTCTTACGCAATCTTTTTTTTTCTTGATGTGAAAATGTTTCAAACTCGTTAACGATATGTGGAAAGCTATATACAGGATATTTATTGTCACACGATTGCATTATTTCATTGACACTCCATTCGTTCATTGTTAAACACGCGTCGTAATCTATATTGAAGATGTCTTTTCGCAAATTTGAAAAATCTACCGGAATAAATGGAACAAACAACCCCTTCCAAAATGGTCTAATTTGTTGTATAGATTTCTCAAAGTTATAGATATCTCTATCGTTAAATAGTATAATTACAATATCTGGATTTAGATCTATAATATATTTGTTTATATGAAAACATCCAGTCAAGTATAATTCAACATGTTTATGATTGTTATCATTGACGTAATAATCAGGTAAATATTCAATTCCTTTAATGTTTCCGGATAATTCGATATTTAATTCCTTATTAGATATGGTAGAATTGATATTGTATAAATAAACATCCCAATTACTATAGTTTTCAAACATTTTTATATATTTGCGCGAAACTTCACCAAAACTGTTAATTTGACATATTGATGATATGTATAATAATTTCATAATGAAAAATATTGACAAATTTTTATATACTATTAATAAATAAACCAATATCACTCATATTGAATATATAAAAGGCAATTGTGCTGACTAATGTAGTAATCATATATTTTTGATATTTTAATCGTATGAACATCATGATATCGAATAAAGGTAGAATAATATTATACTATGTATAAAATATAAAAATAATACTAATAAAGAAATTATATAATATTATTATATAAATATCATGGTAATAGAGTTTAATAGAGTAGTAATGATTTATTTAATGTTTATTTTTGGTATGTTTTCAAAAAATGTTTATTCTTTTACAAATTCTGGATTTATAAGTTCTCAATCATTATTTAAAAATACACGTGCAAAAAAATATTATTCTAAAATAACAATGGAAGATTTTGGTTTTCTTAAAAATACAGGAATAGGTTTTGATGATTTGTGGAAAGATAATCCTGTTATTTCTGAACGTGCATTAGAGAAAGAATTAAATAAAGAAGGCATTCGATTTAGAATGAATAGAACAGAAAAAGAATGTGAAGAAATTGGAAGTTTATGGAGAGATATTAAAATAGGTCCAATAACATTGAAGGGACCACGTGTATTAACTATATGGGAAGCATTCGGTTTTACAGCAACTTCTAATAATGAAGCGCGACAAAAATGTAAACTTGAAGCACAGGCAAACGCTAGTGAAGATCCAAGAGGTCTAAGAGCAAAACATCTCGGAAAATATGGATATCCGCGTCTTGTAGGAACAAATGGTATATTTTATGCAGATCAACTTTCAACCGACATAGAAAAAATGGGAGGTTTTGGTATGAATAAAAGCGGTGTTATATGGCCTGTTCCTGAAATCGTAAGTCAAAAATATAAAAATTAGATAAGATATATTATAATGTCAGGCAACAGCAAGACCTTATTATATTTTAAAATATATAATAAAGAAAAGATGATAGTTTATATAACATGAATAACAAAATTATTTTATTATTAATGTTTAACGCTATTAAAATAACAAAAGTTTTTAGTTATACAACATATGGATTTTATAAAGGTCCTAATAAGATAGAACAAATACCGAATCAGGTTCCATTGCAACAATATCAACCAAGTCAACCAAGTCAACCAAGTCAACCAACTGAAAAATATAGTGATAATGGATTTTATCAAGGACATAGTAAAACAGAGCAACCGCCTCCACAAGTGCCAATGCAACAATATCAACCAAGTCAACCAAGCCAACCAACCGAAAAATATAGTGATAATGGATTTTATCAGGGACGCAGTAAAACAGAGCAACCGCCTCCACAAGTGCCAATGCAACAATATCAACCAAGTCAACCAACCGAAAAATATTCAGACAATGGATTTTATCAGGGACGCAGTAAAACAGAGCAACCGCCTCCACAAATGTCTATG
>MDSW01113889.1_pt1 | contig 25016 bp, 21 predicted proteins | sample 811171 | NCBI WGS metagenome assembly MDSW01 (sample SAMN05326641, study PRJNA326480) | marine metagenome | isolation source: seawater | place: Atlantic Ocean: North West | collected 2012 | reverse complement strand
TATAAGCATCTACATATCCTGATATCATTAATCCATTCCAGGACGTTACAATTTTATAGTCTAAACTTGGTTTCTTTTTATTTTTTTTTGCCTCTTTAAGTATAGATACCCAATTTGATAATTTTTCATTAAAAACTTCTTCTGTTAAATTATACTGAGAAATAAATTCAGTGTCAGAAATATTATTAATTAAAACATATTTGTCTTCTTCCTTCCAATACCCATAATCGTTAACATTATAATATTTTGAAAAAAGATCAAAATCCTCGTTAATTAAATTTTTTAATTCAGAATAACTCCATGAATAGTACGCACCTTCTACATAATTATTTTCACCAATTTTACTATCTGCATCCAATGAAGAATAAAACCCACCTGAGCTATCTTTCATCTCTTTATTGATATACTCATGAATTTTATAAACCACTTTTTTAAAGTGTTTTTTATTAGAAACTTTAAAAGCTTTTGAATAAAGACTCATTAACTGACCGTTATCATAAAGCATTTTCTCGAAATGAGGTATATGCCACTTTTCATCAGTTGAATATCTAGAAAATCCACCTTCAATATGATCAAAAATTCCACCATATGCCATTTTATCTAGTGATTCTAAAATAATATTTTTTGCTTTTAGATTGTTTTCTTGAACACTATATCTAAGAAGAAAATCTAGATTGTTAGGCATCATAAATTTAGGAGCACCGTTAAACCCACCAAACTTCAAGTCAATACTGTCAATTAATTTTTCTGAATATTTTAAAAGGTCAATGGATTCAAAATCATTGATTGCGGGATCAACTATATTTAACGAATTTATACCCTCCTGTACTTTGTCAGCATATGAAGTAAATTTTTCAGGCTCTTTTTCATATATCACTGAGATTTGATTTAACGCCGACAGCCATTGTTCTTTTGAAAAATAAGTTCCTCCCCAAATTGGTCTTCCATCTGGAAGAGCGATTACATTTAGCGGCCAGCCTCCACTTCCAGTCATAAGCTGAATAGCATTCATATATACTTGATCAATATCAGGTCTCTCTTCACGATCAACTTTTAATGATATGAATTTTTCATTCATCAACTTTGCAACTGCACTGTCTTGAAAGCTTTCCCTTTCCATTACATGACACCAATGACAAGAGGCATATCCAATACTGATGATTACCAATTTGTTTTGCTTTTCTGCAATATTTAAATATTTCTTATCCCAAGGATTCCAATTAACAGGATTTTTTGCATGTTGTAAAAGGTATGGACTAGATTCATTTATTAAATTATTTTCTTTATTCATTAAGATTTCTGAATTACATGAAATTAAAATAAAAAATAAGATTAATATGCCTATGAAATTATTTCTCATTACTCAAAAATACAAAATAGATTACTTTCTATCCGTTTATGGCCTCAACGGTTTCTACTTGACCTTGGAGCATTTCCTTTAACATATTTTCAATTCCGTTTTTTAGTGTTATTGTAGATGATGGACAACCACTACATGCTCCTTGTAAAATCACTTTCACTAACTTTTTTTCAGAATCATAGGAGTCAAATAAAATATTACCCCCATCAGACGAAACGGCAGGTTTAATGTATTCATCTAAAATAGAAATTATTTTTTCAGATGTATTGTCTAATTTAATATCTGCTTTTTCTTTTTTAACTAAAGTCTCAGATATTTTATTATTCTCTAAGTAATTTTTTATGAAAATTCTTAATTCGTGAACAATTTCATCCCATTTTTTAATTTCATATTTAGTAATTGAAACAAAGTTTTTGCTTAGAAAAATATTTTTTACATAAGAAAACTCAAACAATTTTTTTGCAAACTCCATATTTTGAGCTTCATCAATATTATTAAATTCTAAGTTATTTTCAACAATTAATTTGTTTGATACAAACTTTAAAACTGCTGGGTTTGGTGTACTTTCCGTGTATATAGAAATTGGATTGTTTTTTTTCTCTTTTATTTTTGAAATAACTTCTTGACCACTGTTTAAATAGTTTTCAATTAAATTTTTGACTTCGTCTTCTACTTGATCCCAATCAATGATATTAAATCTTTCAATAGATATAAATGAAGGAGTTATATATACTTTTTTTACAAATGGCAGATAAAAAAGTTCCTGGCCTAATTTTGAATTTTTAGCATCATCAATATTATTGTATTCATAGCTCACATGATTTGTTATAAAATTATTTATTTCAAATTTGTTAATGAACTTATTTTGGGTCTTTTCTATAGTAACTTTATACTTCATAGTTTATTTTTATAATTACAAAAATAATAATTATCAATCTTTACAGAAACTATTAATAAGATATGTCTATTAAAATTTATATATTTGATCGTTTTATATTCTAATATGTTTTATTAATATTTAAAATTGGTTAGTTAAATGAAAAAAAAGCACTTTATCATATTTGTATTATTATCGCTTTTTTTAAAGTCTAATACATATTCTCAGGAAGGACTTCCTATATATTCGGATTATTTAACAGATAACTTTTACTTATTATTTCCCTCAATGGCGGGTGTTTCTAACTGTACTAAAGTTAGATTCACTAGTAGAAAGCAGTGGATGGATCAAGATGAATCACCAAATTTACAAACCGTAAGTATAAATGGTCGAATAGGAGACACAAAATCTGCATTAGGTGCCATTGCGTTTAAAGACCAAAATGGATACCATTCTCAGTCAGGTGCATATTTTACCTATGCACATCATATTATGTTTTCTAGAAGTGAACTAGATTTAGATATGCTTTCTTTTGGTTTAAGTGCAGGTCTAATTCAGTACAAACTAGACGAGTCTTCATTTTTATCTGGAGGTTTTGACCCTCTAATTTCAGGTGTTGAACAAAGTGCTACAGATTTTAATATTGATTTTGGATTTTCATATCAATATCTTGATTTTTATGCACATGCTTCAGTTAAGAATCTTTTAAATAATGATGGTATTAATTTTAATGAACAAGGACTTAGTTATAACAATTTAAGAACTTATTTGTTTTCTACAGGTTATTTATTTTCTGATAACTCAAATAATTGGAATTTTGAACCATCGTTAATGTTTGCTCATAAAGATGGAACTAAAGAGACTTTTGCTGACATCAATTTTAAAGTATACAGAGAAACTGATTTTGGTAGATTATGGGCCGGATTTTCATACAGGAATAGTTTTGATGGTGCAGAGTATTTAAATAACCAAAATCAGATTAAGAAACAAAAATTAAAGTATATTACACCTCTGGTAGGTTTAGAATTAAATGGCTTTATTTTTGCATATACTTATTCTTATCAATCAAATTCTATAATTTTTGATAACGGTGGCTATCACCAACTTACTCTTGGGTTCAATTTTGGTTGTCGTAAACAAAAATATGATTGTAACTGCCCTTGGATAAAGTAATTTAAAAATCAAGATATTCGATTAAATATCTTTTTTTTAAAAACTCTTTATTTAATGTTTTTCCATTGTAAAAAACTTTTATTATTCCATTATAATTTGAGTCACTGGCTATTTTATATTTTGAAATAGTTTTTTTTACGTGTGTAATAATAGGGGTGATCGTGTCAATTAATTTGATATTTTCAGGAATAATTTTTTTAATCTGATTAATTAGAAAATTATAGTGAGTACACCCTAAAACTAGACAGTCAATATTATTTTTTAACATCTTGGACAAATATTTTTTTAGATAACCTTCAACACTTTTATTATTTATTAAGCCTTTCTCTATTTTTTCTACCAACATATATCCAACTTGTTCATGAATTTTAATATTTGTAATATTATTATTTTTACTGGTATTAAAAAAAAGTTTACTTCCAAGTGTCTTTTCAGTAGCTAAAACACCTATGTTATTTGTTTTAGTATAATTTATTGCAGGTTTTATACCAGGTTCAACACCAATAATAGGAATATCAATATTATTTCTTAATATGCTTATCGAATTAGTTGTAGAAGTATTACAAGCTACAATTATCATTTTACAATTTAATTCAACTAACTTATGGCAGTTTTTCAAACTTAAATTAATTATTTCTTGTACTGATTTATTACCATATGGACAGTTTAAATTATCAGATAAATAAACAAAATTCTCTTTTGTTAATTCATTTGTTAATTCATTTAAAATTGAAATTCCTCCAATACCAGAATCAAAAATACCAATTGGTTTATCCATATTTTTAAACAAAAAAAGCTGTCACTAAGACAGCTTTTTAAAATTAAATATTATTTGAATTAGAATCCTAATTTTTTCTTAACATCTTGCATTAAATCTTTTCCGTTAGCAACAATAACACCTTGACCCTGAGTAGAGTCTAAAACAAAGTCAAAATCTAGTTCATTAGCTACTTCGTTAATTGCATTTTGTGCAGCTTCTGTAATTGGCTTTAGAAGTTCAAATTCTAATTTTTGTAATTCTTGCTGAGCTTGAGCTTGGTATTGCCTTATACTTTGTTCATCTCCTTGAATTTCTAATGCTCTCTTTTGATTTTCTTCAGGAGTCTTTTCAGGAGCTTCTGATTCATATTTTTTCCTTTTTTCTTCCCATCCTTTTACAAGATCTTGAATACTTGTTTCATATTCCTTTACTTTTTTTTCTATTTCAGTTTGCATCTTAGCATAATCTGGCATAGATTGAACTAATTCTGTTGTGTTTATGTGAGCAATTTTCGATTGTGAGTACGACGAAAAGCTAACTGAAATTAGTAATATTAGTATGGATATTTTAATCTTTTTCATAATCAATTTTTAAAATTTTTATAAATGTACTAATCTTTTGGTTTTCTTTAATTATAAATTTTATTTTTTAATAAAAATTTAAATGATAAACTACATTACTTTCTATCTCTTTCCTTATTTTTTCTTGTAATAATTCTTAAAATTTGGTCGCTAATGTCATGTCTTTTATTACTGTAAAGCATTACTATATCAGCTGATTTATCAAAAATAAAATCATAATCTTTACTTTCAGCTATTTCTTTAATAGCGTTAAATATTTGATCTTGAATTGGCTGGACTAGTTGCATCTTTTGAAGGTATAAATCTCCCTTTGGCCCAAACCTTTTCTGTTGATATTCTCTTATTTCTTTTTCTTCAAATTCAATCTCACTTTCTATTTCTTCAATTAATTCAGGGGTTAATAAAATTCTCTCAGATTTTAATGCTTCTTTCTTTTGACTTATGATCCTTAATTTTCCTTCAACCTCTTTTTTCCAAGAAAGTGCTTTTTCATCAAGTCTTTTAGAAACCTCATTGTATTCAGATAAATTTTGCAGTATATATTCTGTATCTATGTATCCAATTCTCATACTTCTCTGTGAAAATGTAATATTGACAGACAAAAAAAGTAATATAAAAAAAATTTTTCTCATAAAATATAAACGATTAAATCGTTAAATTATTTTGTTAAAAGTTTTGACCAAAAATAAAATGTGTTTCCCATCCGTGTTTTGTTGACTGACCTGGGATAGGATCAAACCCATGTCCAAAGTCAATACCGAGTAAACCAAACTGAGGCATAAATAGTCTAACTCCAATTCCTGCTGATCTTTTTAACAAAAAAGGATCAAAATCTCTAAAATTATTGTAAGATGATCCCCCTTCTAGAAAAGTTAATGCATAAATCTTGGCTTGTTCACCTAAACTTATTGGATATCTTAGCTCTAAAGAGTACTTATTATAAATCGAACCACCATCTTGAGCAGATAAAGATTGATTTGGATACCCTCTTAAGGGTATATTTTCTCTTCCATCTAAATTATACATACCCATGCCATCACCTCCAAGAAAGAATCTTTCAAATGGAATTACTCCCCTGTCATTATTGTATGCACCTAAAAAACCAAATTCAAAGGAAGGTCTTAAAACAAGTTTTTTTGTTAAAGCTGTAAACCATTCGCCTTTAAATTTTATTTTATAAAATTCTAGCCACTTATACCTTTCTTGGTCAATTTCTGCAATTCTTTCACCTGCACTAGTATTTGACGGATCATTTGCAAGTTGATCTACTAGATCTTGCCTTTCATTTTTTAGCGATTGATAATCTACTTTATTAAAGGCTGAATAAGGAAATGTTAGCTTAGCAGAGATGGTGAAGTTTGAACCTCCCGTAGGGTAAATTGGATCTGTAAATGTATTATTCCTACTCAATGCGACAGTGTATGAAAGATTATTTGATGATCCATTTCCAAATGTAAAAAGCCCTGTGTTGTAATCATTAAGATCATAAAATTGATATCCTATAAATTGGGATAAAGTAAAATAATCATCAGGAACGGTTAATCTCTTCGCTAATCCTACAGAAAGACCAGAGATATTAAAATATCTAGATTTATCTGCTGTATAATTATATGGATTAAACATAAATTGTTTAGTTTGGGATAACTGTACTGAAAATTGTACTGGCTTTTTACCTCCAAGCCAAGGCTCAGTAAAATTAAAACTATTTACAGTGTAAAATCTACTGGCCTGTAATCTAAGTGCTAATCTTTGACCATCACCCATTGGAATAGGGGTATATGCTTCTTTTTTAAATATATCTTTAATAGAAAAATTATTAAAAGATAAACCAATTGTTCCGATAAATCCACCGCCTCCATATCCACCCTGGAGTTCAATTTGACTAGACCCGGTTTCAACTAGGGTATATTCTAAATCTACTGTTCCGTCATTAGGATTTATATTTTTAAAATCAGGTGAAATTAATTGAGGATCAAAAAATCCTAATTGGCCTAATTCACGAAGAGATCTAAAAACATTAGCTTTACTATATAGCTGGCCAGGTCTGGTTCTAATTTCCCTGTAGATAACATGATCATTAGTCTTGTTGTTTCCAATTACTGATATTTTATTAAAATAAGCAGGTTTACCTTCATTAATTCTAATTTCTAAATCAATAATATTTCCATCAGCGTTAACTTCTACCGGAGTTATTGAAGAAAATAAGTAACCATTATTTTGATAAAGATTGCTAAGGTCGTTAGCATCTGGATTAGATCTGTCAGCAATTCTTTTTTCAAGTTCTATACCGTTATAGGTATCCCCTTTTTTAATTTTTAATATTTGATTTAATTGCTGATCAGTATATACACTATTTCCTAAATAGTTAATATCACCAAAAGTATATTTAGAACCTTCAATTAGTGATATTTCTACATCAATTTTTTTATCTAATTCACTGTATATGGTATCAGAAATTATTCTTGCATCTCTAAATCCATTTTCTTTATATTTATCAACAATACTAACTAAATCTTCTTTGAAATCTTGAGGCACATATTTAGATCTTTTAAAAATTCTGTAGAATTTTTTTCTTTTGGTATTTTTCATTGCTTTTTCTAAAGACTTAACTTTAAGTTGATTAGCTCCATTAAATTTTATAGTATTAATTTTAATTTTATTCCCTTTAACAATATCTATTGACATTTTAACCTTAGATTTATTTGTAGAATCTTCGACTACTTGTGTCTTTATTAATACCTTAGCATTCAAAAAACCTTTATTTTTAAACTTATTCTCTAAATAGTTTTTTGTAGTTGTTATAAGATTTTCGGTAACTTTAACTCCGGTTTGAAGTTTATTTTCTTTGATAATTTCATCAATTTTTCTTTTTTTAACTCCATCAATTTTTAACTCTGCAAGTTCAGGAAGGTCATAAAGTTCAATTTCTAAATTAATGATTTCATCTTCAATTTGATTTTTGTATATATTAACTGAGCTAAAAAGGTTAGAGCCCCATAATTTTTTTATTGCATTACTGATTCTTTCACCAGGAATACTAATTGCATCTCCTTCTCTTAATCCTGAAAAGGTTATAATTGTAAGTGGACTAAATGAAGTATTACCAGAAACTTTTATTTCACCAATTGTATACCTTTCAACTTTATTTTGAGAATTAATAAACAAAGTAAAAAGTAGTAAAAACAAAAAGAAAATACATTTTTTACGCTTCATCAATCTAAATTTATTTATTTAATTTGTTCACTAGTTTTCCCAAATCTTCTTTCTCTATTTTGATAACTAATTATTGCTTTGAATAAGTCTTTTTTATTAAAATCAGGCCATAATTTTGCAGTAAAATACAGCTCAGCATAAGCTATCTGCCATAATAAAAAATTACTAATTCTTTTTTCGCCACTAGTCCTTATCAGTAAATCAACATCTGGATAATGACGGGTGTAAAGATGGTCATTTATTACGGATTCATCAATTTTTTTCAAAGAAATTATATTATTTTTAACTTTCATTGAAATATTTCGAACGGCATCTATTATTTCATTTCTGCCTCCATAGCTTAAAGCTAGCGTCAAAGTAAGTTTAGTGTTGTTTTTGGTCTCCTTCTTAACTTTAATTAAATAATCAAATATTTTTTTTGGCATTTTTCCAATATCACCAATCGTATTAAACTTGATATTATTTTTGTTTAAATTATTGAGCTCATCTTTAAGGGAAAGCAGTAGTAATTGCATTAATAAATCAATTTCTATTTTTGGTCTATTCCAATTTTCTACTGAAAAAGCGTATAATGTAAGGTGTTTTATATTTAATTCAACACATGATTCAATAATTTTTTTAACGGCTTTTCTTCCAGCTTTATGACCAAATTCTCTTCTTAGTCCTTTTTTCTTTGCCCATCTTCCGTTACCATCCATGATAACAGCCACGTGTTTAGGTAGATTGTCTTTATCTATTTTTTTTTGACTCATTAATCTATATTACAATAACATGGTTTTTTACCAAACGTATATGTCAAATTTAAATTTAGGAACATATACCAGTCATTATTATTTATATTACCAAAATTATATATTATTCCGTTTGAATTATAGCTATTACCATCAATTTTGTCAGTGAATGTGTATCTCGCTCCAGCTTCAAAACTTAAAATAAAATTATAAAGTATTCTTTGTTTCAAACCAATCACTATTGGAATTCCTAATGTCGATATTTTTTTCGAAGAATCAGAAATAATATTGTTTATTAATAATTGTTCATTGAAATTAGAATAAATAATTCCAGTATATAAATAAGGGGTGAAAAGAATATCATAATCATGAAGGTCGTAATCAAAAAAATTAAATTCCATTCCAAATGATAATTCACTCAGGGGGGTTTTAAATTTATAGCCTCTTTCAATTCTTCTAGGGTCACTTGAATCTAAATCATTAGCTTCAAGTTTAGTTTTTAGAAAAGAGAACCTAAATGCATGTCTTGGGCTGCGATTCCATTTTATGACTCCGCCATAGGCATTGTATTCAGGGTTAATAAAAGTTGTATTTCCAACATCTCCAATAAAATTAGATTTTCCAATTGTAAATCCAACTTCATATATCTGAGAATATGAAAAATTAAATATCAAAACAGAAAGTATTATTATATTATTTCTCAAATTTCAAAAAAGATTTTTGTTTTTATTTTAAAACTAAAAACATCATTAATTATTGCTCAGTTCTTTTGTCTTTACCCCACATTAATTTTTCCCGTAGAGTATTAAGGTAATTATCATCTTTAAATTCCACCATATTTAAGTAGTGAGAAGCTTTTGAAATAATAACCGAGGAGTCTATGGAAATCGAATAAATTTTCGAATCAACTGATATAAAACACTCGTTTTCTCTTCCGTTAATTGAAATCTCAATTTTTTTCCTGTCAGAAATTACTAATGGCCGAGCATTAAGATTATGCGGAGCAATCGGTGTAAGAACAAAATTCTTTGCATCAGGCATTATTATTGGACCACCACAACTTAAAGAATAACCAGTTGATCCCGTTGGAGTTGAAACAATTAATCCGTCAGCCCAATATGTATTAAGATATTGATGATCAATTTTTGTTTCAATTGTAATTAAAGATGTGGTATTTTTTCTAGAAACAGAAATTTCATTTAATGCAAATTTATTTAAACCTTCGAATTCAGCTTTAATTATTGATCTTTCAGAAATATTAAATTCTTTTTTTTTCAACTTATTTAGAATATCATCTATGATTTCTACCTTGGAATTTGCAAGAAAACCTAGCCTTCCTTTATTTAACCCAACTATAGGAATTAATAATTCACCAATTTCTTTTGCTGATTTTAAAATAGTCCCATCTCCACCAACAGAAATAACATAATCAAAATTAGAATTTAATTTCTTAAAGTTTTTAACAGTATTGTCACTGATAAATTTGTTATTTAAATTTGAAATTGCATCATAGGAATCAACATCAATCTCAAATTCAATTTTATTTTTTATAAATGATTCGATTATCGAAAATATATGATTATTATTTTCATTTAAATCTATTTTAGTAAAAAGGGCAATTTTCAAAATTATTTCTGATGATTAGTAATTATTATTTTATTCAAAATTAAGTAAAAATAAATTAGATTTGTGAAACCAAATTAGTTAAAATTACACATGACAAATCTTAGCGTTAATATTAATAAAATTGCTACTTTAAGAAATGCTAGAGGAGGAAATTATCCTGATTTATTAAAATTTGCAAAAAAAATTCAGCAATATGGGGCAGATGGAATTACAATTCATCCAAGGCCAGACGAGAGACACATAAAATATGCAGATGCGATTGCATTGAAAGACGTGGTTTACAGAGAGTTTAATATTGAGGGCAATCCAACAGAAAAATTTATAAAACTCGTTAATAATATAAAACCTACACAGGTTACTTTAGTTCCGGATGCAATTGATGCAATAACTTCTAATTCAGGATGGGATACAATTATAAACAAAAATATGTTAAAAGAGATTGTAAGAGAATTTAAGTCTAATAATATTAGAACTTCAATTTTTTTAGACCCTGAGATAAAATATATAGATTCAGTTTGTGAAATTGGTCCTGATAGAATCGAATTTTTTACCGAGCATTTCGCTAAAGAATATGCAAAAAATAATTTGGAGGTAATTAAATCCTATTCTGATTGTGCATCTGAGATTTCAAAGTCTGGAATTGGCATTAACGCAGGCCATGACCTATCGCTCAAAAATATTAAGTTTTTTAAGGAAAACATTAATGATCTTGCTGAGGTTTCAATCGGGCATTCACTGATTGTTGAGAGCCTATTCTTGGGATTAGAAAATACAATAAATAAATACATTAGATTTCTTTCCTAATTTATGATCCTTAGTTCAAAAATATTAGGTTCATCCGGTAAAGAGGTTCTAATTCTACACGGATTTCTTGGATCTGGAGATAATTGGATTTCAATAGCAAGAAAGATTGTTGAATGTGGATTTAAAGTACATTTAATTGATCAAAGGAACCACGGAAGAAGTTTTCATGCTGATCTATTTAATTATGATGTTATGAGTGATGATCTTGTTGACTATCTCAAATTTCATAATATTGATCAACCCATAATCTTAGGTCATTCTATGGGAGGTAAGACAGCAATGAATTTTGCATTAAACCACCCAAAGCTTCTATCTAAATTATTTATTATTGATATTTCTACTCGATTTTATCCCAGTCACCATGATTATATTATGGAAGCTCTTTTGAAATTAGATCTTAAAAAAATGAATAAAAGAGTTGATGTTGAAAATGAACTTTCTGAATCAATTAAAGATGTGTCATTCCGTAATTTTTTATTAAAAAATTTATTCTGGAGTGCACCTCAGAAATTAAATTTTAGATTTAATTTAAAATCTCTTTACGCTAATATCGACAAAATTGGAAGTGAAATAATTTCAAACAATCAGTTCACCAATCCTTCATTTTTTTTCAGGGGTGAAAACTCAGATTATATTAATGATTCAGACATCAAATCAATTCCACATTTTTTCCCAAATTCAAAACTTATAACAATTTCCAATTCGGGTCATTGGCTACACGCTGATAATAGTGAAGAGTTTTTAGATAATCTTATAAAATACCTCTAGTCAATAAGCCAGTTTTATCTTTGAGTACTGTAAAAAAAACAGTACTTTCGCAAACCAATTTTGTCTAAAAATGAAAATATCCATATCAAAAAAAATAAGCAAACCGGTGTAATAAATGTTGAAGTAGAAAAAAACGATTATGAAACTAAGGTCAATGATATATTAAAAAGATACACAAAAACTGCTAAAATACCAGGTTTTAGAAAGGGACATATTCCAATGGGTCTTGTGAGAAAACAATATGGTAGTGCAGTGAAAGTGGACGAGATAAATAAGTTATTAGACTCTGAACTTAAGAAATATATACAAGAAGAAAAATTAGATATTCTTGGTGGGCCAATTCCCTCTTATGAAGCTATTGATTGGGACTTGGATACAATTAATTTTGATTTTGAGATAGGTTATACTCCTGAAATTAAGTTAAATTTTAAACCAAAAAAGCCTATAATTAGATATGAAGTTAAAGCTGATAAAAAGTCAGTTGAGAATCAAATAAAAAACATTCAGGACCAGTACGGAAAGTTGATTTCAAAATCAAAAATTGAAAAAGATTTTGAAATCACCGCTAATTTCAACTCTGAATCAGATGAAATAAATAATTCTAGTATGTTTAAAACTGATTCTTTGAAACCAACTTTTTTAAAAAAAATAATTGGTTTAAAGGTTGGTGATTCTATTTCTGAAAAAACTTCAAAAATTTTTAAAGAAGATTATGAGCTTTCCAGGAATTTAAAAATAGATCTAAATAAGGCTAAAGAGATTAATTTAGCAGTTGAGTTAAAAATTCAAGAAATCAATAAAAGAGAACCCGCTGATTTGGATCAAGAACTTTTTGATAAAGTTTATGGTAAAAATTCGATTAAATCGGTAACTGAATTAAAAGATAAACTTTCTGATGATTTTGTAAAACAATTTCAAAATCAAACAGATCAAAAGTTGATGAATGATTCGATTGAGTATCTAATCGATTCAACTAAAATTAAATTACCTTCTGAGTTTTTGGTTAAATGGATGCAGTTGAGTTCTGAAAAAAAGATTTCTCAAAATGAAGCTCAAACAGAATATGAAAAATCAGAAAAGGGAATGAAGTATCAACTAATAGAAAGTAAAATAATAATTGACAATAAATTACAGGTCAATTTTGAAGATTTAAAAAGTTTTACTTCGGAACTAATTAAAAACCAGATGTTGCAATATGGACAGCCTATTCCAGAAGAAAAGGAGCTTGATGGTATTGTTGCCAGAGTTATGAGCAATAAAGATGAAATCAAAAGATTAACTGAACAATTAACAAGTAACAGAATTCTTGAGTTTTTTAAAGAAAACTTCAATTATAAGTTAAAAAAAGTTTCTTATGATGAGTACGTTAAAGAAGTATATCCGTCATAATTTATTCTTATATTTATAATCAATAATAATAATTTTAAAAATGGATTTCGGAAAAGAGTTTAAAAAATTTGCTATTAAAGACCAAGGTTTAAGCAGTACTTACTTTAACGATATTGTAAGCAGTATGTATCCCTCAGGATTTACTCCATATATTACCGAGGAAAGACAATTGAATGTAACACAACTGGATGTTTTTTCTAGACTGATGATGGACAGAATAATTTTCTTGGGCAGAGCCGTTAATGATCAGGTAGCTAATATAATACAAGCTCAATTATTATTTCTTGAAAGTGCTGATTCAACAAAAGATATTCAGATATATATAAATTCACCAGGTGGAAGTGTTTACGCTGGGTTAGGAATTTATGATACAATGCAACTTATAAAACCAGATGTTGCAACTATATGCACTGGGATGGCAGCTTCTATGGGTGCTGTATTATTATGTGCAGGAGAAAAAGGTAAAAGAAGTGGTCTTACTCATTCTAGAGTCATGATTCATCAACCATTAGGTGGCGCTCAAGGTCAGGCCAGCGATATTGAGATTACTACTCGAGAAATTCTAACCTTAAAAGAGGAGCTCTACAAGATAATAAGTAAGCACACAGGTCAAGATTATGATAAGGTATATGAAGACAGTGACAGAGATTATTGGATGAAAGCTGATAAAGCTTTAAAGTACGGAATGATTGATGAAATTCTTACCAAAAATTAATTTTACTATATGTCTAAGTCAGATTTAAATTGTTCTTTTTGTGGCAAGAAAAAAGACCAAACTAGTTTACTTATCGCTGGTATAGATGCTCATATATGTGATTTATGTATCGAACAGGCTAACGGAATAATAATTCAAGAAAATAATTCCCTGGATAAAACTGAAGATAAAACTGACCTTCAGATACTTAAACCACAACAAATTAAACTTTTTTTAGATGACTATATAATTGGACAAGATTATACTAAAAAAGTTATTTCTGTTTCTGTTTATAATCATTACAAGAGAATTAATCAACAGATATCTAATGATGTTGAAATTGAAAAAAGCAATATTATTATGGTTGGTAAAACTGGAACTGGAAAAACATTAATTGCCAAAACCATTGCTAAAATGTTAGATGTCCCTTTAGCAATAGTAGACGCAACTGTTCTTACCGAGGCTGGATATGTTGGAGAGGATGTTGAGGGTATACTTACAAAATTATTACAATCAGCTAATTATGATATTGATAAAGCTGAAAGAGGTATAGTTTTTATTGATGAAATAGATAAAATTGCTAGAAAAAGTGATAATCCGTCAATTACTAGAGATGTTTCTGGAGAAGGTGTGCAACAGGCTTTGCTTAAATTACTAGAGGGAACAATTGTAAATGTGCCTCCAAAGGGTGGTAGAAAACATCCTGATCAAAATTTTATAGAAATTAACACTGAAAAAATATTATTTATAGCCGGAGGTGCGTTTGACGGAATTGAAAGGTATATTTCAAAGAGGTTGAATTTTAATGTGATTGGATATAAGAGTATTGGAAAAGAACAAATTTCGAAAGACAATATTTTGAAATATATTAACCCAAAAGACCTTAAAGAATTTGGATTAATTCCTGAGATTATCGGAAGACTTCCGGTTGTAACCTATATGAACCCATTAAATAAAAATGCTCTTTTAAGTATTTTAACCGAACCCAAAAATGCTTTAATAAAACAATATATCAAGTTATTTGAAATGGATAATATTGTTTTAGAAATTAATAAAAGTGCTTTAAATTATATTGTTGATAAAGCAATTGATTATAACTTGGGAGCTAGAGGTTTAAGGTCTTTGTGTGAAGAAATTTTAAACGACGCAATGTTTAGTTTACCTGGGAGTGAAATCAAAAAACTGGTTGTTACCAAAAAATATGCTCAGGACCAGCTTTCTAGAATAAGCTTAGAAAAATTAAAAGCTGCATCTTAATTATTTAATTCAATAAGCTGATTTATAAATTTTCTATCGTTAGACAGTCTTGGAATTTTATTCTGCCCTCCAACTTTATTATTTTTTTCTAACCACTTTAAAAACACGCCATTAGAACCAATTACAACTTTAGGTTTTTTTAAAGTGAAGTTATTGTATCTTTTGGCTTCATAATCAGAATTTTCCTTTTTTAATTCTTCATCAATAGTTTTTGCTAAGTCGATAGCATCGCCAGGATTACTCTGAAATTCAATAAACCATTCATGCGTCCCTTTTTTATTATTTCCCATAAAAATGGGAGCTACTGTATAATCAACTATCTTTAAATCATACTTTGATGATATCTTTTTTATTACATTATCAGTATTTTCTATAATTACCTCTTCTCCAAAAACATTTATAAAATGCTTAGTTCTACCTGTTATAATAATTTTATATGGTGAAATTGAAGTAAACTTTACAGTGTCTCCTATTTTGTATCTCCATAACCCAGCATTTGTAGAAATTAAAATTGCATAATTAGTATTTATTTTGACCTCAGCCAAAGGAATAATTTTTTCGTTTTTTGTACCATAATATTTCATGTCAATAAATTCATAAAAAATTCCATAATCAAGCATTAATAATAATTCGTTAGAATTGTTTTCATATTGTATTGCAAAAAAACCTTCTGAAGCATTGTAAATTTCGTAGTATCTCATTGAATCTTTATTCAATATATTTTTATATTGATTTAAGTAAGGTTTAAAACTCACACCTCCGTGAAAATAAACTTCTAAATTAGGCCATATTTCTGAAATATATTTTTCATTCCTATTCTCAAGAATTTTATTTAGTAATACTAGCATCCATGAAGGAACTCCAGCTAGGCTTGTAACATTTTCATTAATAGTTTCCTTAATTATAGCTTCAATTTTATAATTCCAGTTTTCCATAAGAGAAATTTTATTACTAGGTGTACTACTGAATTCAGCCCAAAAAGGCATATTATCAATCAAAATTGCTGAAAGATCGCCATAAAATGTCCCGTTCTTTTCATAAGGAGTTTTACTACCGCCCAGACGTAAGCTTTTACCTGTAAAAAGTTGTGAATTAGGATTGTTATTTAAATACATACATAGTAAATCTTTTCCTGCTGCATAATGACAATCTTGCAATGACTCATTACTTACAGGAATAAATTTACTTTTTGAATTTGTTGTTCCACTTGATTTAGCAAACCATTTAATTTTACTCGGCCAAAATATATTACTTTTCCCTTTCCTTGCTTTTTCTATTTGATTTGAAAAATTTTCATAACTGAATACAGGTGTTTGATTTGAAAAATTTTCATAATTATTAACAGATGAAAATCCGTAATTTTTTCCGAATGTAGTATTCTTTGCTGTATTTACTAATTTTAGTAACACATCATTTTGAACTTCAGATGGGTATTTTTTAAATAATTCAATTTGATGCATTCTCTTTTTTAAAAACCAAGAAGCAATTGAGTTAATAATGGGTGTTGGCACGTTTTTTTTTGTATTTTAATACCCGTTAAATTAATAAAATTTTATGCATTTTCAAGGAGTTGTAAAAAAAATGACTACTGAGTATAGTTCTACGATAAATTATTTTATTGAATTTAAAAATAATTTCATCCATCTAAATCAATTCTTAAATCATAAAATTTCAATTAATTGTTATGGTTACTGTTGTTTGTCATGTTTGTCTTCCGAGCCTATTTTTAGACAAGGTTTTTGTAAAAATTGTTTTTTTGAAAGTCCTTTAGCTGGAGGCTGGATTATAAAACCAGAGCTTAGTAAAGCTCATTTAAATATTGAGGACAGAGATCTCAAATATGAAAAAAAAGTTCAGTTACAACCACACATTGTTTATCTTTCTAATACTGGGTCTATTAAGGTTGGCGTCACAAGAAAATCTCAAATTCCCTTTAGATGGATAGATCAGGGTGCACATGAAGCAATTGAAATTATAGAAACTCCAAATAGATTTTTAGCAGGAACTGCAGAAATTGCTTTAAAAAAATACATGAGTGATAAAACTAATTGGAGAAAAATGCTTAAGAACGAAATTGATAATGTAAGTCTTCTAAATTTTAAAGAACATGCAAAAAACTATATTCCAAGTAATATTTTACATTACTTTAACAATGACAGTAAAATTGTAAAAATCAATTTTCCAGTTAATGAATATCCTCTTAAACCAAAATCAATTAAATTAAATAGAGATGATAAATTTTCAGGAAATCTAATGGGTATTAAAGGTCAGTATTTAATATTTGAAAATAATAATGTTTTAAATTATAGAGCTCACGAGGGTCATTTATTTAAAATTTCTATAACTGTTTAGTCAATATTTAGTTCTTCGTTAATTCCAAGATTAAATTTTCTTCTGAAAAAATAGACGCCTAAATATAAAAATGGGGTGTCAATTAGCGCTACTAATACCTTAAATAGAAAACCAGAAATTAATAATCCAGCAAACTGATCCCAATTTAATATATTGTTAAGACATAAGAGAAAAATTATTGTAAAAGTATCGACAAATTGTGAAAAGAAAGTTGAAAAGTTATTTCTCAACCATAACATTTTTCCCTTGGTTAAATTTTTCCAAAAATGATAAATATGTATATCAATATATTGAGCAAATAAGTAGCTAAGCATGCTTGAAAGTACTGCAATAATTGTACTGCCAAAAACCTTTTTAAACAACAAATCATTTACAGGAGAATTATCTATTGCTGGCACTGAATCTGCAACATATATAATTAAGGTTGAAAAAATAGCTGCGAATATACCAACCGTGACAACTTGATTTGCTTTCCTTTTCCCGTAAATCTCACTAATTATATCGGTAATTAAAAAGGTTATCGGGTAAGGAAGAATTCCAACTGACAGGTAGAAAAGCTTTTCTCCAAATATTTCTAAATCTACTGGGTGCCAGTAAAAAAATTTCTGAAAAATTAAATTAGATACTACTAAAGATGTAATAAAAAGTGAAGTAAGTACTAAATAAAGTTTCTGAGCTAATATTTTTTTTTCTTTATTCACGAATTTGTCTTTATCCAAATATAGTAAATCAATTTCTTTTAACTAATTTGTTATTTCTTATGAATTTATATAAAAAATATCATATTTCGATTGGATCTAATATTGGTGATAGGCTAATTAATATTCAATCTTCAATAGATTTAATTCATTCCAAAATTGCATGTTTTACCGCTATTTCGTCTATTTATAACTCTGAGTCCATTGGATTTGAGGGGGATGATTTTTATAACATATGCGCCTCTTTTACTACCATTATGGACCCACATGATGTAATGCAGCAATTATTGGAAATTGAAAAAATATTGGGTAGAAATAGAATTAATGAAGGGAAATATATTTCAAGAAAAATTGATATTGATATTTTATTGATTGAGGATTTAATAATTAATTCTGAAGAACTAAAGGTTCCTCACGTAGAAATGTGTAATCGAAAATTTGTTTTAGACCCTTTGATTGAAATTGATCCAAATTTAATTCATCCTTTAAAGAAGATGTCACTAAAAGAAATTTATAATTCTTTTGAGCAAAATCAAAAGATTAAAAAGACTACTTTATCATTGAATAATCCTTCTAATATATTATCTATTGGTCAGTATAATTATATTGCCATTGAAGGTAATATTGGATCAGGAAAAACAAGTTTATCGAAGCAGATTTCAGCAGATTTTAATACAAAATTGATGCTTGAACGATATATTGATAATCCTTTTTTAGCTAAATTTTATAATAATCCAAGAGAGTTTGCATTCAAACTAGAAATGTCATTTTTAGCAGATAGATATCAACAAACAAATGAAGATTTGTCCCAACTTAATTTTTTTAATAAGAATATAATTAGTGATTATGATATTCACAAGTCATTAATTTTTTCTAAAATAAATTTGAATTCTGATGAGTTCAATTTATATCGAAAATTATTTTATTCTTTATATAAGAGTATAGTAAAGCCAGATTTAATTATTTTTTTAAATCAGACAATCGAAAATTTAAAAAGTAACATAAAAAAAAGAGGTAGAGATTATGAAGAATCAATTTCCGAGAAATATTTAAAAAATATAAATCAGAGTTATTCAGATTTTTTTAAATCTAGACCAGACTTAAATATAAAATTTATAGATGTTTCAGAAATTGATTTTGTCAAAAACAGATTAGATTATTTATCAATTATAAATCAGATTGATTAAAGGTAATTTTTGAAAAAATATCCCAAATAATAATACCCGCAGATACAGAAACATTTAATGAATGCTTGGTTCCAAATTGAGGAATTTCAATTACATTATTACATATATCCATAACATTTTGATCTATTCCATTAACCTCATTTCCAAAAATGACAGCGTATTTCTTGTTATTATCAGTTTTAAAATTTTCAAGTTTTATTGATTCATTTGCTTGCTCAATGGCAATAATATGATATCCTTCTTTTTTTAAATTTTTGACTACTTCAACTATGTTTTCAAAATATTTCCAGTCAACTGATTCCGTACTTCCTAATGCTGTTTTTCTGATTTCTTTGTTGGGAGGTATTGCTGTTATACCGCAAAGAAATATTTGATTAATTAAAAAAGCATCACATGTTCTGAAAATACTCCCCACATTATGTGCGCTTCTTATATTATCAAGAATAACAATTAACGGAGTTTTTGATGAATTTTTAAACTCGTTAACAGAAATTCTATTTAGCTCGCTGTTTTTTAATTTTTTCATATAATCAACTTAAACATTTGTTTTCAAACAACTAAATAATAATTACTTTAGTAAAGATGTAGTAAAAATAACATTTAACTTATCGTTTTGAAAAAAGACATAAAAAAAATCACTCCACTTATGAAGCAGTACAATGCTATTAAGGCAAAATACCCAGATGCTTTATTATTATTTAGAGTTGGAGATTTTTTTGAAACTTTTGGAAAAGATGCAATAAAAATGTCAAAAATACTGGATATTATTTTGACAAAAAGAGGGGCTGGTAGTCAAAGTGAAACTGAACTTGCCGGTTTTCCTCATCATTCGCTTAATTTATACTTGCCAAAATTAGTTAAGGCTGGGCTTAGAGTAGCCATCTGTGATCAGTTAGAAGATCCAAAAAAAACAAAAAAAATTGTTAAACGTGGAGTAACGGAGCTAATAACTCCAGGACTAGCATCTGTTGACGGGGTATTAAACCCAAAATCAAATAATTTTTTGGCTTCAATTTTTATGAATAATAATATTGGTATTTCTTTTCTTGATATTTCAACTGGAGAATTTTTGATCTCTCAGGGAGATACTGAATACATAGCAAAATTATTAACTAATTTTAATCCAAGTGAGATTTTAATAACTAAACAGCATAAGAAAAAATTTAAAGAAGCTTTTGGTGACTTATATAATCTATTCTTTTTAGAACAGTGGATATATAATTCTGATTTTGCAAATGAGTTACTTATTAAACAATTTGAAACAAAATCTCTAAAAGGATTTGGGATTGATGATTTAACTAGTGGTATTATTTCCTCCGCAGGTATTTTACATTATTTAAGCGAGACCCAGCATCACAAATTAAATCATATAACAACAATTAAGAGAATTCCTAAAGAAGGTCACGTTTGGCTTGATAGATTTACAGTCAGAAACTTAGAAATTTTTTATCCTAGTTCTGTTGAGGGAAAATCATTAATTGATGTTATCGACAAAACGATTTCTCCAATGGGAGGAAGGCTATTGAAAAGATGGTTAGCTCTACCTTCAACTGATAAAGAATTAATTTTAAAAAGATACAATATTGTTCAATATTTTATAGTAAATGAGGATCACAGAAATCTATTAATCGAGTCCTTAAATTCATTAAGTGATCTCGAGAGACTTGTTTCAAAAATTTCAACAAAAAAAATTAACCCAAGAGAGTTATTTAATCTCAATGAGTCTTTAAAGATTATTTTACCTATAAGTAAAGAATTAAAAAAAACCAATTGTATTGAACTTAACGAAATTATAGGATCAATTCAAAATTGTGATAAATTAATCAATATTATAAGCGAAACACTTTCTGAATTACCACCAGTTAGTATTAATAAGGGTAATTCGATTTCCTCAGAATTTTCATTAGAGTTGAAAGAATTGAGAAATTTATCTAAGAACAATAAAGATTATTTAGATCAAATGCTCCAAGAACAATCTGAATTAACAAATATTCCATCTTTGAAGATATCCTCTAATAATGTCTTTGGTTACTATATAGAGGTTAGAAATACTCATCGTGATAAGGTTCCTGAAGATTGGATTAGAAAGCAAACTTTGGTCAATGCTGAACGATATATTACAGAGGAACTAAAAGAGTATGAGTCTAAAATATTAGGTGCAGAACAAAAAATCATGGAATTAGAATTGAAACTCTATGATGAATTACTTAATTACTGCCAATCATTTATAAGACCCATACAAAACAATTCATTATTAATAGCAAAACTTGATTGTCTAGTTTCTTTTTCTAATCTTGCTATTACAAAAAATTATATTAAACCGATTATTGATGATTCCTTAGATATTGAAATAACAAACGGAAAACATCCTGTAATAGAATCTCAATTAGCAATTGACAAACCTTTTATACCAAATAGTATTCTTCTCAATTCAAAAAGTCAACAAATTATTATGATCACTGGTCCTAATATGTCGGGTAAATCAGCAATTTTAAGGCAAACAGCAATAATTTGTTTACTTGCACAAATAGGTTGTTTTGTACCGGCTGATAAATTGAGAATGGGAATTATTGATAAAATATTTACACGTGTGGGCGCCTCCGATAATATAAGTGTTGGAGAATCAACATTTATGGTTGAAATGAATGAAACAGCTCTAATTTTAAATAATATCTCTGATCGAAGTTTAATTTTACTTGATGAAATTGGAAGAGGTACTAGTACTTATGATGGGATATCTATAGCGTGGGCTATAACGGAATATTTACATGATCATAAATCAAAACCAAAAACTTTATTTGCTACACACTATCATGAATTAAATCAAATGGAAGAATCATTTGACAGAATCAAAAATTATAATGTTTCTATTAAAGAAGAAAAAAATCAGATATTATTTTTGAGAAAACTAGTGGCTGGAAGCAGTGAGCATAGTTTTGGGATTCATGTTGCAAAAATGGCTGGTATTCCTAAAAATGTATTAGATAAAGCCAATGATATGTTAAAGCAATTAGAATTGTCTAGGTCTTCAAAGGAGTTAGTGATAAATAAAATTTCACCACAGTTAGACTTTTTTAACATCAGTGACCCGAAATTTGATGAATTAAAAAAAGATTTAGATGAAATAAATTTGGATGAACTTACTCCAATTGAAGCTCTTTTGAAATTAAATGAACTAAAAAGAAAAATTAATAAATAACAATTTTTTATTTTTACCAGAATATCCAAATAAACTAAAACTATTAAGTAATGAAAAAATTCTTTCCCTTATACTACTTTTTATTTTTTACATTTTTTATAAATGCTCAAAATTTAAAATCACCAGATAATAATTTAGATTTAAATTTTAGTGTTGACGAAAATGGAAGAGCTACTTACTCGTTAAACTTTTATGATAAACCAGTAATATTAAAAAGTGGATTAGGGTTTATATTGAAGGATAATGTTGAATGGATGAAAATTGACACATTAGATATGATCAATAATTTTAAAGTTATAAATGTATCATTTGACACTATTGATAAAATATGGAATCCTGTTTGGGGAGAAGAAAGTGAAATTAGAAATAATTATAATGAAATGTTTATTGAGCTTGAACAAAAAGAATCTCAAAGAAAAATAAATATTAGATTTAGATTATTTGATAATTCTTTAGGCTTTAGATATGAATTCCCATTACAGGAAAATCTTGGATCATTTATTGTTATTGATGAAAAAACTGAGTTTGCAATGGCGGATGATCATACAGCTATGTGGATTCCAGGTGACTATGATACTCAAGAGTATAATTATACAACTTCAAAGCTTTCAGAAATAAAGCAAAAATCGATTGAGTTTAAGGAGGAGAATGTTTCAATGTATAGGTTTTCAGATTGGGGTGTACAAACATCTTTAATGATGAAATCAGACAATGGTCTTTATATAAATATTCATGAGGCTGCATTGATTGAATATTCTGCAATGCACTTAGAGTTTAACTCTTCAAATATGACTTTTGAAAGTCATCTAACGCCTGATTCATACGGAAATATGGCATACATGAATGCACCTCATAATACTCCATGGAGAACTGTGATAGTAAGCGATGATGCAAGAGATATTTTAGCAAGTAGAATTACATATAATTTAAATGAGCCTTCTAAGATTGAAGACACTTCATGGATAAAACCTACTAAATATATGGGCGTTTGGTGGGAGATGATTACAGGCCAAAGTACATGGTGGTATACAAATGATCTTTCTTCTGTTAGAATTAATGAAACAAATTATGATGAATTAGAGCCAAATGATTCACATGCAGCAAACAATAAAAAAGTAATGAGATATATAGATTTTGCTTCTAAGCATGGTTTTGATGCATTACTTGTTGAGGGATGGAATATCGGATGGGAAGATTGGTTTGATAAGAAAAAGGATTATGTTTTTGATTTTCTTACCCCATATCCTGATTTTGATATTGAAAAATTAAATAATTATGCAAAAGAAAAAGGAATAAGCTTAATGATGCATCATGAAACCTCTGGAGCTATCAGAAATTACGAAAGACACATGGATGAAGCTTATTCTTTAATGAATAAATATGGCTATAAATCTGTAAAAAGTGGTTACGTGGGTAGAATAATTCCTGCTGGTGAAAGGCATTACGGGCAATACATGGTAGGCCATTATATTTATGCTATTGACAAGGCAGCAGACTATAAAATAATGGTCAATGCACATGAAGCTGTTAGACCCACAGGTGTATCAAGAACATATCCAAATCACATTGGAAATGAATCTGCAAGAGGCGCAGAGTTTCGTGGATCTAAACTAAATCATACAACTATTTTACCTTTTACAAGATTAATTGGCGGCCCAATGGACTATACACCCGGAATTTTTGAAATGGATCCACGTAAAAATACAGCTGATTTTTCTCCAAACTTAAACGAAACATTAGCTCCTGGTGCGGTAACTACAACTCTAGCTAATCAGCTAGGTTTATATGTAATTATGTATAGCCCACTACAAATGGCTGCTGATCTACCAAAGAATTATATGCGTTTTCCCGATGCATTTCAATTTATAAAAGATGTTGCATTGGATTGGGATAAATCTGTTTATTTAGAAGCAGAACCTGGAGAATATGTAACCATAGCTAGAAAGGAAAAGGGGACTGACAACTGGTTTGTTGGAAATTCAAATGGTTATAACAGAAGGAATGCTGAAGTTAATTTTAGCTTTCTTGATAAGAATAAAAAATATACTGCTACTATATACAAGGATACCAAGAAAACCAACTATGCAACTAATCCCCAGTCTTATAAGATTGAAAAGATTAAAGTAACATCAAAAAGTAAAATAAAAATACCTACGGCTGAGGCTGGAGGTTTTGCTATTTCAATTTTTGCAAATTAGTTTCATATTACAAAAATTATATTAAATTTGCATCCGCGCTTTAGACGTTAAGTTCTTTAAAATAATGCGAAAGTAGCTCAGGGGTAGAGCATCACCTTGCCAAGGTGAGGGTCGCGGGTTCAAATCCCGTCTTTCGCTCCACAATATTA
>MDSW01039873.1_pt1 | contig 25021 bp, 19 predicted proteins | sample 811171 | NCBI WGS metagenome assembly MDSW01 (sample SAMN05326641, study PRJNA326480) | marine metagenome | isolation source: seawater | place: Atlantic Ocean: North West | collected 2012 | reverse complement strand
GGTTTTAGGTCTAATCATCAGTCTAAAATTAACAACTTATTTGGGTGATATGGAATCGCTGAATTGTAAGAATCTAATTCGGCGAAATCGTTTCCAATAACAAGCGAAACATCAAACATTAGGCTTTCATCTATTTTTTTGATAATCAAAGAATCACTCACACCGACAACGCTGGATAGATGTGAAGCCATCTCAGGATCTCCTCTATGAAGATAGACGGTTGTCTGTGCATACTTTGATCCTGCATTCTTGGCATCCATAACATCATAGCCCTCATAGCGTAAAAAATCTTGGTACATTTTGGCTATATACCGTTGTCCGCATCCATTTAAAATTTCTATTTGAATTCTATGACCTGTTTTTTTTTCATAGGAGTTTTTTCTTAATAATTTTTCGAAATCAATAATAGATGTCTTTTGTTTTTCTTTTACAGATAGCTGGAAGATAAAAGAACTAATAAGCATAAGGGATATTAGTGTTAGAGAGGTGACTGGAATAGTAAAAAAGTCCTTCAGGTTAAAACTTTGCTTCTTCTTCACCCCTGACTTCCTCTTTTTCTTTTTGCTAAAGAACATTTTCATGTCTAATCTAATTTTTCGTAGACCGCTTCGAGTCCAGATAATTGTTCGATGGTATTCACGCCTTGAATTTCGATAAAATTATTTGTTTTTTCAAGCCCAATATTTCCTTTTGATTCAACTATCATGGTAAGGACATCTGGCAAGTAGTATTCAGATTGCGAGTTGTTATTTTGTAAGCGTGGAAGCAAATTAAATAATAACTTGTTCTCAAAAACATATATACCAGAGTTAATTTCATCAACTTCAAGTTGCGTAGAGTTGCAATCTTTATGCTCACGGACCTCTTTTAAATTATTTTTTTGATCTCGTATTACTCTGCCATAACCTGTTGGATCATCGATTTGCGCTGTAAGCATGCTCGCATCATATCCACTACTACTCTGCCTCTGAATTAATGAGATTAGAGTCTCTTTTTTAATAAGAGGAACATCTCCAGAAAGGACTAGTGTCTGTCCATCGAAATCCTTAAGGTGTTCACTTGTTTGCATAACCGCATGCCCAGTTCCATTCTGTTCTCTCTGAATAGAAAATAAAATATTTTTCTCAAGAACAGAGTCTCTAACCATCTGAGCTTCATGACCAATAATAATAACAATTTTCTTAGGATTTAGTTCTAGTGATGTGGAGATCACATGGTTAAGTAGAGTTTTCCCTGAAAGTTTATGCAATACCTTCGGAAGGTCAGAATTCATCCTTGTTCCACGCCCAGCTGCCATAATCACTACTGATAAGTCACTATTCATCATCATGCTCCTTAATTATTCCTCCACCCACGAGAGTATCGTCGCTATAGAAAACAATAGACTGCCCAGGAGTTATTGCAAGTTGAGCCTCCTCAAAATCTACAATGTATTCTTCGTCGTGCTTATCTATTGAGGCCATTGCACCTGTACTATTATATCTTATTTTTGTTAATGCCTTAAAAGGAAAGGAAGGGGTGTCAACCAGCCAGTTTATCTCAGTTGCCTTACATCGCGCAGAGAACATGGACTCTTTCTTTGCTACCGTTATTGTATTTGAGATTGGATTTATTTTTTTTACATATCGTGGTTCAGGGTTAGATAGCCCTAGTCCCTTTCTTTGACCGATTGTATAGTTTGTAAATCCCGTGTGCTTTCCAACAACACCGCCACCTTCATCCTCAATATTGCCTCCATCAATTTTTTCCATTTTCTCAGGCATGAATTTATTTAAAAAATTTCGGTAGTCTCCATCCATAACAAAACATAGATCTTGGCTATCGGGAACATCTGAAGTCTCCAGATTCTTTTCACTGGCATACTCTCTAACTTCATCTTTTCTTAAATCACCTATGGGTAGGAGAGTTCTATCTATTAGCGATCTATCTATATGCCAAAGCATATATGATTGATCTTTATTGGTATCGATTCCCATTTTTATAGTTTGATTGCTACTATCTATTCTTGCATAGTGTCCTGTAGCAATATAATATGCATCAAATTTGTTTGCCTGCTCAATGAGGTTCCCCCACTTAACATATGAATTACACTTTACGCATGGATTTGGAGTTCGACCTTTTAAATATTCATCGGTGAAATCATCTACAACATACTTTTTAAATGAATCAATTTCATTAATGGTGTAGTGGTGTACCCCAAGCCTATCGCAAATCATTTTTGCCCCATTTATTGCCTCAGTAGAATTACAATGACTATTTTTCCTTAGTTTGGTTACAGGGTCAACTGTTTCCCATAGCTTAAGTGTGATACCAATAGTTTCATATCCCATTTCCTTAAGCTTTGTGATTGCAACTGAGCTATCAACACCGCCTGACATTGCGACAAGTACTCTATTTTTATTAAGCACTAGAACTACTCTTTTCTTTCTGGCTGTTTACTATATCTGCAATACAATTAGATAACCCAAGAATATTTTTTTCTGTTAGATTTTTTCCAAATGATATTCGAACAGTTTTCATAGCTGATTGCTCATCCATATCTATTTCCATTAAGGTTGCAGAGGATTTAACGGATCCAGATGAGCATGCCGATCCACCTGATATTGCATATCCTCTCATATCTAGAGCTATAACAAGGTCCTGGCTGAGTATATCATGAAATGTTATATTTAAAATACCACCTATTAGATTTTTACCATTTTGAGTATATCGGATATTAAATTTATTCAGATTATCTAAGAATAAGTTTTCATATTTAGATAGTTTTTCATGCCAACTATCCTGATTTTTTATTACAGTATCAAGCGCTACAGACATTCCATGAATATAGGCTATATTCTCTGTCCCGGGTCTAAGATCTTTTTCTTGTCCCCCTCCATAGTAAGTTGGAAGTAGTTTGACACCATCTCTTATATATAGTGCGCCTACTCCTTTGGGACCATAGAACTTATGAGCTGAGAGACTAAGCAAATCTATATTTGTATCTCTTAGGCTAATATTTTTTTTGCCAATAGCCTGAACTGCATCAGTATGAAATAGAATGCCAAGTTCATTTGTCATATTGGAGATTTGATCAACAGGGTTTTGTGTTCCAAGCTCATTATTCACATACATCACTGAAACTAATTTAGTATTTTCTTTAATAGCACTTTGAACTTTTTCAAGTTCAATAATTCCATTTGAGTTTGGCTTTATATAGCTAACCTCAATTCCTTTTAATTCAAGCTCATTTGCAGTTTTGAGTACAGCAGGGTGTTCATAGCTAGATGTGATTAAATGATCGCCTCTAGTTAATAGCCCAAGCATTGCAATATTATTGCTCTCAGAACCACATCCAGTAAAAATAATTTCGCTGAGATTACATCCAAGTAAATTTGAAATATTTAGTCTTGCTCTTTCTATAATGGCTCGCGACTCTTGACCAAATTTGTGGATGCTAGATGGGTTTCCAAAAATTGATGTTGAAATGTAATTCATTTCCTTAATAACATCTTTATCTAGTGGAGTTGTCGCAGCGCTATCGCAGTATATCATATCCATGAATGTAATTTATTAAAATTTTATAAAAAATTTATGAAATAACCGCTTCTGATACTTCGTCAGGAATATAAATCTCCATTCCTTCACGAGCTGAAACAGTATTTTCAAACACTTTTTGAGCATCTTTTTCAATATTCTCTAATACTGTATTAGAGTGATCTGGATTATGATGGAAAAGAACTAATTTTTTAGCTTTAGCCTTTGTAGCCACATCAGTACAGTGTTCCCATGAGCTATGCCCCCAACCCTTATGATCAGACATCTGTTCTGGTGTGTACTGGGCATCGTGGATAAGTATATCAGTACCTTTTGCTATATCAATTACGTTCTGATTAATATGACTACTCGGATGTTCGCAGTCTGTTACATAAGTAACCGAAAAGCGATCAAATTCAACTCTGATGCTGTTTGCTCCTCCTGGGTGACCATGTTTAGATGTTATCACTCTAACATTTTCATTTATATTAACAGTGCCTACAGAGTAGTGCCTGAAATTAATATTAGCATTTAGCATATCCATATTAACAGGCCAAAAGTTTGAATTCAAGAATGATTCAAATTTTGATTTTATAGCGACATCACTATCACCTGGTGCATAGATATTAATATTGAACTTATCTACAAACAGAGGTATGAACATTAAAAATCCAAGAATATGGTCATAGTGGTAGTGACTTAGGAATACATTAATATTCTTTACATTAGAATTTTCTTTAAGTAGTGAATTTCCAAAATTTCGAAGTCCAGTTCCCATATCAAGTAAGATAAGATCATCGTTTGAAGATCGCACCTCAACACAAGATGTGTTTCCTCCAAAGGAATCATTTAATTTAGGAATTGGGAATGAGCCTCTTACTCCCCAGAACTTTACTTTTATTGCATTCACTATTTATTCACCGTTATTTATTTATTGGGATAGAAATATATTCATATATTTCATGCTACACAAATAAAATAAAATTTCTTCTAGAATTAACGACTTAACTATATAACTTATAGTGTATGAATATTGTTAGAACAAAGATTGTATCGACGATTGGCCCCTCATGCTCCTCTAAATCAATGATTGATAAGATGGTTACAGCTGGTATGAATGTAGCCAGAATTAATATGTCTCACTACAACTCAGATTTCGACCTACCTTTAATTGTAAAACATATTAGAAATGCATCAAAAGAGCATGATAAGAGTGTAGCAATACTTATGGATTTACCCGGCCCTAAAATCAGGACATCTAATCAAGAACCAATAACTATAAAAAGAGGTGAAGAGTATACACTTGGATTAGATGCAGATATATCAATAAATACAAATCTAAAATACAATAAACTGAGAGATAACGCACGAGTCAAAATTGATGATGGGAAGCTCTCATTTAGAGTAGTTAAGAAGGTGGCGACCTCTAAAATTCGAATTAAGGCACTCAATAGTGGAGAGATTAGTTCCAGAAAAGGTGTGAATATATCTGGATTAGATGTTGGGCTTCCTTCGATAAATAAAAAAGACCTCGAATATATAAAGCTGGCAGTAAAATTGGACATTGATTGGATTGCCCTTAGTTTTGTTCAGTCAGAATCTGATCGAGAACCTGTAGACAGGCTATTTCAAAGACTAAAAAAGAACATTCCTCTTATAGCAAAAATAGAAAAGCCAGAGGCAATTGATAGAATTGATTCAATTGTTGATAGTTTTGATGGGATACTTATTGCGCGTGGAGATTTAGGACTCGAAATGGAGCTTGAGAAGGTTCCATCTCTTCAGAAAAAAATAATTAAAAAGTGTAATGAGAAATGCAAGCCTGTTATTACTGCGACGCAAATGCTGGAGTCTATGATCTCAAGCCCACTTCCAACTAGAGCTGAGGTGAATGATGTAGCTGGAGCAGTTTACGATGGATCGGATGCTATTATGCTATCTGGGGAAACGGCTGTAGGTAAATTCCCTTTAGAATCAATAAGGATGATGAAATCCATTACATTGAATGTTGAAAAAGAAATAATTGAGAATGATGGATTTAATCGTCTTATTCGAACTCCAAATAAAAATAATCCAAAAAAATCAATCTGCTATTCAGCATTCCAAATGTCAGAAGATTTGTCAATTAAGGTCATGGTTGTGATGACAGAATCTGGAGATACGGGTAATACGATGTCAAGTTTTAGGCCAAGTTCTATAATTATTGCAATGACTCCCAATGAGGGTGTATACAGAAGGCTCTCTTTATCTTGGGGAATTCTGCCCGTTAAGGTCAGAAGATTTAGATCTACAGATCAGATGCTAGATTTTAATAAAAAATTCTTAATGGATAATCATATAATAAAGAGGGGTGATATGTTTGTAATGACTGCTGGCGTACCAGTTGGTATTACAGGAACCACAAATATGATAAAAATTGAGACAGTAGAATGAAGCAGCAGGCTAATTTTTTATTTTTATGTTTAGCTTCAATATTTATTGCATCACTTGTATCGTGCAATCTTATTTTTCAGAAATTTTTTGAAATTGAAATTTGGATACCTTTTATAGGTCTCTATACTTTTCAGCAGTCTGTTGGGCTTTTGCCGTATCCAATAACGTTTATCGTTACCGATATTATATCAGAGCTATTTGGAAAGAAAAAGGCAAACCAAGTAGTAACAGCTGGCCTACTGGCATCGCTATTTATGCTACTTATAGTTACGGTGTCTGATAGTATCCCATCAGCTCCATTTGGAGTGGGTAGCGAGGTGTTTAGTCAAGTATTTGGACTTTCATCTGCTGCTGTATTCGCCTCAATGATGGCATATTTATTTGCACAGTATGTTGATGTAAGATTATTTCATTTTTGGAAAACTCTAACAAATGGAAAGCATCTTTGGCTTCGGAATAACGCTTCAACAATATTCTCTCAATTGATTGATACAGCTATTGTTCTATTTCTTTTATGTTATTTTAGTGTGATTGAGTGGGAGATGTTTTATCAGCTATTATTGAATGGATTTTTATTTAAAGTTCTTTTTGCAGCTATAGATACACCAATTATATATGGGATACTCTATTTTGCTAGGAAGCACTTTAATTTGAGTTTTGGGGAAGAGCTCTCTTAATGTAACAACATGTAAACTCTGAGATTTTATAAGAGCATTTGATATTTATATTTATTATATTCTAAATGAATTTTATTTCAACATCAAATAATAATGGAGGAAAAAATGAATACATTAATAAAATGGTTTTCATTGTCTTTATGTCTGTTTACTCTAGCTTTTTCTAGTGTAGATATTAAGACTGGTGAAAACTTAATTAAAGCTGACAAGTCTAATGCGTTTGTTGGTAAAGCTACTTCTAGTGAAAGTTCAAGCAGAGGTGTCTGCGATGAATCTTTTGCTGTTGCTGGCTATGGAGACCTTAATGGTAATGGAAGTTTAGAGCTTTGCTATACAGATGGCACTGGCTTCTTTAATTTTACTTGGGATGGTGGTTGCGTTGCTCAAACACTTACTTTGAGTGATGGCGTTGAGCAAGATTTATCAACATATGCTTTTAATGCAGGCTTTTTCTATTTTGGATTTGAAAATGGCCTTACTGAAGAAATTATAATTACATTTGATGATGGCACTGCTGCAGTAGCTTCGGCAACTATAGCATGCGGCACAACTTGTGAAGATAATGGTTGGGTTGAGTGCTTTGATGGTGGATGCCAAGTTGATGAGGCTTCATGCCCTGTTGAGGGTGAATGCGCTGAAGGACAAGTTCTTGACTGTGTTGACTCTGATTGCTGTCCAGAATCATGGATTGGTGATGGATTTGAAGACTGTGAAGATCAGGCATATGGATGTGACCTAACATGCTATGATAATGATGGTGGTGACTGTGATGGATCAAGCACTGACGGTGGAACAACTGGTGGAACAACTGGTGGTACATCAACATGCGATGATTGTGAATTTGATTGGTCTGCATACGGTTCTGAGTGCTGTGATACAGCATGGGACGAATTTGGTATTGACTGTGCAACACTTGAAGGTACATACGGCTGGGATTGTGCTGGATGTAGCTGTCCTGGTGACAATGGTGGCACAACTGGTGGTACAACTGGTGGTGATGGTGGCGACTGTGCTGCTGGAACAGTTGAAGACTGTGATGGTACAGGTGAATGTTTCGCTGAGTCATGGATTGGTGATGGTTTATGTGATGGAACTGATCAAGCGTATGGAGCGGATCTATGTTGCTACGATAACGATGGTGGCGACTGCACTGATGCTGAATGTTCAAGCTGTGCAGATTCTGGTCAAGTAGATTGTTGGGATGGCTCATGTGCTGACTCAGCTGATGATTGCCCAGAGCAACCTGAAGTAACAACTCCAGCTATTTGTGCTGAAGGTCTTAATTTTGATCCAGGTACTGGTGCTGCACCTGCGGTAACAGTTACATGGTTTGTTGAAACAGAATGTGGTGATGGCTTATGTACAGGAGATGAAACTTTTGAGACTTGCCCAGAGGATTGTAATGCTCCTGGTGAGTGTGATGATGGTTTCGTTCCTGACTGTGTTGATGACGATTGCTGTCCAGAATCATGGATTGGTGATGGATTTGAAGACTGTGAAGATCAGGCATATGGCTGTGATCTAACATGCTATGATAATGATGGTGGTGACTGTGGCGCTGGTGGTTCTGATGGTGGAACGACAGGTGGAACAACAGGCGGAACTGAGTCATGTGAGGACTGTGAATTTGATTGGTCAGCATACGGTTCTGAGTGCTGTGATACAGCGTGGGATGAGTTTGGTATTGACTGTGCAACACTTGAGGGTACATACGGCTGGGATTGTGCTGGATGTAGCTGTCCTGGTGATGGTGCGGCTGAATGTGGTGACGGTAGCTGTAATGGTGACGAAACATACGAAACATGCCCAGAAGATTGTAACGCTCCTGGAGAGTGTGATGAAGGAGATATCCCTGACTGCGTTGATGACAGCGAATGCTGGATCGAGACTTGGGTCGGTGATGGATACTGCGATGGAACTGCAGAGCAGTATGGTGCGAACCTATGTTGCTACGATAACGATGGTGGTGATTGCACTGACGAAGAATGTGCTCCTGCAAGAGATGTTGTAGAGACTAAATCTATCAAGTATTCAATTGATATGAAGAAAGGTGCTCCTTACAGTAGAGAAGCAGCGGCTTCAATTAGAGATGGATATTATGCCCCATCAAATCGTTTAACTGATATGACTATTTTCCTTGATTGTGATGCTTGTCTATCAGGCGGACCATACAGTGGTTCATTTGTTGCTGACCCAGCACTAGGTGAATTTACAATTTATGGATTTGATGCATTAACAGCAGTTAATGTTTCTGCTCAAGCTTGTGATGGTGCAGCATGTGGTGATATTGTAGGCCCTGTTACAGTTATTGCAGGAGCTGACGATGGCGTTCAAGAGTGTACAGAAGGTGGCGGTGGAGATCCATGTGATGGTACTCTTGCTGGTGATGTAACTCTTGACGGAGAAGTTAATGTTCTGGATATCGTTCAGATTGTTAATCACATCCTTGAGAGTGCACTACTAACAGATGAGTGTGCGATTGGCGCTGCTGACTACACAGCTGATGGTGAAGTTAATGTTCTAGATATTGTTCAGATTGTGAATATTATCCTTGATGGACGATTAACTGGTGATGCAACATCTGCTAAACTTCAAAATGAGAATGGTCAAATGACAATTGATGCCAATGGATATATTGGTGGTGTTCAGATGACATTATCTCATGGTGCAGACTTTAGTATTGAGCTTACTGAAAAGGCTCTTGTTGCTGACTTCAATACAATGGGTAATACAACAAAGCTTGTTATTGTTGCTCCAGAAACAGATGATTTATTTTCAACTGTTGGAGACTATACTATTGATGAGATGATTGTTGCAAACTCAACTAGCGAGGTTACAGTTAGTATGCCTTCTAGTATTGAGATTGTGGGTGCATATCCAAATCCATTCAATCCATCAACAACTGTAAGTGTAAGTGTTGACGATGCAACAAATGCAACAATTATGGCCTATGATATTTCAGGTCGTTCTGTAGGAGTTGTATTTGATGGCGTACTTGACGCTGGAATGACATCAGTAACTTGGAATGCTTCAAGCTTACCAAGTGGTGTATACATTCTAAAGCTAAGTACACCAGATGGATCAGCTTCAATGCAGAAAGTTATGTTAATGAAGTAGAAAAATCTACTGTACGTAATACAGTTTGATATTAAAAGGGGGCGATATTTTCGCCCCCTTTTTCTTTTAGTGAAGAATTTTGTAGTAATTCATTAAATTTCAATATGAACTTCAATCAAGCATATTCCCCATTTTCAGCTAAACCCTATTCTTATGCAAACTCATAGTAACTATGGAAGTGGAGTTCTATTGCACCCAACTGCGCTACCTGGAGTAGGAGGTATTGGGAATATCGGTCCGGAGGCCTATAGGTTTATTGATGATCTTTCTGATATGGGGCAAACTTACTGGCAGATACTTCCAATAGGACCAGTAGATAAATATGGATCTCCATATTCATCTTCTTCAACGTTTGCAGGGAATGAATTTCTAATTAGTTTTGATTTGCTTGTTGAGGATGGGTTACTTGACTCCTCTTACTTAGCTAAAATTATTAATGACGATGATAGCATGCCATTATCAGATATCCCAAAGTATAAGCTCTCAATTTTAAGGCACGTTAGCGAATTTTTTTTTAATAACTGTTCCATTAATTTAAAAAATCAATTTTTACAGTTTTGCGTAGATCAATCATATTGGCTTGATGACTACGCTAGATATTGCTCTCTTAAAGAATTAAATAATAATAAACCCTGGGTAAACTGGAATCCTGATATACATACTTCTGATATCAATGTAGAACATGTCAAAATTATCCAGTTTATTTTCCATGATCAGTGGAGTAGATTACGTGCTTATTGTATAAGAAAAAAAATTAAAATTATAGGTGATATGCCCATATACGTTGGCCATGACAGCGCTGATGTCTACTCAAATCAAGAGTTATTTCAACTTAAGACCTCAGGTGAAATGAAATATAAATCTGGCTGTCCTCCATGTGAGTATCAGGTAAATGGTCAGGTTTGGGGTAACCCCCTATACGAATGGAAAGAACATGAGAAGTCTGAATTTATATGGTGGGAAAATAGATTTAATAAACTCCTGGAGATGGTTGATCTTATTAGATTAGATCACTTTATAGGCTATCATAGATACTATAGAATTCCTGTTAATGATGAAACAGCAAAAAATGGTAAGTGGATCAAATCTCCCGGCGATAAGTTGTTTTCAAGAATGACTTCAGTAATACATAAAGGTAATATAATATCTGAAGATTTGGGTAATGTGACAGCGGGCGTCACTAAGCTAAGAGATAAATATAAATACCCAGGGATGAGGGTGCTTCAATTTGATCTCGAAAATATTCCAAATATAGGTAATGATAAAAATAATTCTGTTGTTTATACAGGTACACATGATAATGATACTATTATGGGTTGGTTTAGCACCCTTCCTGAACTAGATTCTAATCCAGAAATTCTTACGAAAGAAAAGCTGTTAAATTTTTTTAAATGTACTCCAGAAGAATTAAACTGGAAGGTGATAGACTATGCAATGAGCTCAGGAAGTAATATTTGTATTATTCCTATTCAAGATATTCTATTACTAGACTCTTCATCTAGATTTAATACTCCGGGTACCTTATCGGTCAATAATTGGGCTTGGAGAATGGATGAGCATTTAGATTGTGATGCGAAGAGTAGATTAATGGAGTTAACCAAAAAAAATAATAGAAAGATTTAATATTATGATAAAAGAAAATATACAAATTGCCTACTTCTCAGCTGAGATTGGACTCTCAGCTGAACTCCCAACATACAGTGGAGGACTTGGTGTTCTAGCGGGTGATCATATTAAGGCATCTGCTGATGCTGGTTTCCCAATGCTTGGAATATCTTTGCTATATAAAGAAGGTTACTTTAAGCAGACTATTTCTGAGGATGGAAATCAGGAGGAATCATATCCAAGATTTGATATTGGTGAAAATTTATCTCCACTCAAAGACAAATTTAGTATTAGAGTAAGGGGTAGGAATGTTTGGATACAGGCATACGAGTATCTACATAAATCTGAATCTGGACATGTTGTTCCAATATATTTTTTAGATACTGATATAGATGAGAATATTGATGACGACCGATTGATAACACTGAGACTATATTCAGGTGATAAGGACCATAGATTGCTACAGGAGTCTGTACTTGGGTTTGGTGGAATATCTTTTTTAGAGACACTCGGCTTCAGTAGCATCAGTAAGTACCATATGAATGAAGGGCACTCATCTTTTCTTACCCTGGCGTTACTCGAGAAGTTTAATGGAGATGAAAATAAAGTTCGTTCTATGTGTCATTTTACAACACACACTCCAGTAGCGGCTGGGCATGACAGCTTTTCTATTGATAGATGCAAAAAGATTATCGGATCACTGATGCCAGGCAACTTAGAGCTCCCCTCAACACCTAAGAATCGACTTCATATGACTGAGCTTGGGCTTAATTATAGTAAAACTGCAAATGGGGTATCTCAGCTACATGGAGATGTTGCCCAAAATCAATTTCCAGATTTTATGATAGACTATATTACAAATGGAGTATATCATCCTCACTGGGTAGGAGACTCCTTTAGTAGCTTATTTGATAATAGATTAAGTGGATGGAGGACAGAACCAGACCTCCTTAAGAACTTAGATAACATTACAGATGAAGAGCTACAGTCGGCGCATGAGAATCAGAAAAAAATACTGATTGACTATGCAAATATTCATGCAGAGAAAAAATTATCTAGTGATATGCTGACAATTGGATTTGCTAGAAGAGCAGCAGAGTATAAAAGAGCAAATCTAGTTTTTTCAGATATAGATAGACTCTTAGAAATGGGTAGAGGGAAGGTCCAGTTTATCTTTTCAGGAAAGGCGCACCCTAAAGATGATGGTGGTAAAGATTTAATTAGAGAGGTAATTCAGAATGCAAATAAACTTTCTAATTCTATAAATATTGTGTTTCTTGAAAACTATAATATGACACTTGGGAGATTAATTACATCAGGTGTTGATTTATGGCTAAATACTCCAATTAGACCAATGGAAGCATCTGGAACTAGTGGGATGAAGGCAACACTAAATGGAGTCCCTAATTTTTCTATATTGGATGGCTGGTGGGCTGAGGGCTGTGTCCATGGAAAGAATGGGTGGGCAATTGGATCTGCTAACTTAGGTGATGATGATTCTGATGCTAATTCTCTATATGAGATATTAAAAAATGATATAATTAAAGTATACTACAGCGACAAGGAAAGATGGACACGGATAATGAGAAATTCAATAAAAACAGGTGTGGACTTCACTGCATATCGCATGGTCATTGAGTATCAAAATAAATACTATATGACAAAAGTTAAGATGTAAAAAGTATGAGAGAGCTCATTAAAAATATTATTTTTATAGTGACTATTGTATCTGGATTGATGGCAGATTCACAATCGGTTATTAATATCTGGCACCAGATGCTATATGAAAACAGGAAAGCACTGCGAGATGTTTGCGATGAGTACGAAAAAATAAATCCAGATATTAAGATAAATCTCACATATAGAGAGACCGAAGAACTACGATCAAGCTACCAGGCTGCAGCTATGGGTGGGAGCGGACCTGAACTTGTTTATGGTCCATCTGATCAGGTAGGTCCTTTTTCAGTTATGGAAATTATTCAGCCACTAGATAATTTATTGCCAAATATTTATTTTGATCAGTTTGTGAAAAATGCAATAGTTGAATCAGATCAAAAGAAATGGATGATTGGTGATGTTGTGGGTAACCATCTAATGCTTATTTATAATAAAGATTTAATTACATCCCCTCCTAAAACTACAGATGAGCTGATTATGCTAGGGAAGCAGCTTACCGTTGATATAGATGGCGATGGGAAAGTGGACCAGTATGGACTGGTATGGAATTTTACAGAGCCTTTTTTCTATGTTCCGTGGCTAGGTGGATTTGGTGAGTGGCTTCTAAATGAGGATAATACCCCAAATCTAAATACCGAGGGCAATATAAAAGGATTTGAGTTCATTAAAAGTCTAAGAGATAGACACAAAATCATTCCTCAGGAATGTGACTATGAAATTGCAAATGCGATGTTTAAAACTGGTCGAGCTGCAATGATTATTAATGGTGATTGGAGTTGGGGTGATTATGATGGGGTAGTTGATTTTGATATAGCCAGACTGCCTAAGGTTAGCGAAACAGGTGAGTGGCCATCTCCTCTTGTGAGTACGAAGGGATACTCAGTGAATGTAAATACAGGAGGGAGGAAGCTTGAAGAGACGCTTGCTCTGCTTAAATACTTAACAAGTTCAGAGGTTCAACTTTATTTTACACGCAAGCTAAATACTCAGCCATCATCAATCAAAGCGCTTCAGCACCCTGATGTTATATCTAACAATATTCTAAAAAAGTCATCACAGATAATTGAAGTTGGCCGACCGATGCCAATTGTACCAGAGATGCGGGCAATCTGGGATGCTCTTAGAGATCAGTATCAGGCTGTTCTTGGTGGAACTGTTTCTCCAGACATAGCGGCAGCAAAGGCACAAGAGAATTCAATTAAACAGATTAAAATAATGAATGAGATAATCTCACCTGGGATTCAAGCCACAGTAATAAAGGTAATAGCTCTTTTTATATTAATTATATTATCTGTGATTATTATTAAAAGAGCTCCAGGGTTAATAACAGATTTTAATCAAAATAGAATTGCATATATATTTTTTATGCCGGCCCTGTTAGCAATTATATCTGTAGTAATTTTCCCATTTATATATAATGTAATTATTTCTCTATCTAATTACTCACTTCGAACATTTAATGATTGGCAGCTTATAGGTTTTTATCATTATTCCAGAGTCTTTTTTGACCCCCAGTTTTATTATGTTTTAATGAAGACAGTATTGTGGACATCTATAAATATGTTTTTTCATGTTTCCCTTGGAGTTTCTCTTGCTATTTTAATTAATAGGACTTTGCCTGCGAAGCCGATTCTCCGTACACTTTTAATCATCCCTTGGGCCATACCTCAGTATATAGCTGCACTTAGTTGGAGAGGAATGTTTAATCAAGAATATGGCTCTATTAATTTAGTTTTGACGAAGTATTTTAATATTGCTGCCATTGAGTGGCTTAGTCAACCATTCGAGGCATTTGCAGCATGTATCCTTACAAACATATGGCTTGGTTTTCCCTTTATGATGGTGATTGCGCTAGGTGGACTTCAGTCAATTCCGAAGGATTTATATGATGCAGCGAAGGTAGATGGAGCAAGTAGGTGGCAACGTCTTAAGAGTATTACTCTCCCAATGCTAAAACCTGTAATGATTCCAGCAATTGTACTGGGAACTGTATGGACGTTTAATAATATTAATGTAATGTGGCTCGTTAGTAATGGAGGGGAGCCATCAAATCAAACTCACATACTTGTGAGTTTTGTATATAAGGCAGCATTTAATCTTTATAGGTATGGATACGCTGCTGCACTATCTATGGTGATTTTTCTGATACTGCTTAGCTTTGTTTTATATTTCTTAAGACGAACTCGTGCAACTCAGGGAGTGTACTAGATGAATAAGAAGATTGAAGTAGTCTTAATATTTTTATTTCTATCGCTGTTTTGTCTTGCAACTATTTATCCCGTATTAAATATAGTTGGCGTTTCTCTAAGAACAGACAATGCCTTTCAAACTCGCTCATTATCTTTATTTGAGTTTCAGGAAGCCTATACAGACTTAAACTCAAACGGCTCTTGGGATATTGGTGAGCAGTATATAGATGCGAATAGAAACGGAAGATGGGACTCAGGTTCAAGTATTAATTCTTACGTGAAACTATTTTTAGAAACAGATTTCCTTTTATGGACATGGAATTCAATTGTAATATCATTTGTAGTAACTATTACTGGGGTGGTATTTGCCTCAACAGGTGGGTATGCGCTCTCACGGTTCAAATTTAGAGGAAGAGAGTTTGGGATGATTGCACTTCTGACAACTCAGATGTTCCCTGCAACTATGCTTCTACTCCCATTCTTTATTTTACTTTCTTACCTGGGTTTAATTAATTCATATATTGGTCTGATTATTATATATTCTTCTACAGCGCTTCCTTTTTGCATATGGCAGATGAAGGGTTATTATGATACAATACCACCTTCCCTTGAGGAGTCAGCTAGGCTAGATGGGTGCTCAAGGTATCAAGCTTTCTATAAAGTTATATTGCCTCTGTCTGGACCTGCTCTTGTAATTACAGCTCTTTTCAGTTTTATGGCGAGTTGGAGTGAGTATGTTGTTGCTGCTATTATATTGCAAGATCCAAAACTCTATACCCTGCCCCTTGGATTAAAGTCATTTCAAGCAAGCCTCTCAACTCAGTGGGGTCTGTATGCGGCAGGTGCAGTAGTTGTTAGTATCCCTGTAGGAATATTATTTATATCATTATCAAAATTTTTAGTTTCAGGATTGACAATGGGAAGTGTTAAGGAGTAGATAGAATGAATATAATAAGGAAAAAATATGAGTAGTTTAAATTTAAAAGGTCTAAGCAAGTCATACGGAAATGATAAAATACTAAAGGATATTGACCTGGAGATTAATAAAGGTGAGTTCCTAGTTCTTGTGGGGCCATCAGGCTGCGGAAAGTCTACGACATTGAGGCTGATAGCAGGACTCGAAGAGTCAACTAGTGGTGAGATATTTATTGACGATGTCCAGGTAAACGATATAGATCCTTCTAAGCGTGACATAGCTATGGTATTTCAGAATTATGCACTATACCCTCAGATGACGGTTAGGGAAAATATGGCATTTGGGCTAACAATTAGAAAGCATAGCAAAGAGGAAATAGATTTAAGAGTAGCAGAGGCAGCAAAGGTTCTTCAAATTAATGATTTACTGGATCGCAGACCAAAAGAGTTATCGGGAGGACAGAGACAGAGGGTGGCATTGGGTCGAGCTATTGTAAGAAAGCCAAAGGTATTCCTATTTGATGAGCCTCTATCTAATTTAGATGCAAAACTCCGTCAGGAAATGAGGTTAGAGATTAAGCGTCTCCACAGCCTTCTTGATACCACAATGATTTATGTTACTCATGATCAGGTTGAAGCGATGACGATGGGTGATCGAATCGCCGTAATGAATGGAGGAGTTATTGAACAAATTGATTCACCCGATAAGGTCTATAGAAGACCATCAAATGTATTCACTTCAACATTTATTGGTACTCCTCAAATAAACTTATTCAAAGGAGAGCTAGAGGAAATAGACTCCAGCTGGAGCTTCAAATCTGACAATCTTTTAATAAGTATCAATAAGGAGCACTACCAGCATGCGAAGCTAAAAGAGGGGAATGCTGTATTTGGATTGAGACCTGATGATATCAACGATAATCACTCTATTGAAAATAGAGAGAGTGAAAATACCATGAAAGCCAAGATTGAGTTTATTGAGTATTTGGGGTCAGAGATGAATGCCCATTTATCATCAGGGTCAAATTTATTTACTGTTAAATTGAATGACAGAATATTGTTAGATAAAGAAGATAGTATTAAGGCTGGGGACTCAGTTTCAGTTACTCTAAATGTTAATCAGGGGCATTTCTTTAATTCTAGCACAGGACTTGCGTTTTGATTTATATGAATAAATTCATTTTCATATTTCTTTTTTCATTTTGTTTTATGGAGACTGATACCGATTTATCTACAAGGATTACCATTGATGGTCTATCTGATGACTTTATGAGTGATGAAGAGATTTTATCTGACGCAATGGGAAATCCTCTCGAGTCTTCAACGGACTCATATTGGGGAGACTATAATGATGTAAAACAAATCAAGGCAACATGGGACCAAACATATTTATATATAGCAGTTGATGCATGTAGCTGGGATAACAATTTAATGCTGTTTATAGATGTTTACGACAGCTACGGTATCGAAGATATGAGTGAGGTGACCGCGTGGCAGAGATCTTTTAAGTTTTACAATTTTAATCCAGATTATTTCGTAGGGACATGGGATACAAACGATAGTCCTCAATTCTGGAGAGTGCAGCAGGGTGGATCTATTCAAGTTGAATTGGATCAATCAATTGAGACATACTCAACTCTTAACACGGGGAGCTTGGGTCGTTCAATGGAGGTTAAAATTCCTTGGACCTCGCTAATTCTTGACGAAGAGCCGATTACGAGTATAAAGCTATTAAGTTTGATTACTAGTGGAGATGACTATACGAGTAGTCCAGATTGCGCTCCAGACAACTTAGGCGGAATGACAAATAACTCAAGCCAAATGGTAGTTATTGATAACTTTGCTGAGATTTTGATTGACGGGGATGAGGATGGAAATCCAGATATGGGAGTATCTCCGCAGGAGCAAACAGAATTCTACAAAACCCCTCCATTTGATCCTGTTGCACTATTAATTCAGGATGTTATTTTTGAGAATGGAAAATCATTTTCGCCATCACTTGGTGAAAAAATATATTTTGAACTTGAAACTAACAGAGGCACAGAATTTAATGTAAAAATTTTTGATGCTAGTGGAAAATTTATTAATAATGCAGATAGTGATTCGGGCCCATTAAAGTGGAGTTGGGATGGTAAAAATAAGAGGGGAAACGTCTCCCCATTTGGGGTCTATATACTATATTTTATCGCAAACTCAGGTGAATTGAGTCACAAGGAGGCGGTAGTGCTAATAAAATGAAAAAGTTAATCTTATTAACGTTATTATCAACACTTATTTACCCAAATTTTATCGGTCTAAATAGCGGAGCTCGCTCATTGGGAATGGGTAATGCTTTTATTGCTCTATCTGATGAGGCAACTGCAATTTTTTATAATCCTGCTGGATTGGCTAGAGTGAATAATTTCAGTTTAATTACATCAAGACAGAATCTATATGGTATTGATGGGCTATACACTGATATGATCGCCTTATCTATACCCACACGATACTTAAGAACTGGAGTTGCTGTTCAGCAGCTAAACTTGCTTGATATCTACTCTGAACAAATAATTTATTTATCAGGAGCTGGAATTATTAGGTTTAAAGATACTCCAATTAGGTTTGGCGCCTCCTTAAAGCATGAATCTGCACATATAATTAAGGATAAGAGCGTGGACTCTCCCTCCAATTTTGATATTGATCTAGGTGTGATTATTGATTTTAATGATAATCTATTTTTGGGCTATTCTGGTAGATATCTTTTGGAGCCTAGTTTTAAATTTATTTCAATTGAAGAGAAAATTTCTACTCAGCATAGTATCGGAATATGTTATAACTGGAGAGGCTCAGTGAATTTTCTGGCTGACCATACATTTGGAGAAAATATTTCTAAGTGGCAGTTTGGAAGTGAGATATGGTTCTATGATGTCTTTGCATCAAGAATTGGGATGCTAGATGATAGGCTAACGGTTGGTTTTGGCCTTAAGACTCGAAAGTGGATTTTTAATGGTGCTGTACTTGCTCATGAGGACCTCGGAAGTTCATACCGTTTTTCAATAGGTTATAAGTTTGGAGTAATTGATGGATAGACTCCTATATATATTTATTGCACTCTCATTTGCATGGTCTTCAATTTGGATGGAGGGATTCTACGAAGGACAATTTGGGAAAAACTATGAATCAGATTTTTTTGAATGGAATATGTGGAACCCTAACTACTATCTAGAAACTAGGCTAAACGGAAGTCCAATTGAGGGCTCAGACTTTTATGTTAAATTTTACGCTGATAGGGATTACGAAAGGAGCGAGAACCCGCTCGCAGTATTCTCTGAAGGACATGTAGGCTTCCGAGATGATATTAATGGATACGGTTTCAGTTCTGTATTATTCTCACGTGAAAGCAAGCATTACTGGCTAGATGGCTCCATGCTTGGAATTATAAATACAGGCTCTGTTAATAACGATGGAAATGGACAGGGAGCTCGGTTTGACTTGTGGCATAGATACAATGGAAGTATGACCTATGTATTCTCAGATTTTTCTCAGGGTGAGGGAGATGATATACACCTTGTACGCTACAGACAGTCGTTCTTTAATAATAAAATTAATACTGGGCTGTTTTTGCAGAGAAAGTATTATGCCTCTGGCTATAAATTAGACTATAATCAGGTTTTTGCAAATGATCTGAAAATTAGTTTAGGTAGGTACTATTTTACTTCAGAGATTGCCTTCAGTGATGTTCCAAGTGATTCTATAATTACAGATCTATCCAATAAGTACAGAGGCAATGAGCCCATTAAATCAAATATTGCGTTTAAAACTGAGTTTAGGGGTTTTAGGATAGGGAGTGTTAATTTAGGGTACTGGTTTATTAATCCGGGACTATTTTCATACGGAGACACTTACCGAAATTATATGGGAGATAATCAGTCAAATAAATATGGATACTGGTTAAACTCTTATTATTTAGTTCCTCAGAGAGCGGTCACTCTAGTTCTAAATTATAGCCAGTACTCAAAAATGGTTCCAGATACAACATCGAACCTTGAAGAGACATTTGATCTTACTACAAATCTTTATTCGGAGATGTATATTGAGTTTGTCAATGGATTTAAGGGTAAGATTGCATTAACTAAGAAAGATGAGATCTGGCAGGGTGTAATGTATAAGCACTATGATTTCTTTACGGAACTGTCTGTTGAAAATAAATTGGCAAAGCTAATCACGCAATTTAAAATAAAAGATTATGGTGAAACCTGGGAGAAACAAATTGCAGGTGTTGAGTTAAGTGTAAATTTAGCAGATAAATGGAGAGTGTTTACACGTGGAATGATTATCAATGATAGGGTAGGTTCTCGCTATAGTTTTTTTACAGAGTTGCAGTACAGGACCGGTGGGAATGCAGAGCTTTATCTGCAGTATGGTCCAAGCTACTGGGGTCAATATGGCCTAGTTAATGATGACGGCTTTGTTTCTACAGGTTCGATGAAAAAAGAATTAAGATTAATTATAAAAGGTTGGTTTTAAATGAAAAATATTTTCTCAGTTTTTTTGTTTCTAGTTACAACATCAGTTCTGTATTCGATTAATATAACAGAGAATGGAATTATTTTTGAGTATGACAGCCAAAATGCTCAATCTGTATATTTAGCAGGTAGTATGAATGATTGGGATACTTCAGCTACACCAATGCAAAAAGAGGAAGATGGTGTCTGGAGAGTTTTATTGGATTTAGACTTTGGTAGCTACTCATATAAGTTTTTTGTGGATGGGAATTGGCAGCTTGACCAGGACAACCCTGATATTGAAGATGATGGATACGGTGGCTCAAACTCTATTATTATATATAGTGATGAATATAACTCTAATAAGAAATATCTCTCTAGTATTGGTGGAGTGAAGTCAATTTTTAATCCTAAAATATTTTTTAAAGGGCAGTATTTCTCGAATAATATTTTTATAAAAAATAACGCAGATCGATTCTCCCTTGATAAGCCAGGTCATGACTTAAATTTTGGAATTATTGTAAAGTTTAATTCAGATTTTGAGGCCTATACTCTTTTAAATGTAAATAATACTAAAGAGGAAATAGAAATGTGGAAAACGCACTTCAACTATAAGAGAAGTATGCTTAAGCTTAATGCAGATTTTATAGATGTTGTTGCATTCGAGAATATGGGACTATTCTCTTTTGATAGCCCCCTAAATCTTATCGGTGACATCGGTTACAATAAGTACAAGTTTGGATATGATTATAGCGGGCTATATGCTGAGACATCAACGTTATTTTCAAATAAATTCTCATCTATAGTTCCAATAGATGTCTTTGGTCAGGTTCTTATTTCAGATAAAGTTGGATACTCAGAGGATGATGTCTCTGCCATGAGAGTTAAGCTATCTAAATCTATTTATAGCACCAGTAAAATATCCCTTGGTACTTCGCGTTATCAGTATACAACTACCGAATCTGATCAGTTTCACCAGAGACATGATAGCCAAGCATATGATTTTAAATTTGAAAAAGATATTAGAAAAACTGGCTGGAAGAAGCCTATGAGATTTTCTATTTCTGCAGAGTACTCTGAATACGAAAACTCTGACAATGGGACCGAAAAAAATATCTGGATGGATGGTGATAATATCTATTTAGGTGTTTCACTCAAATTCCCTAAGGCCCTTAAAATTTATGGAAATTATATGTACAGCTCATTCAGGCTAAATGGTAAATCTTCTGTTGATGAAATTAATATTGGCGCATTTTATAAGCATAATAAATTTATATGGAACTTAAGTCTGGGATATTGGAAAAATAATATCTCAGATAATCTTGGCTGGGTAGATTACTATAAGTACTTTGAGAAAAGCAGTGGCAACGGAAGATGGTTTCAGGAGCACTCTGATGTTATGTTTCACAAATATAGTCTGCTGGGTTATGATACCGGGTTGATGTGGGAATCTAAGATGAGCTATACATTTGAATTGATGAATAGGTCATTGAAGACAGTACTAGCTAATAGAATTGCGCAGCATGATTTATTAATTACTCCAAAATATATTGAGAGTATTTTAGTTTTTGAGTATAGTATATCTAATAAATGCATTTTAAAATCTGATATACGAGTTCCATACTATAATGATTCATTCTTGGGAATAGAAACAAGCTTTACAGACAACCAAGATGTTTTTATTGATAAGTATTTTGAGATGGCTTACAGACTTTCAGATGGCATATGGATTTCTATGGGATACGGAGTTAACCCTTCTTCAATGGATGTACAAACTGATGAATTTCATTATATGGGTAGAGAAGAGTACCTAGATAATATTAGTCAGCTACCTGCTCATATTGAATCATATTACGGAGGTACGGGTGAAAAAATTAGAAGCGCAGAAAACGCTCTAATGGACGAAAAGCAGATATCAGTGCAGGCAGTTATTAAATTTTAGGGGAACTATGATTAGGTTTAAGATAATATATATACTTATAGCATTATTTTTAATTTCAGGGTGCTCGCTTAATTTTATAAAAAAGCGACTTTCTCCACCTCACAGAATCAATGATGGAATTTTATTCCAGTATGAGTCGCCATCAGCTAGGCAGGTAAACCTTGCTGGAAATTTTCCTGACAATGAGTGGCTTAAGCATGGTGACCAGATTGATATGATGTACGATAATGGGCAGAATGGAGATAGGGTTGCAGGTGATGGTGTGTGGTCAATTGTAAAGAAACTTACTGCCGGTAGATACGAATATAAGTTTATTATAGATAGAAACTCATGGGTGGTTGACCCCAACGCCCTCGAAACTGTTGATGATGGATATGGTGGAAAAAATTCAGTCTTAATTGTAAAATAAAATAGGAAAATTTATGAGATACACTCTTTTATTATTTAGTTTGTTAATTATGTATAGCTGTTCAGATATGCCAAACGAGGTTCCATATGATTCAACTCGAAGTGTTACCTTTAGCGTTGATATGAATGATGCGATTAGTGCAACTATCTTTCAAGTTGGGCAAGATACGCTTAGGCTTTCTTTAAATCCGGATATTCAAGCTGTAATGACTGATATTGATGCTGATGGAATATACTTATGTATAATTTCTGATTTAAATTTTGGTCAGACATACACCTATGAATACTCTATTAATAGTATAGCTGAAGTTTTAGATGCTGGGAGATCCTTTACAGTTCAGAATGACCAAAATACAATTCTTGATTATTACGGAGAGCTTAATCCAACTATGCTCACCTTACGTGTTAATATGTCATATCAGATTAATGCAGGAAATTTTAATATAGATACACAAACATTGGATGTTGCAGGTACATTTAATGATTGGAATGGAAGCCTGCTTGAATTAACTGAGGGCTATATGTACGCAGTTACAGTTTCTGATGTTGACCCAGGCGATATAATAGAATTTAAATTTAGAATTGATGGAAACTGGGATACTTCAGAGTTTCCTGGATATGGATCCAATCGGACCCATGAAGTTTACCAGGGAGAGAATATATTAGAGTATTGGTATAACGATGAAGGTGGTAATTAGATGAGAGTGCTATTATTAGTTTGCGGATTGTTTTTGCATGGATGCTCAACACTTGGGTTCGGAGACTTTACTAATCCAGATACTGCTAAAAGAGAGTTAAATGATATTGAAAAGGTATCAGGAAAGATTCCTGTAACATTCACCTATCAGCCGCTGACAGGAGGAAAACATCAAGTCTATTTGGCCGGCGACTTTAATAACTGGGCAGAGAATAAAACTATCATGGAAGAGTCAGATGGTATTTACGAAATTACTCTGCTTCTTAGAAGTGGAAAATATTCTTATAAGTTTATTGTCGATGGAAAGTGGATAAACGATGATAATGCTCAAGAGTTTGTAGATGATGGCTATGGAGGACAGAATTCGATAGTCTTTGTTGGCAACAAAGATGATATAGATGCGCTTCGAAGAGTTGACTTTGAGCATCGACCAGGACATATTGTTAAGGAAGTTTACTTAGTAGGATCTCTAAACGACTGGAATTTAAAATCAGATAGAATGGTGGAGATATCAGATGGCGTTTATGGGATATCATTACTGCTTAAACCAGGAGAGTATCAATATAAATTTTTAGAAGATGGAATGAACTATATAACAGACCAATCTGCCACTAGTTTTTCTGATGATGGGTTCGGCGGACAAAACTCTGTATTGATTGTTGATGAAAGATACGATAAAATAAATATTCAAAAAGGAGATGGCCTTTTTCTTGACTATGGTATTTCAATGATTCAGAGTCTAGAGAGTGTAAATCCTCTATCTCCAACTAAGATAGAATTTAAAGCAAAGGCACACATGAATGATGTTGAGGGAATTGCTCTGCTTATTAAAAGTGGCGCAGATAACAAGCTATATGCTATGGACAAAGTCGCTGAAGATGGGTCATTTGAATATTTCCAAAAGCTAATTTTATTAAAAAGTGAAGATGAAGAGTTTGACTACTGCTTTATCTATTCTGATGGAGAGAAGAGTAGATACTTAGTAGACAGCAACTTCTCTGAAATTAATAATGAGGATAGGTACTTTCATTATTCTAAATCTACGGTGCAGCCATTTTTCACACCAGATTGGGTAAAGGATGGGGTTATTTATCAGATATTCCCTGATAGATTTTACAATGGAGATCAGCTGAACGATCCTGATTTTAAGGAATGGTACTATGATGGAGTAAGCACACCACCTTCAGATGGTGAGCTATTAAAAAAATACACAGAATACTATCACCTTGAAGATGATTGGTATAACTACTCCGGGCTAGTTAAAAGCCCCTATCACCATCCAGATGGTGATGGATATCAACCTGACTATAATAGCTTCTACGGGGGTGACATTAAAGGCCTTTATCAGAAATTAGATTATC
>MDSW01176778.1_pt1 | contig 25022 bp, 24 predicted proteins | sample 811171 | NCBI WGS metagenome assembly MDSW01 (sample SAMN05326641, study PRJNA326480) | marine metagenome | isolation source: seawater | place: Atlantic Ocean: North West | collected 2012 | reverse complement strand
TGAGAGGGTGAAGGTGACGGTGGTGGTGTCACCTGCTTTTAAGGAGTCATCGGCATCGTCTTCTGTGATGGCGATGGTGGGTCTGATGCCATCAATGTTGAGTGCTTTATTAGCACTAAGTGAATTGGCTGCTCCTGGAGCCGCCAAAGTCAGATTGGCGTTATTGGCGGCTCCAGAACTGGCTTTGATTGTTCCACCATTGAGTGCAAGTGCTGATGTACCTGTGTAATCCAGGTCCCCAGATGTGTCGCCCTCTTGCACTGTGTAAGTAAAGCTCAGAGTATTCGTTCCTGAGCCTGAGGCGTAACTGGCGGTGCGGTCTGTGCTACCAGTTTCCAGCTCTAAAGTTGGAGTTCCACTTGTCGTATTGACATTGATGGATGCGGAGAACGTTGCGTTGATTGTGATTGTGCTTCCAATCGCGTAGGAGCCATTAGCTGATGCGGAGCTTATGGAACTGTTGCTTGGACTGAGCGGTGTGTAAATTGGAGTAAATGATGCCGAATTGAAAGTGACACCACTTCCTTTAATGAGTTCTACATTCGAAAAACCTGGGTACACTCTATTTCTGATTTTTCCTTGCGCGTAATTATCACTTCTAACACCGCCAAGCGGCATTCCATCTCCAAATAGATAGACCTGCGTCGCTTGGGAGGAAGCGTATGTGGCTGCACAGCAGCCCTCCATTTTGAACCGTGTATGTGATTGGTTTGTCTTTTGTGAGGGGTATCGAAAGTGATTGTTCAGCTTGTAATTTGAAAGCCATGTTTTGGGGTCTCTGACGAACTTGTCGATCTCGGTGTCGTCAGGAAGGTTTGTATTTGCTTTTAGTGTGGAGATCGCAAAAGCAGCAATGTCTCCTGAAAAATTGCTAGCTCCGCTGTTATTGGCTCCGATGATGAGGGAGCCTGTGACGTTATTTCGACTGCCGTTTCCCTGTGCCTCCCATGTCCCCGTGCTTGTTAGATCTGTCGAGTCTCCGTTGGAAAGGTCAATGCTTTTAATTCTGAATCGACTGCTGTAATTGTCTGATTCACGTGTTCTTCCTCCATTGTAATCAATATAAATCGCTGTCCACTCGTTGATTGCTATGCTATTGGCAGATGTGAATTTAATGTAATCGCCCGCGCCGAGTTTGCCAAGCGTGAAAATTAGCTTGCCAGCGCTATCTAAATTTAACGTCAGATGGTCGTTAGTTGCAGCTCTTTTTTTCCAAAGGATTGAGTCATTGCTTGGGTCGATGGATTCAATCCTGAAGATAATGCTTGATGCCCATGGCTGGCTTTGATTGCCAGTTTTGCCTGCTGTGACACTGTTCGGAGCGCTGTGTGTACGTGATAGTGGCGAATGGTCAACCCATGTATTGGTTCTGGTTAGGTATGCGCCACCTGTTCCATCAAAATGCAGTGCGTTGTTGAACAGTGTGGATGTCATTGTCTTACGAGGATCTCAGAAGTTTTCCAGGCGTTCGTTGTGGTGTTGGGTGAACTTGCCAATGCTTTATTTAGTGATATAGAACGTTTTATCTGTTTATTTCGATTCTCACTCCTTGCCTGGCTACTTGCAACGGTTGATGAGCCAGAAGCAGCCAGTGTTGTTATGACATCGAATTCATGAATTCCATCAGTATGGGCGTCGGTGTTATCGCCATTACCACGCAAGATATCTTTGTTGTCTGTTCTGACAATAAAAACGGTTCCGCCGCAGCAAAACAAGTCGTTGGGTTTGTGATCTTTCTGGTCGGTCCACTTGTCGTCAATTATGTCGTCATCGTTGGCCCCCAGCATCGATGAATTCGGAAGAACCTCAATCGCTGGAAGAGAGCTGGCATCCTTTGCTGTCAGCCGATCCATGAGCTTGTTCAGTCGTTTGGGCGGCTTGACGGCATTCAGTCTCAGCGCATGGATCGCTTCTGTTCGTAGCCGACCCTCTGCAGCCCAGGTTTGCAGCTGCAGCAGCCAGGTCTGAAGCAGCCGATTGCAGAGCAAGGCCCTTCCGTAAAACGTCTATACAGTCTTTTTCAAAATACAGTTTCTGGCAGATTTTCAGGGCCGGTGCGTACGTGATTGTGGCGAACAGCACGGAAGAGCAGCTGTCGCGCTGGCCATCTTGGCTGGTTGCGGTCCTGGCTTCTTCAAGCTTGTGAGTCCTGAATCGTGATGGGTACTGCGTTTTGGGGGATCCAGTTGGTCGCTCACGGCGTGACCAGGCAGACCTGCTGGTCACGGATGGCGTGGCGGGCGTCGGCCATCAAGGTGTTGCGAATGTTTCGATCATGCATCGATTGATGAACTGTTCCAGTCGCTTTGAGCTTGTGTGTGTAACAACCACAGAGGCTCAACACATCGCTTGGCTCGTGGGATCGCCTGGACGAATGACTGTTTTCTTCCCTTCACTCGATGATCGGCGTAAGATGCATCCAGTCATTGGATGTTAGAAGCAATGACCGTCGTTGCCATTGTTGATTCCGGTCTCAATCTTAAGCATCGTGATATTACCGATCACCTCTGGGTGAATGCTAAGGAAATTCCAAGTAATGGTGTTGATGACGATGGTAATGGTGTGATTGATGATGTTCATGGTTTTGACACGTTTGACACCGCCGGTTTGAAGTCCAGCCTGGCCAATAGTGGTGATCCGCAAGGACATGGCACCCATGTTGCCGGGATCGTTACAACGCTGGCGCCGAAAGCCGAGATCATGCCGATTCGGATGCTCGATGCGAATGGGAATGGTCTGCTCTCCGATGCACTGTTTGGCTGGTCTTACGCATTAGATAATGGTGCCAAGGTGATTAACAACAGTTTCGGGATTGTGGGTTCTGCCACCTCAGAATTCTCATTCATGGAGGAAGCGCTTCGTATCGGTCGGGAAAAACATGGGGCTGTTTTTATTGCAGCAGCTGGTAACACATCAAATAATAATGACGTCATACCTTGTACACCGGCGAATGTACCTGGAATGATCTCGGTGGGGGCAACGTCTTGGACTGGAGATGTTGCATCTTTTTCGAACTACGGCAGAAAATCGGTAGACCTCTTCGCTCCTGGTGAAAATATTCTCAGTGCCGATGCGTTCTCTCTGACGAATCGATCCAGGAAGAGCGGTACATCTCAGGCGGCTCCGATGGTGGCTGCTTTTGCGGCCAATGTCCTTGCGAAGAAGCCTAAAAGTAAGCCGGCATTTGTTGAGCGACAATTATTCAAGCAACTTGAGTCCTCATCGGAGCTTGCCAATAAGAGTCAAACTGGTGGCGAACTTGCTGATAAGCACACCAAGAAAGTGACTCATGCTGCTTCATCTCGACAGGCTAGGAGGCTTGAGCGTACAGCCTCATCTTCTTTGGTCAATTTTGGGCGTTTTATCGGTGTCGTTGATGAATCGAATGGGATGACGCAGCAAGATGTAACGGATCAGTTGATGTGCAGTAACATGCGTTTTGTTGAGGAGGTCAAATGGCCGTTTGACAATATTGCGGTGTTTTTTCTCGATCAATCCTCCAACAAGGTACTGCAGAATGAAAAAAACTTTAGGCGTTCGCAGCGTGTGCTTGACACGCCATGGCAGTTGGAGAAAAATATCAAGCGCATCAAGAAGATGGGCTTGTTTAAAGAAGTTGAGTGGGATGCCTATGTGACGCAGTTGAGCTCAGAAGATTCTTCTTTTTTGAATATTGAAGCTCCATGGAATACCGATTTAATCGATGCTCAGCCCAGTGAATTTTGAGCCACGCTGATGTGTTTTGTGATGGCATCTTGATGAGCTTGTTGGATCGCACGAGCTGAATCGCATGAGCTGAATCGCATGAGACTGTTGGGCCGGCTCGATTGAGACTGCCACTCTTCAATGAGACATGCCCCAAGCCTCGCCTCAGGCAGCCAGGTTGCGGAAGCGGGTGAATTGAGGCTCGAACAGTAATTTCACAGTTCCTACCGGACCATTGCGGTGTTTGGTCAGGATCACTTCGGTGATGCCGCGGTCAGGCGTTTCTGGGTTGTAGTACTCATCGCGATAAATCATCAAGACCAGGTCAGCGTCCTGTTCGATTGAGCCCGATTCACGAAGGTCGCTCAGCATCGGTCGTTTGTTGGTTCGGGCTTCTACGCCTCTGCTGAGCTGGGAGAGCGCGATGACTGGAACATTCAGTTCCCTTGCCATGCCCTTCAATCCTCGTGTGATGCGTGATAACTCTTGCACTCGATTGTCAGAATTCGATCCTTCCATCAATTGCAAATAATCGATCACGACAAGCCCTAACTCTTTGCCCTGTTCGGCCATGAGTCTGCGGCAGAGGGAGCGCATTTCAAGCACTCCGGAGTTGGGTTTGTCATCGATGTAGATCGGTAATTGTCCCAGACTGTTGATGCCTTGCCCGAGTAGTGGCCATTCCTCTTGCTGTAACCGACCTGTGCGGAGACGTCCTGCTTCGATGCCCACTTCCATCGATAACAAGCGATAGGTGAGTTGTTCCTTACTCATCTCCAGACTGAATACACAAACTGGCATGTCGTGTAATTGCGCCACATTTTTGGCCAGATTGAGCACAATCGAGGTTTTACCCATGGCCGGCCTACCCGCCACGATGATCAGGTCGCTTCGTTGAAGGCCCTGGGTCATTGCATCCAGGTCGTAGAAGTTGACGGGGATGCCGGCGACCGATGTACCGAGAGAGCGACTTTCAATCTCTTCGAAGGTTTGGGTCAAGATCTCGGCTGTCGGTGTCAGCCCCTTCGACGGTTTTTCTTGGCTGATCGCAAAAATGGTTTGTTCGGCCTGATCCAGCACCTGCTCCATCGGCAGACTCTGATCAAATCCCAATTTGATCACTTCATTGCCCGAACGGATCAGCTGGCGACGCAGGAACTTATCCATCACCAACCGAGCTACTTGCTCGATCGAACTCGTGGAGCTGACCCGTTCCACGAGTTCGATCAGTCGGCCATTGCCGCCCACTTTGTCGAGAGAATTGGTATCCGCCAGCCAGGCGGTCATCGCAGTGAGATCGGTGGGTTTGCCCTGGCTGTGCAGCATCAGGGCAGTGCGAAAGATTTCTCGATGAGCGTTGAGATAGAAGGCTTCCGGCTGCAGCACATCTGCGACTCTGCCGATGGCATCAGGATCCAACAAGATTCCACCCAGAACAGCTTCCTCAGCTTCCAGGTTTTGGGGTGGAATCGAATCGGGGAGGGCTTCGAAGCTGGGTTCCTGGTCCCGCCGGACTTGACCGGCGCCATGGCGTCCTCGATCGGCTCGATCACCCTTGTCTGGAATGGGGACGCTCACCATGGCGGCATGCCGCAGAGCAGAGGAATCACACTCTGACTGGCCTTGACGGTCGTTGGGTCATCGATCAGTAGCTGATCACTTCCAGATTGATCTCAGCGGTGACTTCACTGTGCAGCTTCACGTGCACGTTGTATTTACCCGTGCGGTGAATCTCGGGCACAACGATGTCGCGCCTGTCGATCTCCTTCTTCGTGGCGGTTTCGATGGCTTCGGCGACATCACCATTGGTCACGGTGCCGAATAGCACGTTGTCTTCACCAGTCTGTTTTTTGACTGTGAAGCGACCAATCGTGGCGAGAGCGGTCTTGAAGTCGAGGGCTTCCTGCTTGAGCGCTGCCTGACGTTCGGCCTCTTTGGCGCGACGATGCTCCACCTGCTTCATTACGGCAGGGGTGAGTGGAACTGCCTTACCGAAAGGGAGCAGGAAGTTACGGGCGTAACCAGGGGCTACCTCCACCAGATCACCATCCTTGCCGAGGCTAAGAATGTCCTCACTCAGGACGACTTGGACACGCTTGGGCATGGGACCTGTGCTGACGAAGATTTCGGTGCGATCAAGCAGACTACGACGCCACTGGCAGACGAATTTTGCTGGCGAGCCCTAGGGCTCGCATCAGTCGGATGTGCTCCCACGTGAGATCGATTTGTCCTGGTTGCAATCCGTGGCGAGCGGAGTGGGGGAAGGCATGGTGATTGTTGTGCCACCCTTCCCCGAAGGTGACTGCTGCCACCCATTTGTTATTCCGTGAGGCATCTCCACTGTCGTAAGCGACCGTTCCCCAGCAGTGGGTTGCCGAATTCACCAGCCAGGTGACGTGATACACAAGCACGAGGCGTAGGGGAATTCCCCACAGAACCAGGGCCCAGCCGCCAGCTCCTGTTGCGTTGCCAATCCAATAAAGCAGGAGGCCAAGCGGCAGCTGCAGAAGCAGAAAATAGGTGTTCAACCAACGGTAATAAGGGTCCTTGCACAGGTCGCCGCTGAGGCGTGGAACGGATTGCATCGCTGGAATCGGTTGGAACATCCAGCCCATATGGCTCCACCAGAAGCCGCGGTGGCTGTTGTGGTGATCAGCAGTCGTATCAGAAAATTTGTGGTGGTGGCGATGTAGGCCAACCCAGTCGATTGGGCCGTGTTGGCAGCTCAGGGCGCCGCAGGTTGCAAAGACGCGCTCAAGCCACTGAGGTACACGGAAGGAACGATGAGACAGCAGTCGGTGGTAGCCAATTGTGACGCCCAGGCAGGCTGTGACCCAGTAGAGGATGCCGAGGCAGATCGCGGCTTGCCAGCTCCAGTAGCCAGGCTGTAGCGCCACCACAGCGAGCAAGTGGATCGTGATCATGAAGCCGATTGTTCCCCAGCGTTTGGCCTGATCGGGCGGGACGGCGTTGTGCCCCTTGCGGGGTTGGTGTAGATGGGCTGCCAGCCTTAAAGCTTCATGCGACGCTGTGGGTCGACTCGGCGGGGATGGCGCTGTGATCAAGCTTGACGGCATCTATGATCCGATTGCTGTCCCCAAACTATAGGCGATAAGAATCCTTATCAAGTGGCAACTTCTGATTCTGGATCCGATCTTGTGAGTAAAGGCTACCGAGAGCGCCTGGCTGAGGGGCGTCGTGCCATGGCTCACCTCATCCATGTTTGGCATGAGCGCAATGGCTGGTCTCATAAGGTGCTGCCCTCGCTTGCTGAGGCCCTTGATCTCGGTCGAGTTCATAATTCACAGATTTCCAATCTGCGCAATGGAAAGTTGGCGGCTCCTGGCCCAGAGGTTTTCCTTGCCTTGGGCCAAGCGAATGCCGTTCTGTTCGCAGGTCTCGATCCCATTCGTGATCGACTCAGTGAACCTCATGCCGACTTGCTGCAGCATTTGAATGAGGGCCATGAGCCCTTGGTTAATGGCAGGGGGAAGCCCCTTGGTGCCGGCGCCCTGTTTGAGATTTTTGTGGGCTTGGCGTCCCTCCCGCCAGGGTTTGATTGGCGCATTGATGAAACAGAAGCCTCAGCCTTGAGTGCTGCTTTGGCAGATCAGCTTTGTGATGGCAAAACATGGCGTTTTTGCCGAGATCAGGTGATGGCTGCTTATCCAGTCAGCAAAAAACAGCGAAGAGAGCGCTTCGCTGCTGTGATGGCTGGTATGCGCGATTACAGCGCTGATGAGTTGGATGGTGAATTATTGGATTTGTATGGAACACATCAAGCTCTTGGAGGGGCCTGTCGTCATGGGGCAGAAGGATTTTTGGCTCTTTTGCGAAAACGGGCTAAGAGCTTGCAGAGAGAGACTCAGTCTGAGCAGATGTCCTGAATGAAGCTGGTCACGGTGAGTAGCGCGCTTGACGCACTCGCCTGGTTAGCCCGAGTCTCCGCAGCAAACGGATGTGCTGCCAGGTCAGGTCAAATTCGAACCAACGCAGACCATGTCTGGCACTGGCCGGATAAGCATGGTGATTGTTATGCCAACCTTCGCCAAAGGACAAGATGGCAACCCACCAACAATTTCGAGAGAGATCTGGACAATCGAAATTGCGATATCCAAAAGCGTGCGTGGCGGAATTGACCAACCAGGTGACGTGATATACAACCACCAGTCTTAAAGGGATGGCCCATAGCACCAGGCCAAGTCCACCTCCGTGGACTTGCGTGGCTTCTCCAAGCCAATACAGACCGAGGCCAAGGGGGATTTGAAGCAGCAGGAACCATCGGTCTAGCCAGCAATAGAACGGGTCCGCCAAGAGGTCTCCTGCGTAGCGATCTAACTCTTTGAGAGCTGGAATGTCATGCAACATCCATTCGCTATGGCTCCACCACAGACCACGGCCAGCATCGTGATGGTCTGAGGGTTGGTCAGAAAAGCGGTGGTGATGGCGGTGGAGCCCCACCCATTCGATCGGTCCGCTTTGGCAGGCCAATGTCCCCATCAGGACAAGCAGTCGCTCCACCCAGACAGGGACAACCAGGCTGCGATGGGCGACCAGACGGTGGAGCCCAAGCGTGACGCCGAGCACTGTGACCCAATACAGGACAGCAAAAGCGATGAGCCCTTGCCAACTCCAGAAGCGGGGCAGCAGCGCCACAGTCGCCAGCACATGCATGACGAACATGAAGCTGGTCGTGCCAAATTTGAACCGCCGCTGCTGGGAGGGCAACGGTCCTCGGGGGGCTTTCAGCGCCGCCCGTTGCCTCAGCTCACGGGTGTCAGCTGTTTGCGTGGAAACCAACAGGAAACTCCAGGGGGTGACAGAGCCGCTCGTGCAGGGAACCCGTGGAGCGGATGGTGTCTTCAAGCCAGAAATCTAAAGGAATTGATGCGGGACTCCGTTGTCGGACGCCATGCTGCAGTGCTGAAGCCGGAAGTGACACGGTGAAGCAGGGCGAAATCGATGCGTCTGTTCTGAACCAGGCCAGACAAGTGCTGGTGGATGTGGCGACGGATCAGCAATCTCTGGCGTTGAAGCGCACCGCAGCAGTGGAATCCAGACTGCAGCGTGTGCTGGACGCCTTTGCGGCAGAACGGCTCTCAACACAGCATTTTGCGTCGTTGACGGGCTACGGCCATGGCGATCCAGGTCGGGATGTCGTTGACCGTGTGTTTGCTCGTGTTCTTGGGGCAGAGTCCGCTGCGGTGCGAATGCAGTTCGTTAGCGGCACCCATGCCATCGCGAGTGCTCTGTTTGGAGTCCTGCGACCTGGCGATCGGATGTTGTCCATAACTGGTCGCCCTTACGACACGTTGGAGCAGGTGATTGGTCTGCGTGGCACAGGGCAAGGATCGCTGGCCGAATTTGGAATTGCTTACGACGAAATTCCTCTGACTGAGTTGGGTCGGGTGGATGGTTCGGCCTTGGAGCAAGCGCTGCAGACTCCGGCACAGATGGTGTTCATCCAACGCAGCTGTGGATACAGCTGGAGGCCGTCCCTGTCTGTTGGAGAGATCGGTCAGCTCTGCCAACGCATTCATTCCCAACAGCCAAATTGCATTTGTTTCGTCGATAACTGCTACGGCGAATTTGTGGAGGAGCAGGAACCTCCCCATGTCGGGGCAGATTTGATCGCTGGATCTCTGATCAAAAATCTGGGTGGCACCATTGCCCCCACGGGTGGATACGTGGCAGGGCGGACAGCCTTGGTGGAGCAGGCGTGCTGTCGACTCACCGCCCCTGGCATTGGTCGCGAGGGGGGCACGAGTTTCGATGTGCAGCGGCTGGTGTTTCAAGGATTATTCCTGGCGCCTCAGATGGTGGCGGAAGCTCTGATCGGTGCAGATCTCGTGGCCGGTGTGTTTGAGCGCCTGGGCTTTGCGGTGCAGCCGCATGCTGGTGCCGAGCGTCAAGATTTGATTCAGGCGGTCTGTCTAGGCAGTCCTGAAGCGTTGAAGCTGGTTTGTCGTGCCTTTCAGGCTTGCTCCCCAGTGGGCTCCTATTTAGATCCAGTGCCTGCAGCGATGCCCGGCTATGCGTCTGAATTGATCATGGCTGGAGGCACCTTCATCGATGGCTCCACCAGTGAATTCTCAGCTGATGCCCCGTTGAGAGAACCATTCAATCTTTATGTTCAAGGAGGGACGCATCGGACCCATATTCATTTGGCGCTCAACCAGGCACTTGCCGCTTTACATGCGGCAGGTCTGATCGCTCTCCCGCAGACTGGGAGCAAGTGATGATCAGCCAGCCGATGGCGTTCGAGTTCCCCGCGTCTTTCCGCTTTGCCGACAGTCATGAATACGCGAATGCCGATGGTGAGCTCGTCAGGGTTGGAATCAGTGCCTTTGCCGTCGATCAGTTGGGCGACATCGTGTTTGTGGATCTCCCGGAGGTGGGCGCAGAGCTCAGTAAAGGAGCCAGTTTTGGATCGGTGGAATCCGTGAAGGCCGTTGAGGATATGTATGCGCCAATTGACGGCGAAGTGGTGCAACGCAATGAAGCTGTTCTGGCTAGTCCAGAGGAATTGCAAAATGATCCCTATGGCGAGGGCTGGCTTTTGGTCGTCAAGCCCAAGGATCTGTCTCAGTTGGAGACATTGCTCGATGCCGCCTCCTATGGCGCCAAGGTGAACGCCAACTGATCAATTTGCGGTCACCCTTCTTTACGATCGCCGGGATCCTGCACGAGTTGCTTTGTCCTCCACCTTCCTGCCGCGCCACCTCGGCCCCAGCGAGGCGGAACAGGGTCAGATGCTTGCTGCCTTGGGATATGCCGATCTGACTGCGTTTGTGGCCGATGTAGTGCCGAGTCAGATTCTCGATGATCAGGCACCCCAAGGTGTTCTGCCTGAGGGTTGTGATGAGGCAACCGCCTTAGCCCACTTGCGTCGAATCGCTGCAGACAATGAGCCTCGTCGTTCCCTGATTGGCCTCGGATATCACGCCACAGCCACGCCGGCTTTGATCCAGCGTCACGTGTTCGAAAATCCTGCTTGGTATACCGCCTATACCCCTTACCAGGCTGAAATTGCCCAGGGTCGGCTAGAAGCCCTGCTTAATTTCCAGACCCTAATCAGCGAGCTGACAGGCTTACCGATTGCCAATGCGTCGCTGCTGGATGAAGCCACCGCAGCCGCGGAGGCAATGGGGTTGAGCCATGGTGTGTGTCGTCGAGCCGAAGCCCACCGCTTTTTGGTGGACCAAGCGGTGTTGCCACAAACCTGGGCCGTGTTGCAAACCCGTGCGGAGCCACTCGGGATTGCATTGGAACGGGTTGATCCAAATGACATGCAAGTGGATCAGACCGTGTTTGGTGTTCTCCTGCAATTGCCAGGAGCTGATGGTCGAATTTGGGATCCCACCTTCTTGATCGAGCGCTGCCATGCCATCGGTGCCTTGGTGACTGTGGCTGTTGATCCGTTGGTTCAAACGTTGATGGCCCCTGTGGCGGCATTTGGTGCTGACATCGCCGTCGGTAGTGCTCAGCGCTTTGGGGTGCCGATGGGTTTTGGGGGCCCTCATGCGGCCTTTTTCGCGACGCGTGAGGCCTACAAACGGCAGATCCCCGGCCGTCTTGTGGGTCAGTCACGAGATGCGGAGGGCCATCCCGCTCTGCGTCTCGCCTTGCAAACGCGCGAGCAGCACATTCGTCGAGACAAGGCGACAAGCAACATTTGCACGGCTCAGGTGCTCTTGGCCGTGATCGCGTCGTTCTATGCCGTGCATCACGGGCCAGATGGTTTAACTGCGATGGCTCGACGAGTGGTGTCGTTGCGCCAACGCTTGGAAGTTGTGCTGCAGGCCTTGGGCTTTGCCCTTGATTCCATCGATCGCTTTGACAGCATTGTTGTGACCAGTCCGCTGGCGCCTGCGGTGCACCGCGCGGCGGCAGAGGCAGGGTTCAATCTGCAAGTGTTGCCCTTTGGCGCAACAGCTGAGGATGCCGATGGCTTTGGCATTGCGTTCGATGAATGCAGCACAGATGAGGAGCTGACAGCACTCACGCAGGCTCTGGCCGGTGCGGTTGATCAGCCACTACCAGCTGTGGTGGCGTCGGTGACCGGTGATCTCAGTGGCGTCCCTCTCCGTTCCGAACCTTGGCTGACCCAGGAGGTGTTTCACCGGTATCGCAGCGAGACCGAGCTACTGCGTTATATCCAGCGTTTGGTTAGTCGTGACTTATCGCTGGTGCACGGGATGATTCCGCTTGGGAGCTGCACGATGAAGCTCAATGCGGCATCCGAACTGCTTCCAGTCAGTTGGCCAGAGTTCGCCTCTTTACATCCATTCGCGCCAATCGATCAGTCTGTTGGATATCGCCGTTTAGCTGGTGATTTGGAACGGTGGCTAGCCGCTTTGACTGGTTTTGCGGCCGTCTCTCTTCAGCCTAATGCTGGATCACAGGGGGAATACGCCGGTCTGCTGGTGATCCGCGCTTGGCATCGTTCTCGGGGGGAGGCCCATCGTGATGTCTGCTTGATTCCCACAAGTGCCCATGGCACGAATCCGGCCAGTGCCGTCATGGCGGGCTTGCGAGTGGTGCCGGTGGCTTGTGATGCCGACGGCAACATCGATCAGGAGGATTTGGAGGCTCGTGCCGCCGCGCATGCGGAACGTTTGGCGGCCCTGATGGTGACTTACCCCTCCACCCATGGTGTTTTTGAGCCAGGCATTCGCAAGATTTGCGACTTGATCCATGCGCACGGTGGCCAGGTCTATCTCGATGGCGCCAATCTCAATGCCCAAGTCGGTTTGTGTCGGCCTGGGGTCTATGGCGCAGATGTATGTCATTTAAATCTTCACAAGACCTTCTGCATCCCCCATGGCGGGGGTGGACCAGGGGTTGGCCCGATCGGTGTCGCAGCTCACCTAGCTCCGTTTCTTCCGGGGCATCCTTTGTTGGAGTCCTCGATAGATGCCATTGGACCGGTCTCAGCGGCAGCCCTTGGCAGCGCCAGCATTTTGCCGATTAGCTGGATGTATCTGCGCATGATGGGAGCGGATGCCCTGCGTCAGGCGAGTGCGGTGGCTCTTTTGGCTGCTAACTATCTTGCGCACCGTCTTGATTCTCACTATCCAGTGCTATTTCGCGGTGTCACGGGTCGAGTCGCCCATGAATGCATTTTGGATTTAAGACCGCTTAAACGCAGTGCTGGGATCGATGTCGAAGATATTGCAAAGCGCTTAATGGATTACGGGTTCCATGCACCCACGGTCAGCTGGCCAGTGGCAGGAACGGTGATGGTGGAACCGACGGAGAGTGAAAGTTTGACGGAGTTGGATCGGTTCTGCGACGCGATGATTGCCATTCGTGAGGAGGTGAGGGCGATCGAGACCAGTTCGATCGATGCGACCAACAACCCCCTGAAGCGTGCACCGCACACGATGATTTCCGTGATGGCCGATCAGTGGGATCGGCCCTACAGCCGGTCTGAAGCTGCCTTTCCGATGCATGGTCAGCAGCATCACAAGATTTGGCCGGCTGTCGCCCGGATTGATAACGCCTTTGGGGATCGCAATCTGATTTGCACCTGTCCCTCAGTTGAGGATTTGGCTGCTGCCGCTTGAACAGGCCCCTGGTTGAGGGTGTTGTCTGGCTTGTGGTGCAGAATCCGTTAACGCGTTAAATTTTCACTGAAAACCGAAAATTTTCTTACGTTCGTTCTGCGCCTCTTGCGCTCGACTCCAAACTGTACGACAACTGACTCGCATGATCGGAGATTCCATGCCTCGGACCCTTCGCAGCACGACAGCTCCAGCCAAGGATGGTCCCAGTCTTCCCCCGCTTCCTGAGGGGCTCGAATCAGCATTTAAGCGAGGACATACCTTGCCAATCGAGGGAACCAACGTTGTGCGAGTTCCGTTTGGTGTGCGCCGTTCACGACGCATTCGCCCAGAGAGACCTGCTCATTGGGCCACTTTGGTCATTCCTCTTCAATCCGTGGGTCAACCCACTCCACCACCTGCAGCAGCTTGATCATTAGGCGGCTCGAATATTTTCATTTAATTGAGACAATCTCCAATCGAGTAGTGACTTCACATCTGCAAGTGAACAATTTGGTGTTCTAAACGGCAGTAATTTCATTGGGCTTCGTTCTGGCCTTACGAGCCAGCTGCGATTGCTTTGCGGAAGCAATAAATAGCCGCGATAACGCACGGCACTCCGATGATTCATCAGAAATCCCATCGCTCAAGGGATTGATCGATTGTAACCATGCCATTTCAGGGCGCTAAATCTGGTGTGTGGCGTTTCCACTAAAAGTGTTCGGATTTGATCCAGTGTTTGCATCCGTCGCCATGTCGACGATGCAGTTGTCTTGCAAGGTGAGGACGATCTCGGTTCTTGAGTGGATCACGGTCCTTGATTGAACGACGCTTGTGATTTGACCCGATTCTTCTGCAATGCCTGTGACTCCATATCTGGTGTCTTAACCCCTTCTCATTCCATCCTCGTCTGGCTTAGACATCAAGTGGCGTCGTTGATGACAACTGAGCTGTTGTTGAGGAGTTGCCATCCTTTTGTTTCAGGATTGAGTTGCAATGCGGCCAGCAAGCAAATTGTTGAGGCTGCATACAGAACGGAATACATCAAACGCGTCACATGAACCAGATCCCAATCGCTGGTTTGGACTGGGCCTCGTGATTTCGGCTTTGAGATGGCGTTTTGGCTTCCGTCATCCTGGATTGGGTTCGTGCGTGTCATGGTGTTGAAGATGAGAGAAGGCCTTTGCTCTTGGCTCAGACCCTTTGACATCTTCAAGATCGCAGTCACGTCTTGGATGATCTGGAGTGGCGTCTGTGGAGGCTGAAAGAAAAATTGGTGAACATTCGGTGATTCGCTTCAAAGTTGCAGAGGATTCATCTGCATGAGTCGGACGATCAGATCTTCAATGCTGGCTTGATTGGCTGGTTTGCCTCGATTGCTCTGCAACTGGCGGCCAACCACTTGGGCGCCCAGGTGGGTGAGTTGGATCCGTAAAGAAAGCAGCAATTCCATGCCGCCACTCCCGGAGTGTGTGGCGATGGCCACAGGCCTGCCGTTGAACAGGGCTCGAAAATCACTGCCCTGCACTGAAAGCCAAGCGATGGCATTGCTGAGGACGGGTGGAATAGAGCCGTTGTATTCCGGAGCGCAGATTACCCAGCGTGGGGCGCTGGAGAGTGTTTGTTCGAGTTGGGCGAGCGCTGGTGGTGTGGCTTCGTTTTGAATCCTTGGTGTGAACAACGGCAGACTCACGCTGGTGAGATCGAGGAGCTTTGCCTTGGCACTTCGTTGTGCTGAGGCATCGACGAATCGCTGCGCCAATTTGAGGTTTTCGCCGTTGCTGGCAGTAATGACCAGCAGGTCAGGGTGGGGAGAGACGGGCATGGTCTTGGAAGGCTCGATCGATCGGGGCATCCCAGATGCAAGGGATGTCTTAACTCTGTTGATTGACCTGCATCGTCGCTTTCACGGCAGCCCTCGCGCTCACTCCTGGTTTGGAGGGATGCAAGGGACGACGCAGCGTTGATGGCGACGCACGCGTCAACATCACCCTTTGCAGAGGTAGCAAGACTTTCTCGAGTTGACGTGATCGCAGGGACTTCTGCCTCTGTCGCCAGTCATCAATAGTTGGCGCCGCTGCGTCGTTGATGGACGGCTGTGCTACCAGCGGCATCAAACAATCCGCCGTGCTGCACTTCGGCATAGATCAACCAGTGGTCCCCGCACTCCATGCGCTGTTTCACACAGGCCTCAAGCCAGGCAAGTGATTCTGGAAGGAGAGGTTGTTCCCCTGGACTGTTGTCCAGTTCAACGCCAGCGAATCGATCTGCACCTGGTTCGAATGGTTGGAGAAACTGTTTCATCAGTCCGGTCTCCCGTCCCTCCGCCAACACGTTCAAAGCAAAGCAATCGCCTTTGTGCAGCAGAGCTTCCACCGCACGGTCTTTGGCGACGGCTATCGTCAGACCAGGTGGAGAAAAGCTGGCTTGGCTGACCCAGCTGGCCAACATCGCTCCGCTTAGTTCACCCTTGCGTGTGGTCAAGACACACAGCGACCCGATCACACGCCCTAACGCCAAAACGGCGGGATCACTTCGGCTTTCGCTTAGACCTCCGGCGCTTCGTCGCTGCGATCTTTTTTTTGCTTTGAGCAGCTGGCGAGCGAAGCGGGTGCCGGTCTCTTCTAATTCTTTGACTTTGGCTGCGTCGGGGCTGAATTTCACCCGGATTGGGTCGAAACCGAAGCTAAAGCCACCATCACGGAGTTTGTTCTCCAGCAGGTCTACGGCTTCTCCACTCCATCCATAGCTGCCAAACACGCCAACCGGTTTGCTGCGATCACCCTCCGCCAGAAGCGTGCCAAGCGCAGACACGATGGGTGTGGGAGCGTGTCCACCGAGCGTCGGTGAGCCGATCAAGACCGCATCCGCCTGTTGAATTGCGCTGATCAGTTCGTCCGCTGGGGTGAATTCGCAATTGAGGCTGTTGATTCGGATGCCCGTTCGGCTCACTCCTTGAGCCAGAGCATCGGCGATTGCGGCCGTGTTGCCGTAGGCACTCGCAAACAGCAGTGCAACGCTGAGGCTTGCCTTTTGCTGACCTTCTCCCCAGCGGCGGTAGTCGCTGAGCAGGCTGCGCCAACTGGCTTCGATGGCTGGTCCATGACCTGGAGCGATCGTGCGGATGTCGAGTTGTTCAAGACGATCCACTAGGGCTTCGACCTGCCGTGCCATCGGCGCCATTAGAGAGTCGTAAAAATGACGCCGCTCTTCTTCCGTGCTGCTGCGGGTGCTTTCTGCCCAGTCTTCTGTACAAAGATGAGCGCTGAAGAATTTGTCGCTCATCAGCAGGCCTAAGCGCTCTTCAAACGCCAGTAATCCCCCTGGCCAGCGCGGCGTTGGTGCCGGCAGCAACACAAGGCTGTGGTTGTGGCCCAGAGCCAACGCTTGCTCCTGACGGATCACCCGTAGTGGGGGTAGCGCTGGGAGAGGGGGTTGGTTCGTGTCTTGGCCGGGTGGGACTGGTTTGCGCTGAGTCCACAGTTCTTGCAGCAACTTCGCTCCTGCGTTGGAGGCGATCAGCTCCAGTGACGGGTAAAGCTCGGCCAGATCCCGTAGCAAGGCCACCCGGTTTGGGTTGACGTGGCCGACGACCACGAGCAAAGCCTGCTGACCGCTGGGGAGCAGATCAGCGAGGGCTGGTAAGAAAACCTCCTTGTACACCGACCCAGGTGGGTGGACCAACACTGCTGGATGGTGATCACCCGCTTCAAACAAAAAGCTGTTGGCTGTGCTGCCCCGTTCCAGGGCATATTCCAGTTCGAAACGATGGCGCTGCGGGCTGATGCCCCGCAGGCTGATCAGACCGTCATCAATGGGAAGACGGAGTGTTCTTCGCTCGGTTGCAGAGCTGGTCACTGTCATCAGATTTGGTTGTTCAGCGTCTGGACTTGCTTCCAAGTTCTCCAGTGTTCTGTGTTGAACTGATTTTTCACCGATGACCTGAACTTGTTGGGGAGGAGGGGAAACCCCATTGCTTCCATTATCTCAAGTATCTCAAGCTTGCCGGTTGCTTGGGGTGGGGCGATCAACGTCTAACGCTTGGACCAATCCGAGCTGTCTGGAGCATGGCGAGAGAACAGTTCGTGGAAGTCTTGCGTGGCAACTTTTGGAGTGATTTTTTCTGCCAAGATGATTTGTGACAGCGCCATCACAATCGCATGCCAATGAAAGGATTGGTATTGGTTGACGGAATTTTTTAGTCAAAATAGAACATTGCCTTTTGTTTTAATTTGTGCTCTAGCCTGTTTTTGTTTCTAATATCTGCTATGAATTAATATTGGGCAAGGTTCTCATTCCTGTTCAATATTTTTGCCTTTAAGTGTGCTTAAGTTAAGTGCAGGGGAATATTTAAATTTTACTCCGCCGCGCTTTGACGCTGAAATTTCAATCCTTGTTAAATTAATACCATGTTGAATCTAGTCACCGTGTCATTGTCTAATGCTGCTATGATTCAAGTATTAATGCTTGTGATGACGTGAAATTTAAGCTCTTCAGTTTCATTGTGTTAGCGTTTTCTGTGACGACGTTCTCGACAAAGGTCGCTGCAAAGCCTGCTCAATGTGTCATTAAGACAAGAGGTGATATCGATTTTTCTGGATGTTGCGACTTCCAAATGATTGATGATAATGGGAGCTTTTTGCTGCACAAACCAAATGGAAAAATCCTGCCGGAAATTTTAGATATTAAAGTGTATGTGATTGCCCCAGGAAGGGCAGAGGTTCGAGGTTTAACCGTGCGTGGTATTAACTCGCGCTGGGGACCAGCAAAAAGAAGCGTCGAGGACGCTGCCTGTTGGGTCGGAAGTGACTTCACGATTTGCGCCTATTAAGCGGTGATTGATCACGTGCGCAAGTACTCCTGATCTTTGGATTGCATCAATTAAAAACAGATGACTGCGGATCAGCAGTGGCCTATCGTTTTTGGATATGACGATTGTGCAGCTTACGAATGTGGTGAGTGGGCACACCTCGGACGATTGGAAATAGGTTGATTTATGCCCTGAGACGAGATCAGGGCTTAGAAGCATATTTTTGTAAGCACTGCTTTGATGAAGTTTGTGGCGATTCTATATTCAGGTGCAAAGCTTATCTTGTTCTCGCAAAAATACAGCCAAAGCATGAAACTTGGCGGCAATGCTGTTTCGTGCTCAATTTGGGATTCGCTCAGATGTTTATTGTTTGCGGTCTTGATCTTGACTATTTGGGTTAATGAAACCTTTGGTCGCATTCATTGCTTGACTGGCCCTTTGCTGCGGAATCACTTAGCCCGTAACGAGGGCAATAGTTGTCTTGCGGCCTTTCACAATACTGTTCCAATTTATTTCCTTGGTTTTGCAACCCGTGTGATGTTTTGATCCCCTCAGTAGTGATTGCCCACCTTGCGATGGTGCACAGCGGTGTTGGCATCAGCATCGGCCACATTGCCTTGTTCCACCACCGCATAGATGATCCAATGATCCGGTCCTTCCATGCGCTGGTCGACGCGGCAGCCCAGATAGGCCAGGGCTTCTGTCAGTACCGGACCCCCTTCGGCGACATCCTCCAAAATGCTTACACCGGCAAAGCGATCAGCGCCAGGCGGAAAGCGTTTGAGGAAATGGCGAAGCACCGGCTGATGGTTGTCCTGGCGCAGCACGTTGAGCACAAAACGATCGCCCACCTGCATCAACGCCTCGATCGCGCGATCCTTGGCGACCGCAACCGTGAGTCCAGGAGGCGTAAAGCTGGCCTGACTGACCCAGCTGGCAACCATGGCACTTCGACGCTGTGAGTCACCCTCTCCTTGACTGGCGGTAACGACGTAAAGCCCTCCACTGATTCTGCCGAGGGCTTTATCGAGGTCGCCATCCAAGCTCTTCATCGCAGCGATGGTTTTCTCTTTGGTCAGCAGTTGACCAAGGTCGGTACCGGATTCTTCGCAGCGTTGGTAATCGCTGCCCTGAGGCAGTTGACGGATGCGGAGTGGTGCAAAAGCCTGTTTCTGCTCCTGGCTGCGGAGTTGATCAGCCACAGCGTCGATCGGTTCATCGTTGCCGCCGAAGGCGTCATACACCCCGACCAACTGCTTGGGATGCAGCGCCGCGAGGAGGGTGCCGATGGAAGCTTGCAACTCTCCGTCGGGTTCTGCCGGCCAGGTGGGCACCACCACGGCCTTTGCCTCACCGATCAAGCTGGTGAGTTCTTGAGGGTCGGTGGCGCGTAGATCGACCAGTTGCACCTGCGCTTCCGCTTTGCCGATCCCATGGGCGATCGCTTGGCTGATGCGATCTGAGAAGCCGTATTGACTGAGATAGCAGACCGCTGCATAGCTTTCGCCTTTGCTGCGTTGACCGCTCCAGTCCCGGTAATCGTTGACCCAGTGGCTGAGGTGATGACGCAGAAGCGGACCATGGCCGACAGCGATCGTGTTGATGTCTGGTAACCCGTCCATGCGTTTGAGGGCTTGAATCACGCTGCGTGCATTGGGACCCATCAAGCAGTCGTAATAAAACCGGAAGTCCGGGGCGATGGCGCCGGGATCACGATCAAACAGCTCGTCGGAGCAGTAGTGCAGGCCAAAGGCGTCACAGGTAAACAGGATGCCTGTGCCGTGGTCAAAGGAAAAAATGGTGTCGGGCCAGTGCAGGTTGGGGGCGCTGAGGAATTCGAAGCGATGGTGGGTGCCGCTCTCTGGGTTGATGCCGAGATCCAGCTCCTCGCCGGTTTTGACCGCTCGGGATCGGAATGGTCGATGCACTTGGTCCTTGAGGAACTGGATCGCTACTTTTGAGCCGACGATCTCAATCTCTGGGTTGAGGTCAATCAGGTCGCCGATCAGCCCCGAATGGTCGGGTTCGGTATGGCTGACGATTAAGTAATCGATGGCGTTGGGATTGATTTGCTGCTTCAGAAGCGGGATCCAGCTATCGCGAAACTTGGCATGACTGGTGTCGATCAGGGCAACGCGTTCACCACGCACGAGGAACGCGTTGTAAGTGGTGCCATTGCGCAGCCCAAACTCGATGTCAAAGCGGCTGCGATCCCAATCCAGGGAACGGATCGTGGACGTGTCAGCAGCGATCGCTTCGCTCTGCAGGCTCAGCTTTGGAGCGGAGGGAGCGACGATCATGGGACCCTGCGAGATGGCTAGTTACTGTAAGAAGTTGATTCGAACTGACGCTGGTTGGGTCGGGGCTTGAAACCATGGATGCCGGACCAATGATGGTGCTCAGCATTAACAGCGGAAAGATCGCCGATCAGGCTTTGGTTGCGCTGGCTTGAAGCAGTGCAAACGGTGATTTCTTTGTTGTCAGGCGATTAATGTTGAAGCATTTATGGATCGATTTCGTATTGCAATTATGCATCAATTTGAATGATCTGAAATCAACCTTTGCAGGTGAATGTGGATCAATATTGCGATCTAAGAGATATTATTTTGTGCTGGATTTTAGCCTTGGCATGCCATGGATATTTGATACTTCAGGCTTTGGGACGATCGCAGGGCCTTTAAGCTCCTGGTGGGATGGCAGCAGCAAGGCTCGGCAGCCAATTGACGATTCCGGGGAAGGCAATAATCAGTGCTAAGACGGCCACTTGTAAGCCGATGAACGGAAGAGCGCCTCGATAGATGTCCCGCGTTTGGATGTCTTTTGGTGCCACGCCACGCAGATAGAACAAGGCAAAACCAAAGGGCGGTGTCAGAAATGAGGTTTGTAGGTTGGCTCCGATCAAGATGCCGAACCAAATCAATGCATCGGGCCCGAGTAATTGTCGCGCTGCTGGCAGGAGTAGGGGCACTGCGATGAAGGCGATCTCGAAAAAATCGATGAAAAAACCCAGCAGGAAGATGATCAACATGCTGAATAACAGAAAACCGACGCGTCCACCGGGCAGGTTCAGCAGAACATCAGCGATGAGTTGATCTCCTCCAACGCCGCGAAAAACCAGGCTGAACGCAGTGGAACCCAGAAGGATGGCCATCACCATCGATGTGGTGCGCATGGTCTTTTCGCAAACCTCAGAGAGCGTGCTGCGACTGAAGCCCCCATGGATGGCTGCCAGAAGCATCGCTCCAACTGCTCCAATCACTCCAGCTTCTGTGGGTGTGGCAATCCCAACGAAAATGCTGCCCAGCACAATCAAGATGAGGGCAAGCGGAGGCAGCATCGCTTTCAAGAGGTCCGCTGAATTTGTCTGGCCCATCGCCTCTTGGCAGAGCTGGGGGGCGAGCTCTGGTTGAAGCGCACTGATTACCAGCACATAGACGGCGAACACCAGGGCCATCAGAAGACCGGGGATTAACGCACCGATAAAGAGGTCTCCCACGGAGATCCCGAGCTGATCGCCAAGAACCACAAGCACAATGCTTGGAGGGATGATTTGTCCGAGTGTGCCGGAGGCCACGATCACACCGGTCGCGAGGCTGCGGTTGTAGCCAGCCCGCAACATGGCTGGCAGGGAAATTAACCCCATGGTGGTGACTGTGGCGGCCACCACTCCGGTTGTCGCCGCGAGAAGAGATCCCACGAGAACGACGGCGAGGGCGAGTCCGCCGCGGAGTCGGCCGAGCAGTCTTCCCATGCTTTCCAGCAGTCGTTCAGCAATGCCGGACCGTTCCAACATGGCTCCCATGAACACGAATGCTGGGATCGCCAGCAGGGTGAAGTTGGCCATGATCCCCAAGATGCGTTGTGGCAGGGCTGTCACAAACTCCGGTTCGATTTCGCCACTGAGGATCCCCAGCAAGGCGAATATCACGCCCACACCCCCCAGGCAGAACGCCACGGGGAAGCCACTCAAGAGCGCGACGATCAGTGCCAGAAACATGCCTGGTGCGAGCACTGTGGATGGGTCGAAACCGATCACCCATCCCAAGGATTCGATTTCAATCAAGGCTTGCGTCCTCCTTCCGATGCACCCTCACTGCTGTTGATCGAGGGGGAGGTTGGATCGTCGCGATGGGTGTGATCGGGATTGTGCAGGGAGCGACGCAGGCGACATGCTTCAGCGACTCCCGCAAGGCCGAGCAAGAGAAAACCCAGTGGAATCAATGATTTGATCCAGGTTCGCGGCAGCCCACCTGGGTCGGGTGAGAGTTCGCCAATGCTCCAAGAGCGCAGTGCCGGAGCAATCGAGATCGCCATCACCCCGAAGGCGAAGGGGAGCAACAGCAGCAGCAGACCGGTCAGATCTTGGCGGTTGCGCCGACGCGCTGACCAGCGGCTCTGAAGCACGTCCACGCGTACATGTCCATCTTTCTGAAGGGTCCAGCCCATCCCCAAAAGAAAGATCAGATCGAAGAGGTACCACTGCGCTTCAATCAGTCCATTGGAGCTGAGGTTGATCCCAATGGCTGATCCGATGTAGCGCCCCACTACATTCCAGAGCCCAATGCCCAGCATCAATACAACAGACCATCGTGCTAACCACGCCGTTCGTGCATTGAGGCTGTCGATCAAGCGGATCAGGGCTGTAAGGCGGTCTTTCATCGGGGCACCCCAGCGGCGCGATCGTTGAACTGCGTCATCGGCAATTCGTTGATTCGATTCCAGTTCACAGCCTCGCGTTGGAAGCGGCGCCAACGGTCGAGCAAGTCTTTGAATTGGCGATCCTTGTTGGCGAGGGTGGTGAAGATTTCAGCCGTTGCTTCGCTGGCCGCTTCAAGGATGTCGTTGCTGTACGGCTCAAGCTTGATCCCTTGTCGCGTCAATCGCAGCAATGCCTCAGCGTTGCGTTGCTCGTACTTGCTCAGCATGCCGAGATTGGCTTCGTAGCAAGCGGTGCTGAACATGGCCTGATATTCCTTCGGAAGCTGCGACCAGGCTTTTTTGTTGACGAGTGCGGTCAGGGTTGGTCCAGGTTCCCACCAACCTGGGTAGTAGTAATAAGGGGCTGCTTTCGGCAGTCCGAGTTTTTCGTCGTCATAAGGACCGGTGAACTCGGCCGCATCGATGGCGCCACGCTCTAGAGCGAGAAAAATTTCTCCTCCCGGAAGGACTTGAACATTCACCCCCAGGCGAGCCATCACTTGGCCACCCAATCCAGGGATGCGCATTTTCAGACCTTACAGGGAGGCGAGTTCCGGGATGGGTCGTTTAAACCAACCTCCCATTTGGCCGCCAGTGTTGCCTGCGGGAAAACTGATTGTGCCGAACTCAGCGAATAGTTCGTTCATGGCCTCATTGCCGCCGCCGTAATAAAGCCAGGCGTTTTGTTGTTGTGCAGAGAGACCAAATGGCACTGATGTGCCAAATGCGAAGGCTGGATTTTTGCCGATGTAGTAATAAGAAGCTGTATGCCCGCATTCGACTGCACCGGCCTGAACGGCGTCCAAAACTTCGAGACCTGGAACGATTTCGCCCGCGGCAAAAGCTTCAATCTTGAAGGCCCCTCCACTCATGGCGTCCACGCGTTTGCTGATTATTTCCGCGCCGCCATAGATGGTGTCCAAAGAGATGGGCCAGCTGGTGGCCATTCGCCAACGAACTTGTGGAAGACCGCTCGTGCGTTGTTCCTCGACGCGACGGATGGTGCAAGCGCTTAAGGCGGCTGCGCCGGCAGCAGTTGTTAACGCTTGTCCGCTGGTTCGAAGCAGGTGGCGTCGTTGCATGTTAACCGTGAATGTTTGCCGTCATCAGCGACGACATTTCTCAACATTCAACTTTATCGAGAGAGAAGCAAGTTGCTGTTGATTTGTTACTTAGCCGAATTTCATCGCTGCGGTTGCGATGGCATTGAGGGAACAAGTCCACCACGAGGATAAAGATTTGTACGTTGCTGTGATCGGATGATGGAGATTGAGCCTAATTGCCACAGAGTTGGATCGGTCAAGTTTTATTGTCGCCTGTTTTGCCATCATTTAGGCTGGTTTAAATGGCCTTAATGCATTGCTTTGGTAGTCAATGTTGGGCCTCTGGGTGTTTGAAGTGGTCTAAGTTAAACCTCATTGATGGTTGAAGTTGATTTGGACGAGAAAAGCCCCGACGAGGCGGGGCGTAGTGTTTCGGGGGATGGATCAGCCGCAAACCTCGTCGACCTCCCTGCTTTTCCCAGGTTGGGTGTTGTATGGCTTTCAGCTCGTCATTAGCATCAGGCTCCCCGAAGTGGTCTTCTTCGTTGATTAGGCCCAACTGCTAGCCAGACTATTGGCCTGGCTGGTGTCAGCGCAGACGATCGATCCATTGATCAGTTGTCCATTTGGTAGCTTTCCGTCGTAATTGACAACATGATGATTCACTGAGATGGATGTGAAATCGACAGGCATATGGAACTCAATTCTGTCTCCCTGTCTCCTGTCATAATCCTCGACGAGGTCATTGCCACGGCCTATTTTGAACACATCAGCGTCGGCGCCACCCCAGTAGATGTTGAATCCTTCGTTGCCAACGAGAATGTCTTTGTCGGCTCCTCCATCGAGATAGTCGTTATGAACTCCTCCAATTAATTCATCATTTCCAGACTCTCCGAACAGAGTTTTATTGCCGTTCATCTGGAGCCCGCTGATCATATCGTCACCTGATTTGCCATGTACTGTGTCGTCGCCATGGCCCGTGTATCCCGTGTCATTGCCATTGCCTAGATTGGCTTTGTCGTTACCTAAGCCAAGCATTACTTTGTCATCATCATCGCCGGAAATGACGATGTCATTGCCGCCATGGGTATAAATAACGTCATGGCCAGCTTTGCTTTCGACCCGGTCATCACCATTTGAAACGCTGCCCAGAACGATGCGGTCGTTGCCTGCATTCGTTTTGACAATGTTACGTCCACCTTGTGAGAAAATTGATTGCTT
>MDSW01108251.1_pt1 | contig 25023 bp, 10 predicted proteins | sample 811171 | NCBI WGS metagenome assembly MDSW01 (sample SAMN05326641, study PRJNA326480) | marine metagenome | isolation source: seawater | place: Atlantic Ocean: North West | collected 2012 | reverse complement strand
CCCCCGCCCCGCCGCGCTCGTCTTCGCGAGCCTGGCCTTCGCCGCGTCTCTCCCCCCCCCGCCTAAACCCCCCGCGGCTTTACTCGGGAACGTCGGCATGAGCCTCCGGTCCTTCGCCGGCGGGAACTCCTCGAACCACGCGTGGTCGAGCGCGTCGCGCGCCGACGCGCGCCGCGCCGGGTCGTACGCGAGGAGTCTGTTGAGGAGGTCGAACCCCGCGTCGCTGATCGTCGGCCCTGCGTCGTTCGCGCTCCTCTCCGGGAACGCGCTTCTCAGCCGGTTGTGCGGCTGGTGCTTGAACCTGGCGGCTTTGCGGGCGTTCGGGAGCGTCGCGTGCCCGGGCCAGACGCGCTCGTCCGGCGCGCCGAGCAGGGCGAAGATTTTTTCCGTCTGGTCCGCCTCGTTCTTCCCCTGGAACAGCGGCTCCTTCGCCAGCAGCTCCGCGAATATGCACCCCAGGCTCCACGCGTCGATCGCCGTGCCGTACACGCGCTCGCCGAGCAGGAGCTCCGGGGCGCGGTACCACAGCGTGACGACGACCTGCGTGTACGCCCGGGCGGGGTCGCCGAACCGCCTGGCGAGGCCGAAGTCGCAGAGCTTGAGCTCCCCGCGGTTGTTCACCAACACGTTGGACGTCTTCAGGTCCCGGTGCAACACCCAGTTCTCGTGGAGGTAGCTCACGCCGCTAGCCAGCTGGCGCATCAGGCACTTCACCTCGGGGATCGTGAACGGCTTCGGCATCGTCTCCATCAGGGCTTTCAGGTCGTGCTCGCAAAACTCCATCACCATGAACACCGAGTCGAGCGACGCGCCGACGACCATCTCGGCGACGTCCACGACGTTGGGGTGGCGCATCGCGATCAAGATGTTCGCCTCCCGAAGAGCCGTCAGGGGGAACCCCTCGCGCTCCTTCTCCATCTTCACCTTCTTCAGAGCCTTCACCTCGCCCGTCCGCTTATCCCGCGCCCTGAACACGACGCCGTAGGTGCCCTCGTCGATGCGGTTGAGCTGCTCGAACTCGTGCACGCCGCGACACCCGGCCGTCGCGTCAAAGACCCGAGCGACGTCGCGAGCGGGGGAAGGCGACGGCGACGCGGAGGAGGCCCGTCGTCGAGGAGACGCGTCGCGCGGGGGCGGCGGCTCCTCGGAGGAGGTCCCGGAGACGTCGTCCGCGAGCTCGGCGCGCTCGGGGGAGGCGGAGCGTCGAGCGCCGGTCGGACCCGTCGGGTCGTCGAGATCGTCGAGGTCCGCCGCGAGGCCCTCGTCGAGCGGCGGACGATGAGGGGAGGGAGACGTCGAAGTCCCTCCCGGAATCTTCCCGGGCTCCTCCTCGCGCGGCGTCGCGTCGCCGTCCGAGCTCGGCGTTCGCACCGCCGCGACGATCTTCGCCACGTCCACGGGTCGCGCGCGGGTCTCGAGATCTTCCGCGGCGCCGCGATCGAACGACGCGTCCCGCGCCGCGGCGGCGAGCTTGAATTCCATCGCCTCGCGGACCATCTTGTCCATGTAGCTCTCGTTCGCGGGGGGGTCGGTGGGCCTCGACGCGGACGGGTTTCGGCTCGCGTCCCTCGCGTTCGCGTCGGGTTCGTCGTCGTCGGAGGCGTCGTCGCTCGCGTCGCCGCCCCAGCGCGAGCGCGCGGCGGGCGGGGCGGACGCGTCGGGATCGTCCGAGTCGTCGTCCCAACGCGAGGCCCCCGCGCGCGGCGCGGGGGGCTCCGCGGGTTTGACGCCCGCGCCCGCGCCCGGGGGTTCGGCGGCGGACGCGAGAGGCGCGACGGTCGCGCGCATCTCTCGCGCGGCGTCCACCTTCGCCTTCTTCGCGCGCTCCGCCGCCGCCTTGGCCTGCTCGAGGATGCTGCTCGACGTCCTCGGCGCGGGCCCGCCGCCGCCGCCGGTGCCGAGCGAGCCTCCGCCGCCGCGCTTCGCGCCGCCCATGATCCAGCGCGGGGTCGGGGGCGCGAGCCGCGGAGGGCGCTCCCGCGTCTCCCCCGCACGCGCCGCGCCGAGCGTGCGCTTCGGAGGACCCGACGAGTGGCGCTCGAGCGCCTCCCGCGCGAGTCCCGACGCACGACGCGCGCGCGACGATCTTGCCGCCCGAATACTAACGAGCTGAAACTGGAGTTATATACGCTCGGGCCTGGCGATCTCGGCTCCCTCGTCTGTCGTCGTCACTCGCGATGGCGCCCGTCGCGGGTCCCCGGCGGGACGCCCCTCCCGGCGGCCTCTCCGGCGACGACCCGAGCGCGCTCCCCGTCTCCCAGCACGCCGACGCGATCGTCGCCGCGGTTCGCGCGAATCCCATCGTCGTCGTCATCGGCGAGACGGGCTCGGGGAAGACGACGCAGATGGCGCAGATCTTGCTCCGCGCCTCCGTCTCCCGCACCTGCGTCGCGGTCACGCAGCCGAGACGCGTGGCCGCCGTGTCCGTCGCGCGGCGCGTCGCGCGCGAGATGCGCGCGACGCCGGTCGGCCCGCCCGGCCCCGTCGGGTACGGCGTCCGCTTCGAGGACCGCTCCGGCCCGAGCACCCGCGTCAAGTTCCTCACGGACGGCACCCTCCTCAACGAGCTCCGCCGCGACCCGACCCTCGCGCGGTACGACGTCGTCGTCCTGGACGAGGCCCACGAGCGAACCCTCAACGCAGACGTCCTGATGGCCCTCCTCAAGCGAATCGTCGCCGCGAGAGCGAGAGCCGCCGAGGCGCAGGCGCAGGCGCAGGGGCCCCAGGGGCGCGAGGACCGAGCCCGAGCCGTCCGCGCCCCCCGCCCGCCGCCGCCTCCCCTCAAGCTCGTCGTCACCTCCGCGACGATCGACGACGTCGATCGCCTGGCCGAGTACCTCGGCGGCGCGCCCGTCCTCCGCGTCCCGGGGCGGCAGCACCCCGTGCGGTGCGCGCACGCGACGGAGCAGCCCGAGAGCTACTTCCGGTCCGCGATCGAGACCGCGCTGGACGTGCACCGGAGCCAGGGCGAGGGGGACGTGCTCGTGTTCCTCACCGGCAAGGACGAGGTGGAGCGCGCCGCCGCCGAGATCGCGCGAAGGGCCAACGACGAGAACGAGACGAACAAGGCGGACGATCGCGGTGGAAGAAGACTCGTCGTCGAGGTTTTGCCCCTGTACGCGGCGCTGCCTCCCGAGCGCCAGGCGCTCGCGTTCGCTCCGAGGGACCCCTCGCGGGTCGCGCGGCGCATCGTCGTCGCCACGAACGTCGCCGAGACGAGCGTGACGGTTCCCGGGATCTCGTTCGTCGTCGACCCCGGGACGGAGAAGCGGATGGAGCACGATCACTCGTCGGGCGTGGACCGGCTCGTCGTCGGCGCCATCTCGCAGCAGCAGGCGAAGCAGAGGGCGGGCCGCGCGGGGCGGCTCGGGCCCGGGAGGTGCTTCCGACTGTACACGAAGGACGCGCTCCAGCGCGACATGCCCTTCGCGCCGATGCCGGAGATCATGAGGGCGAACCTCGCGAGCGTCGCGTTGTTCTTGAAGACGCTCGAGAGAGAAGAGGAGGGGCCCGGAGGGGAGGGGCGCGACCGAGCGGGCGCGACCGAGAGGGCGGTTCGGGACGACGAGGGAACCGCGTCCGATCGCGGCGATGCTCTCCTCCGCGGGTGTCTCTCGTCGATCGACGTCTTGGATTTCGACTGGTTCGACCGACCGGATCGGCGCGCGTTGGAATCCGCGCTCCGCGAGCTCTACGTCGTCGGCGCGATCGACGCGCGCGGGGCGGCGACGGCGACGGGTCGCGAGATGGCGCGGGTTCCCGCGGAGCCGGGGCTCGCGCGGGCGATGGTCGAGGCGAGGCGGCGGGGGTGCGTCGACGACGTCGCCGCGATCGCGGGGATGCTCGGCGTCGAGCGCGTATACGCGGGGGACTCCGCGAGAGATGTCGAAAAAGAAGAAGAGGCCGTCGCGTCCGCCGCGGAGAAGAAGTTCGGGGACCTGGTGCCTCTGCTTCGCGTCTTCCGCGCGTGGGAGGCGACGGAACCGAGGCTCAGGGGCGCGTTCTGCGAGCGGCACGGCCTGAGCCGACGCGGGATGGACGCCGCGCGGGACGTGAGGAGGCACCTCGCGGCGGCGTTCTCGGGAACGGCGTCGCGAGACCCTCGTCCTCGCGGCGACGACGGCGACTCGGATCCGCCGACGACGAAACGCGTCCGTTCTTCTTCGGACGCCGCCGCCGCCGCCGCGAACGCCGCCGCCTTCTCGGACGTTCGGTTCTGCTTCTGCGTCGGGTTCGCGAACCGGCTCGCGCGGCGCATGCCGCGCCACAACGGGTTCCGAACGCTCGGTCGCTCGTCCGCGACGGCGGAGGTGCACCCCTCGTCGGCGCGCGCGATGGCGGACGACGCCACCGGGCTTCTCCCGGAGTGGGTGGCGTACGGCGAGCTCGTCGAGAACGCGGCGTCCGCGCGGCCGTTTCTGCGTCACGTCTGCGTCGCGGACCCCGCGTGGGTCGCGCCGCTCGTCACCAGAATCACCGAATCGCCGAACGTCGCGAACCTTCGGGGCGGGGGGGTGGGCGACGCGTCCGAAGCGTCGAATAATCCGAATCGGGAGACGAGGGAGGCGGGGTTGGAGGGGGCCGTCGATACTACCGCGCGCGAGAGGCGAAACGATAAAGAGGCGGTGGAGGACGCGAGGCGGAGGTACCTCGAGCGAAAGCGAAAGGCGGCGGCGACGGCGGCGAAGAAGTGACGCGTAGCTTTTATTACACTTTCTGATGATCCGAGACTCGTTCGCGCTTCTTGGCCACTCGCACACCGCGCGGGTCCCGTCCCGCGCGGGTCCCGGGCGGGTCGCGGCGGGTCGGGATGTCCGCCGCGATCGGGCTGATGGGCGTGCTCCCCGACGCGTCGCCGAGCTCGGAGTGGGAGGCTCTCGTGCGCGAGGCGCGCGAAATCGCGTCGCGGCTTCGCGCGCCTCCCGGCGCGGACGACGACGCGGGCGGGGACGCCCTCCTCGTCTCCGCGCTCGAGACGGTCGCCAAGCGCGCGTCCGAGGACGAGGAGTTCGTCGCCGCCCTCGGCGCGGCGCGCGGGCACGACGCGCTCTTCCGCCTCGTCTCGCACGAGCGCGAGGCCGTGGCCGCCCTGGCCGCCGACGCGGTGTGCGCGTGCGCGGACAACGTCCCGCCGGGGGGCGCGTTCCCGGATCGCGGCGGCCTCGGCTCCGGGGCGCCGGACGTCACCGCCGTCGCGATCGGGCGCCTCGCGCGCCCGCTGCGGTTCAGCCTGAGGCACGTCCGCGAACCGAACCTGGGCGGGGAGAAGAAGTCCATCCCGAACATCGCGTGGCACAGCGGCGTCGTACTCGCGCGATGGCTTGCGGGGTACGCGGAGCGGCGAGCGAGCGACCCGGCTCGATCGAGACCCGCCGCTGCGAAACGCGTCTTCGCGCCAGACGAAGACGACGACGACGACGACGCGATCGACGCGCTCGAGATCGGCGCCGGCCTCGGCGCGCCGAGCTTCGCCGCCGCCGCGTACGCGCTCGCGTCGCGCGTCGCCGTCACGGACGTGGACCCCGCCGCGGTTCGAAACGCCGCGTACAACGCGGCGTGCGGCGCGCGGTGTTCCGACGGCGCGTGCGCGTCGAAACCGACGGACGCCTCATCGGACGCCTCGGACGCCGACGCGTCTTCCGCCGCGTTCGCTCGCGCGGCTCGATCGCGCGTCGCCGCGCGGTGCGTCGCGACGACGCTGGACTGGAACGACCCGGAGCCCATCCTCGCGGGCGTGAGCGCGCGCCTCGCGCGCGACCCGAGGTGGCGCGGCGCGTCGTCGGAGACGAGGAGGAGGACGTCGACGTCTCGCGACGGGGACTTCGCGGCGTCCCGCGACGATGTCGTCTCCGACGACGACGCCTCCGCCTCCGCCTCCGCGTCGTCGTCGCCTCCGCGTCGCTTCCGCCTCGTGTTGGGCGCGGACGTCGTGCACGAGGACGGCATGGCTCGGGGCGTCGCGCGCGCCGTCGGCGAGTGTTTGGACCTCGCGCGCGGCGTCGCGCTGATATGCAACCCCGCGCCCGAGCACAGGGCGGGCGCGGCCGAGCTCCCCGACGCGCTGGAGGCGAACGGGTTGGAGTGGGTGCGGCGGCGCGTCGCGAGCCCGATGCTTCGCGTCGGGATGGAGGAGGAGACGGAGGACGTCGCGCTGGACGTCTTCGCGATCCGTGCGAGGGGCGCGGCGGTGGAGCTGCCGGACGTGGAGGACGTCGGGGAGGCGTGGGTCCGGTACGTCGGGTGAAGCGCGGGGGCGAGGGGGAGGGGGGAGGGGGGCGGGGGCGGGGGCGGAAACGGCATCGAAAACGGCCTCCGCAGCGGCGCGAGTGACATTTTCTTTTACCGGTATATTGGGAAAGCAGAGGCCGCCCGCGTGTGTGGGTGGGACGGCTGGGATCGAGGAGGACTGTAGTGTATGGCTAGTCTACAAACCTGGAAACCTCAGTACAACGTTCATCAGTCTGAAAAAAATTTAGATATCGTTTTTTTCATGACTGATCGTTCGGTTGTTTCGTCGCCGCATCCGCTCCCGACCTGTAACACCTGCGTTTCGATTCGAGGGGTCACGAACCCAGATCCCGCATACCGTTGCTTTCGGGAGGTTTTTTTCACTGGCGTACTCCGACTACTCCCCCCCCCTCGCGTGGTGGGTCACACGCCGCGGCGCCTGGGCGGTCGTCTCGCGCCGAGGATGGCGTACGACGACGACTGGGTGCGGCGTCCGGCCGGCGCGTCGCGCCGGTCGGAGTCGCTGTACGAGGACGGGCGATACGACAGCGGGCAGGATAGCGACCTCGTCACCGAGAGCGAGTTCGGGATCGACGCCGCGACGATGCTCGCCAACTCGTACCCCGACTCGCGCGCCGTCTCCGCGGGGGAGGCGAAGCCGTCCGCGAAGTCGCCGAGCGAGGAGCGGAAGTCGGAGCCGGAGCCGCGGGGCGCGGTGGTGGACGAGCCGCCGCCGGAGGCGCCGCCCGCGGACGAGCCCGAGCTCCAGGGGTGGGCGAAGATGAAGAGGTGCGCACGCCCACCCTCCTCGCGAGGATCCCCTCCCGGGGCGCGCCTCCGCCCCGACCGCCTCCAATTGATGCGCGAATTCTCAACCCGCGCCGCCTCGCCTCCCCGACCGATCCCGCGGACGCGTGCGCGGCGCTCGCGCGCGAACGCCTCGCGTCGCGCGCGAACGTCGCGTTCGAGGGGACGGCGTTCACGGGTGGGCGGCGGCGTTCGCGCGCGCGCGCCCCCCCCCGCGCGACACCCCGGGAGGCGAAATATCGCGAAATCGTGCCCCGCGTTGCTCGTGCGCCCCGTCCGAAAAATCTCCTAAACCCGCATCTCACCCGCGCCCTTCCCTCCGCTCCCGTCCTTCCGCCGACGCCCGACCCTTCGCGTCGTCACTCAGGGATTTGGACAATAACCCGCTGAGTCTCATGATGTTCGACCGCGAGCAGTCTCCGCGTAAGGAGTGCATCTGGTTGGCGGACAACCAGCACTGGAACAACTTCATCTTGGTCGCCATCATCGTCAACTGCTTGCTCATGGCGTTTCTGTACGATCCCCTGGACGTGGAGAGCCACAAGACCGCTCGCGACGGCCTGGACATCTTCTTCACGTTCCTCTTCATGTTCGAGATGTTCGTGAAGATCATCGCGACCGGTCTGGCGTTCGGCCCGAACGCGTACTTGAAGGATGGGTGGAACGTCATGGACGGCACCATCGTGTGGGTGTCCTTCGTGTGCCTCGATTTCGTCTCGGGCGGCGTCGAGGGCCTCGGCGGCGTCCGCGCGATGCGCGGCATCCGCCCGCTGCGCACGCTCTCGCGCTTCAAATCCGGCGCGCTGTTCGTCAACACCCTGTTCTCCTCGTGGGTGTACATCGTCAACGTCAGCATCTTCCTCCTCTGGTTCATCGTCCTCGCGGCGTGCAGCGGGACGGTGCTCTTCATGGGCAACCTCCGGTCGCGCTGCATCGAACTCCCCGAGGCCCTGATCGCGGCCGCGGGCGGGAACGCGCACAAAGCGACGTGCCCGCCGGGCGAGGAGCTCATGGCGGACGAGGTGACGTACCCGCTGTTGCTCGACGAGGCCACGGGGGACCCGGTGGTGTGCGGCGTCGATTTTCAGAATTGCCCGAGCACGCACACGTGCTGCTACTACGGCGACGAGGTGGCCAACGGGAAGATCCGCTTCGACAACATCCTCTGGAGCGCCCTCATCACGTTCCAGGGGTTGACCGTGGACGGGTGGAACGAGGTGTGCTACTTGCTCATGGACGGGCTCGGGTGGCCCGTCTTGCTCTGGTACGCGCTGGTGGTTGTCCTGGGCGCGTTTTTCGTCATGCAGCTCCTGTCGGCGGTGATCGTCACGTCGCTGCAGAAGTGCTCGGAGGACCAGAAGCTGATCGACCAGCTCGAGAAGGAGCGGGACCGGGCGGAGAAGCAGCGGCGGATCGACGCGGGCGAGAAGGCGGAGAAGTCCGCCGGGCGGTGGTCGCTCGCGGCGTTTTGGGAGTCGGACTCGATGGCGTCGACGCGGCGGGTGTTGCGCGCGCACATCCCCGCGCTGTACGACTTCGCCGAGACGGAACAGTTCGGGAACTTCATCATGCTGATGATCGTCGTCAACACGGTGGTGATGATGACGCGGCACTACCCGGAGACGGACGAGTTTGAGTTTGCGAACGTCATCATGGAGTACATCTTCAACGCCGTGTTTTTCGTCGAGTTCATCATCAAGCACCTCGGGTACGGCTTGGCGGGGTACTGGTCCGTGGGGTGGAACCGCCTGGACGGGATCATCGTCCTGAGCTCCGTCGTGGACACCATCTCGCCCCTGATGGGCGACGGCGTGGACCTGGGGTTCATGCGCGCGCTGAGGGTCCTGAGGGTGATGCGCGCGGTTCGCGTCTTGAAAGCCGCGCCCGAGGCGATGGCGGTGATGAACAGCATGGTGGTGTCGCTGATGAGCATGGGCGGCTTCTTGCTCGTGTGGCTCATCTTCATGCTCATCTACGCGCTCCTGGGCACGCGGCTCTTCGGCGAGGGGTGCGTGTTCCAGCTCGACGAGGACGCCGGGCGCCTGAGCTTCAAGTCGTTCATGCGCGCGATGCTGACGCTCTTCGTCACCGCGTCGGGCGAGGACGGGTTCGACGTCATGCACTGGACGATGGAGGGCTCGGGGAACGCCGCCGCGCTGTTCATGATCTCGTGGATGATCATCTCCCAGATCATCCTCTCGCTGCTTTTGGCGCTCTTGATCGACACGTACAGCGTGGACGAGGAGGAGGAGGAGGAGCTCGACGAGGACGGCCAGCCGGTGATGAAGACGAGCGACAGCCAGCAGAGCCTCAACAGGGAGCTCGTCGAGCTCGAGTCGAAGAACAACAGGAGCAAGGGGGCGGAGGACGGCGGCGGGAACGGGACGATGATGGAGCAGATCGTGGACACGGCGGAGGGGCTCTTCGCGAAGGAGCCCGGGGGAAAGAGCGAGAAGTCGGGCAAGTCCCGCGCGAGCTCCCTCGCGTCGATGCGCAGCGACCAGAGGGCGCGGCGGCAGGCGAGCAAGCTCCTGTCGAGGCTTCAGTCGGAGGACGTCCCGCCGGAGGAGCGCGTCCAGCACCTGTCGCGCATCGAGCTCCTGCAGAAGCTCCAGCTGCAGAGAACGCAGCACGACGTCGCGTGCGTGCGACAGTGGTTGTACGACATCGACTTCGAGACGGACGCGCTGGACGCGGACGGCTCGCTCCCGATCGAGGTGACGATGACGCAGGAGCAGGAGGCGAAGGCGAAGGAGCGGCTGAGCCTCATCAAGAAGAACTTCAAGATGGGCGGCGTCGAGGCGGAGCGCCGCCGCGAGAAGTTCAGGCAGATGACGATGAACCGCATCATCGTCGGCCCCGTTGACGGCGCGAACTCCGTGCAGAAGACCAACTCCGCCAAGGGGTCGCGCAAGCTCTCCGAATTCGCGGGGGGGGAGGGCTCGGAGGAGGGGGGCATCGGCGCCGCGGAGTTTGACGAGAAGAACTCCGGGGGCCTCTCCAAGCCTGCGCGTCGGGTCGACGAGGAGGGGAACCCGATCGAGTCCGACGCCACCGGGTCCTCCGGCCCCTGGGGGTACATGGGCTCGGAGTGGGTGAAGATCGTGGAGAACACGTACTTCACCAACTTCATCCTGTTCGCGATCCTGTGGTCTTCGATCATGCTCGCGATGGAGACGCCGACGTTTCCGGCGGAGGGCTCGAACGCGGCGTTGGCGTTTTTGGCCATCGACATCACGTTCACGATCGTCTTCACAATCGAGATGGTGCTGCAGTGGATGGCGCTCGGCCTCGGCGGGGACTTCAAGCAGCTCGCCAACCGACTGGATTTCATCATCGTCTTCACCGCGTGGCTCTCGCTGATCCTCGAGTGGTCCGGCGTGGACGCCAACACCCTCACCGCGCTCCGAAGTTTGCGCCTGCTCCGCATCCTTCGCCCCCTCCGCGCGGTGCGGCGCCTCCCCTCGCTCAGGATGGTCGTCGACTGCACCCTCAACGCCCTCCCCGCCATCAAGTGGATCATGGTCCTGGGCATGTTCCTCGCCATGATCCTCGGCCTGTTCGGGATGCAGTTCTTCGGCGGGAAGCTCTGGAGCTGCAAGTTCCCCGAGGGCGTCCAGGAGGCGTTTGGCGATTTTTCGGACGAGGCGAGCTGCGTCGCCGCGGGTGGCGTCTACGGCGACCGGACGCTGACGACGTGCCAGAACGAAGCCGCGGCCGCGGAGTTCGGCGAGCCGTACGCGAGCGCGGCGGTTCCCGTCACCGTCACCGAGTGCGTCATGCCGGAGATCGTGACCGCGGAGCAGTGCGAGGCGTACGGCGGGACGTGGGCGAACACGGAGTACAACTTTGACAGCATCGGGCAGAGCCTCGTCGTGGTGTTCATCACCTCGACGGCGGATAATTGGCAGGACGCCATGTACGACGGCATCGACTCGGTGGACGTTGGGAAGAACATGATCTACGAGTACAACCTCTGGAACGCCATGTACTACGTCATCGTCACCATGCTCTCGTGCTTCTTCTGGGCGAACATGTTCGTCTCCACCCTGGTGGATCAGTACACGAAGGCGTCGGAGGCGGAGGGGGTTTTGGTGCTCGAGGACCACATGCGCTCGGACGCGATGAACCGCGCGCTGTTGCTCGCGAGGCAACAGGCGGCGAGGCAGAAGAGCTGGAAGGAGCGCGAATCCAGCAACAAGTTCGTCGCCGCGTGCATCGCGATCGGCTCCAACCCGTGGTTCGGGACGTTCATGATGGGCGTCATCTGCCTGAACGGATTCCTCCTGTGCTGCATCCACGCGGACCAGCCCGCGTGGCTCAGCCTCACGGATTACGTCTCGGGCATCATCTTCCAGACGCTGTACTGCGCCGAGGTGGTCATCCTGATGACGGCGATGGGCCCGAGCACGTACATCGAGGATCCGTGGAACCGGTTCGATCTCTTCATCGTCGTCGCGGGCGTCATCGAGCTGAGCGTCCCCGGCGACGCGCCCTGGGTCGCGGTGCTGAGGACGTTCAGGATCATGCGCCTGTTCAAAATCGTCAAGGGTCTGAAGGAGCTCCGGATTTTGATGTACACCATCATCAGCGCGCTGCCCGGGGTGAGCAACATCGGCGTGTTGCTCTTCCTGCTCATGTTCATGTACGCGTGCCTGGGCGTGACCCTGTACGGGGAGATCGGGAGCCCGTACGGGTACCCCGACGGCCTGAATAAATACACCAACTTCAGGTCGTGGCCCAACGCGATGTTCACGCTCTTTGTCATCTTCACGGGGAACTGGGAGAGCATCTTCCGCGCGACGTACTGGGAGTGCGAGGGGGGGCCGGCGGATTGGGGCCGCGAGTGCACCTACCGCTTCTCCGCGCCCTTCTACTTCTTCTCGTACTTTTTGCTCGCGAACTGCGTCCTGGGCAACCTGTTCGTGTCCATCATCCTGGACAAGTTCACCGCCGAGACCACCGCGGACGATAAGCAGGAGGCGAGCCTCATCGAGGTGGTGCAGCTCGCCTTTGTCATCAACCAGTTTCGCACGATGCTCGCGCAGAAGATTCGCATCTACCGCCTCCTCACGGGCAGGCTCACGAAGCGAGAACACGAGAAGGCGGAGAAGCAGTACCGGCGCCATCTCAAGGACTACGACTGGGACGGCGGCGTCCTGTCGCACGAGGAAGCCTACGACATCGTCATCAACCTCAAGTCCATGCGCACCGTCATGTACGCCGCGGCGAGGGCGCAGGAGGCGGCGGAGGCGGCGGCGGGGGCCGGGGACGGCGCGTCCGCGCGCGCGGGCTCGCCGACGACCGTCCTGGGCGGCGAGAAGAGCGAAGACAGCGCCGAGCCGGGCGAGAAGAAGGAGAGGATGCGGTTCACCCGGGTCGTCGACGCGGACGGGGGTTCGATCGTGGACGCGCGCGACGAACGCGCGGGTCGATCGGAGTCATTGACGGGTCCCGCGCGGAGCGTCTCGGCTCGGAGTCGGCGGAGTTCTCGGCCCGAGGATCCCGAGCGCGACGCGGCGCGCGCGCGGCGGCGGAAGGCGCGGGAGGAGAAGAAGCGGCGCCAGGCCGAGGCGGCCATCCCGGAGGACGAACTCGGGGACGATTTCATGTCTCCGCACAGCCGCGGGAAGACGCCGGGGCCGGGGCCGACGCGCCCGGGCGGGGCCGGGGCGGGCGCGGCGGCGGAGGCGGAGGGGGAGCAGAATTGGCTCAGCGGGTGCAGCTTCATCCCGGGGCTGGATTACTGCGCGGGGCCGGCGAACACGGGCGCCAACAACGGGCCCGAAGAACCCTCCGCAGGGGCGAAGCGAGCCCTGTAGACGCGAGAAGTGATGAGGAGAGTCGATGACCCCGTCGCGCGAGCGGGGATTCCGATCTCGATCGAGGTGACGCGTCCCGGGTTCGACGGCGGACGGACGGCAATTACGATACGATAGAGCGCCGCGGCGCGCGTGTGTGTACGAAACATGCCGAGCAAGAGAAACGACGCGAACCCGAGGACGCGCCCTACGTTCGTTCACGCTCGAACGTCTTCTTCACTAAGACGAGTCTCCAGCCTCCTTGTCCGCCGCCTTCCTATCGTCCTTCTTCCGCTTCGTCTCCAAGTTCCTCCACTTATCCTTGACGTCCATGCTCGTCCTGTCCACGAGCACGTCCGCGAACTCCCGGACAATCTCCGCCCACTTCCCCTCGCCGAACGTCTCCACGCCCAGTCGAAGCGCCGCCACCTCCTCCTCCAGCCACGGCGCCCTCGTCTTCCGCGAGCCGTCGTCCGCGCCCGCGAGCTTGCGGTACGCGCTGTGCCGATTCGCGACGCCGGGCCGCCGGGGCTTCCGCGCCGCCTCCTCGAGGGCCACCAAGCCCGAGGACGCGTCGGCGGCGGACGCCGAAGCGCCGCGGGGACTGGCCCCGCCGCCGAGCATCGCGGGAAGCGCGAGGAACCGGCGCCACCGCGGCGACGCGGGGGCGGCGGCGCCCGACCCGCCCTCCCCGCCCTCCTCCCCCGAGGCCCGCGCGACGACAGCGACGGGGCGGTCCTTCGCCCTCTGGAGGTTCCGCCACTTGTCCTTGAGATCCATGAGCGTGCGTTCGCGCGGCGCGAAAATCGCCTCGTTGGCGTCGTGAATCGCCGCCCACTTGCCCTCGCCGTGCGCGCGGACGCCCGCGCGAAGCGCCTCGACCTCCTCCGCGGTCCAGTACGTCTTCTTCTTCCTCGGCAAACCCCCGCGCGGGGACCCGGGCGAGGGCGCGCCGCCGGCGGCGAGCACCTTGCGCCGGCTGTGCCTGTTCGCGCGGCCCATCGGAGTCTCCTTCCGCGGGCGTCCAGGGGCGCGCTTTCGCTTCCTCACGGGCGTCGTCGCGATCGCGTCCTCCTCGTCCGAGGACTCCAGGTCCGCCGCCGCGCGCGCGCGCTTCGCCTCGGCGGCCTCCGACTTCGCGGCGGCGGTCCCGAACCCGAGCGCGCCCGTCACTGCCGCGAAGAGGGATTTGCGCCCCCGCGAGCGATCCCTCGTCTGGATCGCCTCCTCGTCCGGATCGTCGTCGGGCGCCGCCTGCGTCGGGGCGATGTTCTCCGCGTCCGCGCCCCGCTCGGAATCGGACTCGTCCCCCGAAGCGCCGCGGTCCTCGCCGACGCCGCCGCCCGCTTTGCGCCACCCGAGCGCCCGCGCCACCCGCGCGACGGGCGACGACGGCGGCGGCGCCTTCTTCCGGGGGGGCGCCTTCTTCGATCGCGCGCCCTCAGCCTCCGCGCCGAGGCTCTCCCAGGGGTTCGAGCCGTCGGCCCCTCCGCCGGGCGCGTCGTCGTTGTCCCTGAACGCGAACGGGTCGTCCTCCGGATCGCGCGTCGTCTTCTTCGGACGGTCTTCTCCGAGGGTCTTCTCCTGGGGGGAGGACGACGCGATTTTTTTCCCCTTGGTCGGGGTGCGGAGGAGTCCCTTCTTTTTTCGAGCGGGCGAGGGCCGGGTCGCGAACGGGTCCGCGGGTCGCTCGTTCGGCTCGTGGCTTCGGATCGCGGCGGCGTGGGAGGCGACGTCGTAGTCGCCGGAGGCGACGTCGTCGGCGATTTTCGAGACGGAATCGGCGCCGAGGATCTCGGCGGCGCGGCGCATCATCCGCTCGAACGCGCCGCGGAGCTCCTCGTCGTCCATCGCGTACTCCTCTCGGATCTTGTCGTACGCCGCGGTGACGCCGCCGGCGGTCGGCCGCGGGGGGACTCCCTTCTTCCTCGCGGCTGGCTTGGCGCTCTCCGCGCGGGCCTTCGCGACGGCGTCGCGGACGTCCGCGACGCGCGCCGCGGCGCCGTCGACGAAGAACTCTCGGAAGAGATCGTCGAACTCGGTCCAATTCTGGGCGCGGCGGAAGATGACCGCGGCGGCGACGTGCGCTCCGGTCGTCGCGAGCGCGTCGGCGTCCGGGAGGTGGCGCGCGGCGGCGAAAACGTCCAGGGCGAGGAGGATGCGGCACGCGTCGATCTCCTCGCCCGCGTCGAGCTTGCATCGCAGCGTCGCGAGCGCCAGGCGCGCCCTGAGCCGGGGGGGGAGCCGGCCGGTCTGCGGCAGCAGGGGCAGGACCGCGTCGAGCGTGTCCTGGTCGTCCGCGAGGTCGAGCATGTGCTCGGCGACCCAGAGCTCCGCGGTCTTGAGCGCCGCCGTCATCGAGACCGAGAGGTCGAGACGCGTGGGGAGGCGCGGAGGAACGCGCGCGAGACGCACGAAGCGCGCGCGCGGGGAGGGAAATTATGCGGGGGGAGGGGTGGAAAAGGAGACGTTGTTGTTGTTGTTGTTGTTGGTTGGGACCCCCGCCCGTGGGTCGTTCGCTATACGAGACAGAGTGTCCGCCGACTCGCCGACTTCGCGGCGTCGTCACCGTCAGGGTTAAATCGCTGTCGCAACGGCTTTCTCCCGCGCGTCCGGGGCGCGGGTAAATTACCGTCGGTCGATCGGTAATTCTCGACTCTCGACGCGCCCCCGAACGCGCTCGCGTCGCCCTACCGTCGCGTGAATTACCGCCGACCCACCGCGCCCCAAAGGTGGATAAGGATCTCGCGCTTTCAAGGATCACGATGAGTGGCAGTCGCTTCCGTCGATTGTCGTTCAGCGTTCGCCCCGACCCGGCCCCCGCACAACTCGCGCCCGCGCGACGGAGCACGTCCACGGCGAGGCGCACGAAGTCGCCCTCCGAGGCGCCGACGACGCTCTCCTCTCGAACCGGCGCGCGCGGAAGGCCGGGGTGTCGCGATACGCGCGCGAGGGGGCGGTGAAGAACCGGGGTTGAAACAAGTCAGCTCGCGTCACGCGCACGCACTTTCCGGCAACCCACCCCGGCGGCACCATCATGGCGGGGGACGGAGAGAGCCCGAAGTTCCCCGACGGCCTCCGGGTCCTCGTCGTCGACGACGACCCCCTGTGCCTTCGCGTGGTGGAGAAGATGCTCAAGCGGTGCAAATTCGAACGTGCGTGCTCGCCTCCCGTGCCGGCTTCCCTTTCATCCGCGCGACGACGGCGGGGCAAGGAACGGGGCTTTCCCGGCCGACAGTCCGCCCCGGCGCCCCCGCTCGACGCGGACCGCCGCGCCCGCTCGCGTGCGCGACGCCGGGAGCGCCGCGCCCGCCGCCGCGACGTTCAACCCCGACCCCGCGCCGCGCGTTCCCACCCGTCGCGCGCGTCGAGCGCGCCCCGCGGCGCGTCCTCCGGCGCGCCCGCACCCGCGATGGGAGAGCCGCGCATGTGTGCCCCCGCCGACGAAGCGAAACGACCCGAGCCGCCAGGGTTCACGAACCCCGCGCGTTCCCCCACACATATTTGCCTCCGCGAGACTCGGCGAAATGTTGAAATGCTGACGGCGACTTTTCCCCGACCCCTCCTCTGATCGAATCGAATCGACAGCCACGACGTTCACGCGCGGCACGGACGCGCTGAAGACGCTCCGCGAGCGCCGCGACGACTTCGACATCGTCCTGAGCGACGTGCACATGCCCGACATGGACGGGTTCAAGCTCCTGGAGGCGGTGGCGCTCGAGCTCGACGTCCCCGTGATGATGATGTCGGCCAACTCCGCCACCGAGGTTGTGCTTCGGGGCATCATCCACGGCGCGGTGGACTACCTCCTCAAGCCCGTGCGGATCGAGGAGATCCGAAACATCTGGCAGCACGTCGTGCGCAGGCGCCGAGACGACGGCACCGTGCAGGACCTCCTGGACCCGCAGTCCAGCGGCGGGCGCGGCGCGGCGTCGGAGGGGAGCCAGGGGAGCAAGGACGCCGGCGAGCGCGGCGGCGCGGGCAAAAAAGGCAATTCCTCCGCCAAGGGCGCCTCTGCCAAGAAACGCGGCGCGGACGCGCTCGCCGCGAACGACTCCGGGGAGACGAACTCCGGGAGCGGAAAGGCGCGGAACGGGAAGGGGGGGAAGAACCAGGGCGCCGACGGCGACGAGGGGAACGGGAAGGGCGCGGACGGCGGGGCGGGTCCGCAGAACGGGTCGGGCGGGCGGGGCGAGCACGAGGATTCGAGCGCGCTCAAGAAGCCCCGCGTGGTGTGGAGCGCGGAGCTGCACCAGCAGTTCGTCACCGCGGTGAACCAGCTCGGCATCGACAAGGCGGTGCCGAAGCGCATCCTCGACCTGATGGGCGTCCAGGGCCTGACGCGGGAGAACGTGGCGAGCCACCTGCAGAAGTACCGCCTGTACCTGAAGCGGCTGCAGGGGGTGTCGGCGCACGCCGCGGGGGTCGGGGGGAACCCCGGGTTCATGACGGGGCTCACCATCGACGGCGCGGGGAACGTCATGGGCCCGCCGGGGGGAAGGATCGGCTCGCCCGCGCTCGGCGGGCCCGCGTCCGGCTCGCCCACGCACGCGATGGGGATGCCGGGGATGGCGGGGGGCGGCGCCCCGGTGGGGGGGATGCCGCACGGCGCGGGGGGGTTATCCTACCGCATGGCGCCGCCGCCGCTCGGGGTTCCGGGTCCGGGGGGGAAGATGCAGGGCGGGGCGCCCAACGGCGGCGTGCATCCCCACGGACAGCCGTACGTCATCGCGCACGGACAGGTGGGCGCCGCGAACGGCGCGCCGGTGATGATGCAGGGCGGGATGGGCCCCGGCCCCGGAGGGATGGGCCCGGGCCCCGGCGGCGTCATGCAGATGCGCGCGGGGGGGGCGCCGATGATGGGGCGGATGCAGGGGGGCGCGTACCCCGTCGCCGCGGGGATGGCGCCCGCGGGGGCCATGCACGGGCCGGGCGGGATGATGCTCATGCCGCAGGGCTCGGGGTCGGAGATTCCGCCGGGGATGATGATGGCGGGGCAGGGCGGGGAGCTGGGGGGGAACCCCGGGAAGATGTTCCAGGAGGAGGTGCCGGGAGGACCCGGGATGGGCCCGGGGCCGGGGGGGGACGCGCTCGGGGACGAGGTGCTGGACATGTTCCTCAAGGACGGGTTGCCGGAGGGGGAGTTCTGATCGACTCACGACGCGCGAACGAGGAGGCGAGAGGAGCCGACCTCTCCCGAGAGCGATCGGCGCCGGTCAGTCACGTATAACGACGCGGCGCCGAAGACGACGGCACGAGGGGGGCGACGGTTCGGGGAGGAGATTGGTTGGACTCTTCATCAGGTGCACTCATTAGCGGCGGGCGGGCGGCGGCGCGAGACACGCGACAGCAAGACCGAGCGGCGAGAGTCGAGCGCGCATCGCATTCATTTTTTTATCGGACGACACGGCCGATGTCTGTACCGACGTCCGACGACGGACGCCCGAAGCCCTCGCGCGGCGGCCAAGGACGAAGTCGCTCATTTTTTCCAAGAGACTGCGCCCCGGTAAGTGCCTCGTCGAGATATTGTAGCGCTCGCCGTACTGTAGTCGTCGTCGTCCATGTACAGACTCATCCGAGAAGGAATGCTGCGCGTGCGCCTCGCTCGTCGTCACTCTCGGGCGCGCGCATGCGCCGCGCGCGGGTCGCTTCGATGGCGGCGACGGCGACGTTCGCGCCTTCTCGCGCGCGCGCCCCCGCGCTCGGAGCGGCGTCCCCCCGTCTTCGCGACCGTCTCGTCGGGGACGCTCGTCGCCCCGTCGGCGTCGTCCCCCGGGGTGGTGGGCGCGCGTTCGCGCCGATTCGCCGCGGCTTCGCCGCGTCCGCGCGCGCGTCGCGGGACGCGCGGGACACGTACCTCCTGACCGCGTACGAGCTCGACGCGCCCCCGGTGATCGAGGTCGCGACGCTCCGGCTCGTCGCGAAGCGCCGCGGCGCGGACGCGGACCTCTGGCGACGCGTCAGGCTCGCGAGGGAGGTGCGCGTCGGAACCGCCACCCCGGGAGAGGGAGACGAGCTCGAGCTCTTCGTCCCCGCGCCCGCGAACTGGGGACCCCACCCGAGCGCCCCCAACGCGGCCGTCCTCAGAGCGGGCGCGGCGGGACCCGTCACCGCGGCGCTCCGCGCGGCCCTGGGCCCGGACGTCGAGCTCGTGGAGGACCCTCCGACGATCTTACCGCCCCCGACGACGCGAGCGGCGGATCCCGCCGACGGCTCCCGTCCCGACGCGGACTATTTCGACGCCGTCGCGGACGCGCGCCTCGCGCTCATCCGCGAGTGCCTCTACGCCCGCCTCACCGCCGTCGCGGGCGACGCGTACGAGGTGTCGCGAGACGGCGCGCGCGGCGTCCTCCTCGCCGAGACGCCTCCTCGAAAAAAAGCCGACGATGATGCGCGCGAGCGGTCGAGGTCGAAACAAGTTTCGGCGCCCGACGTTCCCGGGACCCGCCGCGTGTTCCGGTTGACGGCGGAGGAGCGCCCGACGCGCGACGCCGCCGACGCCGAATCCGCCTCCTCTCATCTGGAATCATCGGCCGCGCTCGCGACCAGGATCGTCTTCGCCGCCTCGCGCGAGCCCCTCCCCCCCGCGCGAACGGTGCGTGATCTCGTCGACGCCGCGCTCGCGGAGGACGACCCCTCGCGCGCGTTGGCGCGGCTCGACGGCGCGCCGGTTCGCGCCGTCGGCGGGCCGAGACTCGACGGCCGCCTCCGCGTGTGTCTTCTTGACGGCGACGCGAACGGCGACGGCGTCGAACCCACCACCGCCGGGAGGACCCCACTCCCGCCCGTCGGCGACCCGGGGACGGTCGGGGAGGCTCGGTCCGAGCTCGGCGGGGACTCGCTCCTGACGTACCACCGCAAGCGGTACCCCGCGCGGATTCCGCTGTTGGACGCCGCGGACCCCGACGCGCGCGCGGTGTGGTTGGAGACGGGAAACTTCTTCGGCGGGGCGACGAAGAGTTCGGACGACGAGAGTCACCCTAAAAACAACAACAACACGCGGATGATGGCGTTCCCCGCCGAGATCTTGGTGCCCAAGGGCGGCGGGACCCTCCTCGGAGGTTCGCCGTCCTCGCGACCCCTCTCCTCCTCGGTGGGTCCTTCTTCCTCCGTGGGCGACGACGCGGCGACGACGCGGGTCGCGACGAGCCTCGCGCGCGACCTTTTGGGTCCCGCGTTCGCCGTCTTCGGCTCGGGCGTGTCGCGCAAAATGCTCCGCCTCCCCTCCCCTCCGGAGACGGCGTCGAGCGGACCGTGCGGGAAGCTCGTCGGCGCGGGCGGCGTCGCGAGCGGCCCCGCGGTCGTTCCCGGCGGCGTATCGTTAGGCGGCGGCGGCGGCGGCGCGGGGACGACGACGAATAAAAACAAAGCGGCGGCGGGTTTGTTTTTACCCTCGTCGACGCGCGTTCTCGCGTACTTGGCGCATCGCCCCGGCGCGGACCCTGGGGAGGCGCGGCGTCGCGTCGCGGCGGGCGTCGGGGCCGCGCTCGAGTCGTGGGGCGTCGAGCGGGCGTTCGCGGACGCGGTTCTTGCGGACGTCGCCGAGGCGAGGGCGTTCGCGTGGGACCCCGCGGGCGCGGACGCGGTGGGGTCGATGCGCGAGAGACTGGAGCGGATTCGAGTCGACTCCGCGACGCTCGAGTCCGCGCCGACGGTCGTTCTCGTCGACGCGGGGGGCGGGTGGACGGACGAGACGGTTCGGCGCGCGGCGCGCGCGGCGCGGGTCGCCAGGCCGAGGCGCCGAGGCCCGAGGAGGGTCGGGCGGTCGGCGGAGCGAACCGACTCGTCGTCTTCCTCCGCGTCGTCTTCGTCGGGGGGGGATTTGGATTTGGATTTGGATTGGCGCGCGCTCGCGGCGGAGTTGTGCGCGGCGCGCGGCGCGCAGGCGACGACGTTCCCGGCGTTCGCGGGCGACGGTCGGGGCGGGTCCGGGGCCGCGGGGGGGTCGGTTCCCGGGGTGGCCTTCGGCCACGGCGGCGTCGCGTTCGTCGGGGTCGGGGCGCCGGGCGCGAGGGTCGTCGCCGTCGTCGACGAAAACGGCGCCGTCGTCTCGTCCGCCGGAGGCGCGGCGGAGATCGAGGAAGAACCCGAGAACCCGGGGGAAAACGAACGCGACGATCCGAACGCGCCTCGTCGCCAGTCTCGCTCGGATCGGTTCTGGACCTCCGCCGCGGAGCGCGCGGTCGGCGCCGCGCTCGCCGCGTGGTCCGGAACGTCGTCTTCCGAACGCGCTTCGAACGACCCTTCGAACGACCCTTCGAACGACCCTTCGAACGACCCTTCGGACGGACTCGTCCCCGCGCGCCTCGTCGTGCACCACGAGGGCGAGAGCGGGCGGGCGTTCGCGCGCGCGGTCGCGCGGCTCGCCTCGGCGCGCGGGGTCGCGTCCGTGGACGTCGTGGACATCGTCTCCGACGCGACGACGGGACGCGTCCTCCGGTGGAACCCCGACGCGGGCGTGCGGCGGGCCGAGCGGGGCCTCTTCTGGGTCCTCGGCCCGGACGACGCCCTCGCGCAGACGAGCGGCCCGCGACTCGCCGCGGACGACGACGAGGAGGAAGATTGTATGCCGGCGACGCGGCCGCTTCGGTTGCGGCGGAGAGCCGGGAGGAGCCGCGCGTACGACCTCGCGAGGGAGGTGGTGGTGCTCGCGGCGGCGGAGACGCGCGGGTTCGAGGGCGGGCACGCCGCGCCGCTCACGCTCAGGGGAAGAAATCGAGAAGGGATCGCGGTGCTGTTACTGTAGCGGAGACAGGTAACGCGATGCGCGATGCGTGTGCGTGGGTGTACAATTTTTAGCGGCTCGGGCCGCGTCTCGTCTCCGCCTCGGCGCGTGTGTTTCCGCGCGTTTGTTTTTTTTTCCCTCTCGTCAGTCCCAGTCGTCCGCGTCGGACCCGAACCTCCCCGGTCGGAACGCGTCGTCGAATTCGGCTCCCCCCCGGGGGCCCCGCCCCCCTTCCCTTCCGCTCGCCGCGGGACCCCGCGCGGGACCCGGCCCCGGCGCGGCGGCGTCGGCGAACCCGTCGGCGAACCCCCCCCGGGCGAAATCGAAATCGACGCCCGCGTCGCGCGACACGTCGTCCCCCCTTCCGAAATCGACGTCGATCTCGCGCCACTGGTCGTAGGGCGCGGTCCGCGTCGCCCCCGGGGGAGGTAACGGCGCGGGCCGCCGCCGCGCGCGGCCGGAGCCGGAGCCGCCGCCGCCCCTAGGGGGTCCGCCGCCGCCTCCGCCGCCTCCGTTCCCGGGTCCGCGACGGGATCTTGGGTCGCCTCCGCGGGCATCGCGCGATCCGGCGTATCGGGGGTCCCCCCCCCCGCCTCCGCCGCCGCCGCGCGTCGAACGCGTCGGGTCCCTCGCGGTCGAACTCGTCGGCGGCCTCGCGGTCGAGGATCTCTTGGCGCAGGCCGATGGCCTCCGATGCGAAGGACACGGCGGTGGCTGCGGTGAGGAGCTGGCCGAAGAGCATGAGCGGGTCGAGGCGCCACCCCTGGAAGACGAGGATGCCTCCGGTGAGGAGGCCGACGGAGGAGAAGAAGACGTCCTGGTCCCGGCTCACCTCGGGGCGGCTCGCGCGGACCTGGTACAGGCCGATCGCGGAGACCATGACCGAGGCGCCGAGGACCGCGGAGGGGCCCAGGTCCACGTTCACGAGCGCGAGGACGTCCATCCCGGGGCGACGACCGCGCGGACGACCGAGGACCGCGCGCCTCGCGGAGGGCGGCGACGACGCGCGGAGTCCCGCCGCGGAGGGGCGGAGCGCGTTGGCGCGCGCGCCGCCGCGCGAGGAGAGGTGGCGGGACGCGGACGCGGCGCGGCGGGACGCGCGCGCGGGGGACGCGCGCGGCGCCGCCACGCGAGGCGAGCGCGAGGCGGTGGCGAGCGCGAGGTGGCGAGCGCGAGGCGCGAGCGCGCGCGAGGGGAGCCCTCGCGCGGGGGCCGCCGCCGGCCGCCCGCACGTCCGCGACGCGAACGACGACATCGCGCGTGGGTGCGCGCGTGGAGGGTGTGACGGCGGGGGCGGATAGGGGTCGGGGGGCGGGGGCGAATTGCGCGGATGACGTCGAGCGACGGACTCGGCGCGCGGTCGACTACGAGCCCGACCCAGGGTAAAATTCTGGCAGACTGTTTGCCCATACGATTTTGGGTACGGTTCGGTCCCGAGCGCACGGGGGTTCGCGAACAGGGCCGGACAACGATTATTCGCCGGGGGGGCGCAGTACGTACTGCTCGGACGATCTCCCGCCGCGCGCCTCGGTTTCGCTCGGACTCGCCGTTCCACCGCGCCACCACTGCGACCGCGCCCATGACCGACGCGGACGACGACCTCACCGCCCCCCCCCTGGCGGGGTCCGGCGCGGAGGACTCCGCGCCCGGCTCCGCGCCCGCGCCTCTTCGCGAGGACATGGTCCAGAACGCGGTCGCGTTCCTGCAGCACCCGCAGGCGCGCGCCCTCCCCTCCCTCCCCCGCGCGTCGCACCGCCCCGCCCCGCGCGTCTCCCGCGTCCTCGGGCGCCCCCGCGCGCCTTCCCTTCTCCTCGCGCCGCCTGACCCCCCCCCCCCCCCCCCTTCTCGCCCCCTCGCGCCCCCCCGCCTCGCGCAGGTGTCCTCCTCCCCCGAGTCCACGAAGCGCGCCTTCCTCGAGAAGAAGGGCCTCACCGGCGACGAGATCGAGGAGGCGTTCCGCCGCGCGCCCGAGCCCGTCGCCAAGACCGCCGGCGCCCCGCCCGCGGCGAAGCCGGCGCCCCCGACGACATCTTCCGCCACGCGCGCGCCTCCCGCCGCCGTTCCCGGCCGAGCCGCGGATAGACACCCCGAGGAGTCGGGCCCGCGGTGGACCCAGGTCCTCCTCCGCGCGGGGTTCTTCGCCGCCGCCGCGTCCTGGGTGTACAAGAACGTCCGCGGCGGCCAAAGCGGCGCCGGCCGAAGCGCCCCGGGCCCCGCCGCGCGACGCGACGAAGGATCGCGCGACGATGCGAACGCCCAGGAGGCAAACGCCGCGAACGCCCAGGGTCCAAACTCCGCGACGAAACCCCGGGAGGACGGCGGCGCGTCCCCCGATCCCTCCCACCGATCCTTCGTCGCGGCAAACAGGCACGTGGCCGAGCTCGAGACCTCGCTCGAGCGCGCGAAGAGCGAGGCGGAGTCGTTCCGGTCCCTCCTCGCCGCCGCGCGAACCTCCGCCGACGCGTCCGCAGCCGCGGGCGCGGGGACGTTCCCGGAGATCACCCGCGCCGTGGAATCCGTCGCGCGCGAGCTCCGCGAGGAGATTCGTGACGCCGTCGCCGCCGCCGTCGCCGACCTCAGCGCGAGCGCGAGCGCGAGCGGCGCGCCCGGCGGCGGCGGCGCGGGCGCGTCGCCGTCTTCTCGCGGCGGCGGCGGGTACCGCGACAATACGGGGTCGATGATGATGCCCCGCGCCGCCGCGCCCGTCGCGGGGACGCCGCCCGGGAGCGTCGTCGGGGAGTCGGAGGCGGCGTCCGTGCGGCGGGAGCTCGCGGCGATCCGGTCCATGCTCGACGCCAGCCCTCTCCTGGCGACGACGCCTCCGCGCGAGGGCGACTCGAACGATAACCCGTACGGGGCGTACGCCGTGCCGCCGACGACCGCGACGCCGAGGTACGCCGCGGGGTCGGAGGCGGGGTCGGCGGCGCCGTTGAAATCGACGCCGCGCCTCGTCGACGCGACGCCGGCGGGGGGCCCGGGGGGTTCCGCCGTCGAACGCCCGTCGCCGAAGCCGTCGGAGGACGCGGCGACCGCGTCCTCCTCGGCGGCGCACTCGGAGCCGCCGCACCCGACGTCGTACCGGCGCGTGCTGGAGATGCTGGAGAAGGGCGAGACCCCGCCCGGGATCCGGGACATCGACGATAAGCCCCCGAATCCGGACGCCCGGCCGAACCCGTCGACGATGGCCAGGCGCGCGAAACCGTGGGAACGACGGGATTCGGGGCCTCGGGGATTCGGGGGTGGACGCGGCGGCGGCGCGTCGGGAGGAGGGGGGTTCGATTCCGAAGGGGACGGGCGTTTCGGTTATTTTCCGTCGGGGGACGCGGCGGGGGCGAAGCCCTGGGAGCCCAGGCGGGGCGGGGGCGGGTTCGGCGGCGGCGATTTCGCGGAGATTTCTTCGGCGGCGGAGAAGGGGAAGGGGGCGGCGGGGGAGGGCGGCGGCGGGGTCGGGGGGGGGGGGGG
>MDSW01173304.1_pt1 | contig 25036 bp, 21 predicted proteins | sample 811171 | NCBI WGS metagenome assembly MDSW01 (sample SAMN05326641, study PRJNA326480) | marine metagenome | isolation source: seawater | place: Atlantic Ocean: North West | collected 2012 | reverse complement strand
ATGTTCCAATCTGGATAGTGTTTTTTAAATTTTTGTATATTTGAAATCCACCATTTATGATCGCCTACCCTGTTGTTTTTTAAAATTTTATAATTTGCCTTAATATTTGTTAAATTTTCAATAATTTCTATTGCTTCCAATATGGAACAATTTGATTTTCTAGAGCCTCCTATATTATAGATTTCTCCAGACCTTGGAGATTTATAAAAACTCCAAAAAGCATTTACTAAATCAAACGAGTGCAAGTTATCTCTGACTTGCTTTCCTTTATAACCAAAAATATAATATTTTTTTTTACTAACTATTTGCTTCACTAAGAATGATAAAAAACCATGCAACTCTGCTCCGCTATGCATTGGTCCAGTCAGACAGCCTGCTCTAAAAGAAACAGTTTTTAGTCCAAAATTTTTTCCATATTCTTGCACCATTAAATCACCAGATAATTTTGAAACTCCAAACAAACTATGAATACAATTTTGAATACTCATCTTTTCATCTATACCATAAAAAAATTCATGATTTTTAGGCAAATCATATCTTAATTTTTTCTCAACAAATTTTAAATTGTTCGGATTATCCCCATAAACTTTATTTGTTGATAAATTTATAAAAACAGCTTTTGGAGAATATTTTTTAAAACTTTGTAAAAGATTTAATGTGCCGTTTGCATTTATCTCAAAATCAAGTAATGGATTTTTATAAGCCCAATCGTGAGATGGCTGACCAGCACAATGAACTACTATTTTTATATCATTAGAAAACTTTTTGAATATATTTGTGATTTTTTTTTTATCTCTGACGTCACAATTATAATGTTTAAAATTTTTAAATTTTTCCTTTAACTGATTTTTTACCCATGAAGTATCACCATTTTTCCCAAAAAAATGTGCCCTGAAATTATTATCAATCCCTATTACCTTAAAACCTTTTGCAGAAAAAAACCTTACTGACTCTGATCCAATTAATCCACTAGATCCAGTTACTATACAAATGTTCATAATTATATATATATTAAGAAACTTTTAATTATATAATAATTCAAAATGATCAAGAACAAAGATTATTTTATAGGTTTATTGTTTGTATTAATAGTTTTTCAGTATATTTTCATAAGATACCCCGGTAGTGTCCACTCACTCTTCATGTATAATATCAAATATTATTCATATAATATTTTTGAAAATAATTTTTACTTACAGAACTCTTTAAGTCTCAAAACTAGTATTTTGTATCCAATATTGAAGTTTTTAAATTTAAATTTAGAAAATGATTTTATTGGCTTCTCAGTTCATTTTATTTTTTCAATATTTAACTTTTATTTAATTTTCCAGATTATTAAAAAGCATTTAAAAATTAAAGATTTCAAAAATATTTTATTAATTTGTTTAGTTCTAATATCTTGTGATAATTTTTTTATTGAGGCTAATCGAGGAAGTTGGATAATATCTCATACGAATTCCCCAACCTATTTTGCAAAAACTCTTATATTATTAAGTGTTTATTTGTTACTTGAAAAAAGGATTATTTTTTCTTTTATTTCACTTACGGCGACCCTTTCAATGCACATTAAAGTTGGATGGATACTTATACCAATTTTCTTTTTATTCTTAATGCTTGAAAAAAAATCAAGAAAACAAGTTTTTTGGTTAATAATTCCACTTATCTTGATGTTTTTTTTATCAAACAAAGAAAGTTTAAATGAAGCATTTGAAATTAAAAAGTTTATGTTTGATATTGCATTGGAAAGGGATGGTATTGAGGGTTCTTTTAAGTTTCAACCTTTGTATAAAAATATTGCATTGTTTTTTTCTTTTTTTCTTTTTTATTATTTAAATAAAAAAGAGGATAGTCTAAAGAATTTTAATAACATAATTTTATTAATTTCAAGTTGTTTGTATTTTTTTAATATTTTTTACGTCCAATTAATTAGTAAATTTTATCCTGACCCAAGGATTATAATTATGGGAATTCCAAGAGCTTTGGAAATATATGAAACCTTTTTTTGGCTCTTGGTATTGAAAAATATAATAAATAATAAGTATGATAATGAATTTAAAATTTTAACAATTTTATTTTTATTTTTTTTCTTAATATTTACTTTTAAGTCAATATTATTTAGTGTTTTTATTATAATTTTCTCAATATTAATTTATTTTCTTTTCAAAAATGGTAACTTCAAAAAACTTAATCTCTTATTAAAAGATAATATCTATATATGCTGTTTTTTGGTTATTTTTGCCGCATCGAGTTTTTCATTCTACAAAAATATTAAAAATAACTTCAACTTACACTCTTTTAAAAATATAAAAAAGTGGACTATCCAATATTTGATAAGAGAAAATTCGGATAGATTTGATACAGCCCTCAGTTTACAAAAATGCGACGATTTCCTATTAGAAGATATTGATGTCTCAAGAAAGGCAACAAATTATGTATCCAATAAATCAAATTTTTTTGGCAATGTTCATTATAATTATTTAAATTATTCTTTTTTAAATGAACATTTCAAAAGAGAAAAAATTAAGTTGGAATTATATAATAGTATCAAAGAAAGGAAGAAAATATCCAGCAAGCTGATTGATAATTTGAAAAATTATAAATTAACAATCTTATCAAAAAAGCATAACTCCCAACTTTTAGAGTATGAAAATAAAATTAATTTCAGTAATGGCGATGTATTGACAGTGTTTGATGATAAGATTTTTGAAAAAATCAAGTTATGTCAAAATATTACCTCGTAATTTTTTTCCATTTTGCAAACAATTTTTTATTGAAATAAAAATTATAATTTAATCTTTTTATATCTTTAATATTTCTAATTTTTTCGCTTAGCTCTATTTCATCTGTAAAATTAAAATCATATTTGTATTTATTGCCTTTTTTAAATGGTGACAAATCTAAATTTGACTTATCTAAAAATATCAAAATTTTTTTATTTGTAATTGATAGTTCTGCAGATGCAGCGGTCGAATTAGTTGAAACTACAACATCATAATTATGAATTATATTTTTTAAGTTATCATCGACTATTTTAACTTCCTTATTAAAATTGATTTCTTTGTAATTAGTAGAAGGATGCGGCTTATAAGATAAAAAATAATTATTTTTAAAATAAATATCTTGACTTAAATTATTAATTATTTTTACAAAGTTCTTGGTTATTGTTTTTTCATAATCTCCCAAAAATAGAATGTTAATCTTTTTTGAAATTTTCTTTTTTCTAACTTTTGTTGTCCATTTGAATCTTTCAGCTGAGACATTAAAAATTAGTTTTTTTGGGAGTCCTTGATCTAATAAGAAATTTCTACAATTTTGCGAATGACATAATATTTTTTCGGGTAAATTATTTTTTTTATAATTTTTATTTTCAATTAAAGAATGAAAATAATTTAAATGCCAATAATTAATTGTGGTATGTGAATAACCATAAACTGCATTTACTTTTTTTTTCCTTAACAAAAAATTGAATGATCTTTCCCATGGTTGATTTTCAAAAAGATAAAAAAATTTTTTTTTAATTAAAGAATTTTTTTCAAATATTTTTTTTAAAGAAAAATGATAACTTAAATTTTGTAATAAGTGAAAACAAGTTAGAGACCTTTTGATTTCTTTATTTAAAAAAAGACAATAATCGTTTCTAAAATTTATAAATATAAAATATTTAATATTAAATTTAAAATATATTTTAATAATCTTAAAAAAACTTGAATAATCTAAATAATTATTAATAAAATTAATATTTTCCATCTTATTCTTATTTATGTATTTATTAATAGAATTAAGACTTTTGAAATTCTTATTAGGTAAAAAAATATTTAACCAATAAACGTTGCTTTTATTTGATAAAAATTTTGGCCATTGATTAGGTTTGAATTTTTTTTTCTCTAATTCTTTTTGGTCATATTGTGTAAAATAATTTAAAAAAATACAATTATATTTGTCTTTAATTTTTCTATTGTCATAAAAATTAAAGTTTTTAAATACATAGAATATAAAATAAATTAAACTTAGAAATGATGAGTAACTTATAGTATCAATGATTATTTCTTTAAAACTTTTATTTTTTTTTTTTACATCTAAAATTTTTATTTTTTTTTGATGCAAGAGATATTCTGAACATTTTTTGAAAATTTTAATAAAACCTATTTCAAAATTTAGTAAAATGATATTATTTTTTTTTTCTCTGTTTATAATTTTTTTTAATGCTATAAATTTTATCAAATTGTAAAAACAATTAGATTTATAAACATTTTTTTCATTAATAAGACTTAAATCCCATGCACTAAAATAATCATCAAATACAAAAAGTTTTTTAAAATTTTCAGATTTCTTCTTTCCATTTTTTAATTCTGTTATAAACAAAATTATTTCATTCTTTATTTCATCAGAATTTTCTTCATAATATTTTTTTAAATTATAAGTTTTTATAACCTTTAAGCCATTAACTACCTCTATAGTTTCGGCATCATTGTACATTTTTATTTTGAGAATTTATTTTGATACCAATGTGCAAGTGAATGGTTTATTATAAGTTGAATATCCTCAACTATACCATACTCAGATTTGTTTGTTTTAATATGAATTGAATTGTCAGAAATTTTTTTTATTTTTCCACCATCAAAACCAACCACTGATAATATAGTTCCACCATTTCTTTTTACCCATTTAGCTGCCTGAACTAAATTTTTAGAGTTCCCAGATGCTGACAATATTAGTATTGCATCTTTATGTGGTCTAAAATGAATTTTTAATTGATTTAAAAAAATATTTTCAAAACCCACATCATTTCCTATAGCTGTTAAAACTGACTGATTTTCATTTAAACAAACAAATTTAAATGGTTTTTTTTGTGTTTTTTTTAAGATATCAAATCCTAGATCGTTGGATATTGTTATGGCAGTTGAGGCAGCACCACCATTACCAAACACAAATATATTACTGCCAGAATTTCTTAATCTGTATAATTTTTTTTCAAATGCTATGATTTCTTTTTTATCAATATTTCTTAAAACTTCGGCTAAATACTTAGTATAGCCTTTATAATAATCAAAAAAATTTGTATTTTTATTAAAAATTTTCCTCAACCTTGTCATTAATAATTAATTATCTGAGTTATAAATTTTACTCACTACTTCCATTGCCTTCAAAGCCTGCAAACTTGAACCTATTTTAACTTTTTTGTTATTTTTAATCAAATATGCAAATTCATCAATTTCTTTCTTCCACGAATTATCTCTTTTAAATGTATAATGTTTTTTTTTAATACCTTTGCTTAATTTATTTATTAAAATTAATTGTTCTTTTCCATAACTTTTAGTACTCGAGAGAATTCCAGATAAAATCAACATACCTTTTTCACATGTTATTTCTATACTAAATTTATGTTCCCATTGTGTCGCCGTTGAATGAATTGAAGCGATAACACCTTTCTTATCTCTCATTATACTAAACGCATTATCCTCAACATCATATTTCCAAAATTTTTTCGATATAAAACTTTTGTATTCTGTGAATTCTCCATGGAAAAATAAGATTAAATCAATTAAATGTATTCCTTGATCAAGAAGGATACCTCCACCTGCATATTTTTTTTTTGCTCTCCATTCGTTTTGATTAAAAGTTACTATTTTACTTTTTCCATAAACTGCTCTGATATTTAAAATATTTCCCAAAATTTTTTTTTCTAAAATTTCTTTAGCCTTCTGAGCAGAACCATGATACCTGTGATTAAATCCGTACTTTAGTTTTAAGTTTTTATTTTTTTTTTCTACGCTAATTACTTTTTTTAAATCATTTAAATTTTTCGCTGGTGGTTTTTCACAAAAAACATGTAATTTTTTTTTTAATGATTTTTGTGTAACAATAGATGCTAAATAATTTGGTAATGTGACAAAAACAACATCTAAATCTTTTTGCTTAAACACATCATTGTAGTATTTAAAATATTTTATTTTTTTTTTAAAAAAATTATTTTTGAATGTAATATCAGATATATATTTAAGATTATAATTTTTGTTTTTTTCGATAAAAAGTTTTCTTCTTTTTCCTACTACACCAAATCCAATAATGGCTGTGTTAATTTTTTTCATTATTTGTAAAGTTTATAAATCTTATCTTTTTTTAAAAAATTTTCGACTATTCGAATATCAGATTTACAATCTACTGATTGAGTGTTTAAATACTTTTGAAAAGCCACATATTGACCACCATTATTTTCACAAATTCTATTGGAGTCACATGACTCAATAATTTCTAAACTACTTTCTTTAGATTTAAAAAATTTTTCTAATTCGAACATTCTGAACGCAAAGATCCCATGAATTCTTTTTGCATTTTTAATTTTGTTATCAGGCTGATAGGGTATAGGGCTTCTCGAAGTGTAAAGAACTTCACCATGTATGTTATTAACAATCTTCACAATGTTTTTATCATAGAATTGTTTTTTGCTAATTATTTCCATTGCTAGAACTGATGAACTTACTTTTTTTTTAAATAATATATCCACAACCTTTTTAATCATGGATGGATAAAGTAATGGTTCATCTCCTTGAACACATACCACTATATCATTTCTTCTAACATTAATTTTTTTTGCTGCTTCAAATACTCTATCTAAAGCTCGTTTGTGATTTTTAGAAGTTAAAATATTTGGGTAATTTTTTTTATTTGAAAATTTAACTATTTTTTTATCACATGTAGTTACTATCAATTTTTCCCATTTTTTATACATTTTTGCTCTTTCAAATACATGCTCTAACATTGTTTTATTTAATATTTTTATTAAAGGTTTTCCTGGTAATCTTGAAGCCTTCATTCTTACAGGAATAAAACCATAAATTTTCGTTTTTGATCTGTCACCTATAGAGCTTTGATATTTTTTCATTTTTTTTTCCTAAATTTTTTGACCCTTTGATTTTTTTAAAAAAGATTTCTTTTGATTTTTCATTTGACTCATAAAAACTATGTAAAAAATTTATACTCTCCAAACAATCTTTATTGCTTATTGGAAATTTTTTTTTCAAAATTAAAGATTGATAGAGATCTTTATAAAAATCATAATGCCCAAAACCATATGCATCTGGAATTTTTTCTGAAAAAACCTTACATTTTTTTGGATCTGGAGTGAAAATTTCTAGTTCGTTTGCAGCAATACCACCTATTTGAGCAAATCCTTTTGATCCTAAAATTGATATTGAGGCCTCGATGTCATTAGGTCTTGTGCATGTAGTGATCTCTACATTGGCTAAAATTTTCTTTTCAAATTTAACTAGTCCAATAGCAGTATCTTCAACTTCAATATCTACACCTAAAGTGTCCATTTTACAAAATGTTGAAATTGGTTTTCCAGCTAAGAATTTTAAAAGGTCAATGTAATGAATACCTTGATTTGTGAGCGCACCCCCATCATGGGAGAATGTTCCACGCCATTCTGACATATTGTAATATCTTTGTGGTCTACACCATCTTAATCTTAATGAAATAATATTTATTTTACCCAATAATTTTTTTTTCAATGAACTTTGAATCATTCGAACTGCTCTGTTATATCGATTCTGAAAGATTGGGAATATTCTAAGATTATTTTTTTTCGCTATTTTGAATAATTTACTAACATGATCAATTTTAAGCGCAATCGGCTTCTCAATCACAACATTTTTTTTATAATTATCTAAAATTTCATACGAGTGCTCATAGTGCATACCAGATGGAGTTATAATTACCACAACATCACAATTAATTTCCTCTAACATTTGTCTATAATTTGAAAAAGTTGGTAACTTGTATTTTTTTCCATAAAAATTTGCTTTTGAAATATCTAAATCACAAATACCTGTAATTGAATATTTTCCAAATTTATTAATTGCTCTGATATGATGATTTGCAACTCTTCCACACCCAATTATAGATATATTTAGTTTTCTAGGTTTTTTTTTCATCTGTGATTTAGTGCTTTTAAAATATTTATAAAATTTTTTTTCGTTGTGAGTGATAAGCGAATATAGTCTTTTAGAATCGGATGTTTTTGTCTTTTTTTAAATACACATATGTCATTTATCTTTTTTATTATCTTATTTTTATCTTTTAGAATTTTAAGGTGTATAAAATTTGCATGAGTATCAAGAAATTCTATATTGGAATTTTTTTTAGATTTTTAAGAAAAAATTTCTTTCCTTCAATCAGTCTATAAACAGAATTTTTTACTTCTTTTATTCCTTTTTTCGTTAAAATTTTATTCAACATATAGGCTGCAATATTATTTATCTCATACATGCCTCTATATGATCTGAAAAAATCTATGTTAATTTTATTTGAAACAATAAAACCTACACGTAAACCAGCAACTCCAAATGCTTTACCCATACTTCTTATAATCGCTAAATTTTTATATTTATTGATTTCATTTATATAAGTTTTTTCACTGAATAAATAATACGCCTCATCAATCAAAACAAAAATATTATTTTTTTTAGAAAATTCTAAAATTTTTTTTACTTGTATCTGATTGAAAAAAAATCCTGTTGGACTATCAGGTGAGGCAAAACAAATTAATTTTGGCTTAAATTCTTTTAATGTTTTGAATAGTCTTGAAAAATTTAAATAAATTTTTTTATCTTTTATTGAATAATTTATAGTTTTGTATTTAGCTTGGTATAATTTACAATAAACATCATACATTTCAAAAGTTGGAGAGAAAATTATTACTTTATCATTTTGTTTCACTATGCTTTCAAATATAGTTTTAATTCCCCCATCTGATCCATGAGTTAATAAAATCTGATTTTTGTTTTTTTTACAAAACTTAGAAACTTTAGCATATGTTTCGGCAAGAGATGGGTAAGAATATAAGTACCTAGGAGGAATTTGATTTAAAAATTTTTTTTTAAAGAAATTATTGATTACCTCATCTGTGTTTTCATTTTTATCTAACCAAATCTTTTTTATATTTCTTTCGTAATCTTTGTAAGAGTAAGGCCTAAAAATAGGTTTTTTAATTTTAAAGTTTTTTTTCATATTTTTAAATATGATAAACCTTGTCAGTAGGTTTATTTTTGAAAATACCTCTGGTATCGATTATTTTTTTCGAATATTTATAAATCATACTATAATTAAGATTTGTGTGATCAGTTAAAATTATAATCACATCATAATTAAATAATTTTTTATAGTTTAACTTTATTGAATAAAATTTTTTTTTATTTATCAAAATACTCGCTACATAAGAATCACAATAGTCAAATTTAAAATTTTTAGATTTAGTTAATTTCTCAAATATTTTTAATGATGCAGACTCTCTTAAATCATTTACATCTTTTTTATAGGTCAGGCCAAAGATTAAAATTTTACTGTTTTTTTTTATTTTTTTTAAATAATTCTTAATTTTAGAAATTGTCCACAAAGACACTTGTTTGTTTACATTAGTACTTAAATCTATAAATTTTGTTTTAAAATCAAATTTTTTTGCTGTCCAAGATATAAAGATTGGATCTATTGGTATACAATGGCCACCTGTGCCAGGCCCTGGTATAAACTTTGTATAGCCAAATGGTTTAGTGCCAGCAGCCTCAATTACATTATGAAAATTTATATCCATTTTACTGGCGAACATTTTAATCTCATTAACTAAACTTATATTTACAGATCTGTAAGTATTTTCAAAAAGTTTTGCAAATTCAGCAACTTCTAAACTTTCACAATCATGTAACTTTTTAAAAATTTTTTTGTAAAAATCCCTGACTTTTTTCAAGCAATTAGAGGAATATCCAGAAATTAGTTTCGGTATATACTCAAGTGTTGTTTTTTTATACTTTTTTGATTTACCCGGATCTAATCTTTCGGGAGAATGTGACAAATAAAAATTTTTTCCTAATTCAAATTTCTTTGACAGTGTTTGATAAAAAATTTCTCTTGTTGCACCTGGATATACACTACTTTCTAATATTATTGATTGTCCGAATCTCAAATATGGATTAATTAATTTAAGCGCAGATTTAATAAGATCCATATTTGGAGAATTGCCCCTGAGAGGTGTTGGTAAACAAATAATAATAAAATCTACTTTATTTATATATCTTATATCTTTTAAATTATAAAAATTTTCATTTTTAAGACTGGAAACTTCTTTATTCGTGAGATCTGAGATATAAGAATGACCTTTTTTAATTTTAGAAATATTTTTTTCATTAGAGTCAAATCCAAAAACTTTAATTTTTTTTTTTTTTAAAAGAACCGCAAGTGGTAAACCAACATAACCCAATCCAATAATAGCTGCAGAGATCTTTTTCATTAATTTAATCTTTTAAAACCAACTTGAGATGGTTCAGTTTCTAGTGCATTATCTAAATCTTTTGATTTGTTTTCAAAATCTGAAATTTTTTTAAAAATTTCATCCAGTTTACTAAAATAATCATCTAATTTTCTTTTTGTATGTTTTGTACATACAAAAATTGCGTTTGAAGCTAGTATATTAGATTTTAGCATTTCTTGAGTAATAAATGTTTTATACTTTATCCAATCTTTTGACTTAATTGAAAAACTTGACAGAGCTGGAATACCAGATATTTCGATATCCAAATTATTTCTTTTTGCAATTTTTTGCCAACTTTTTCTAATTTGATTTCCTGTGCTTGTTATAATTTTCCAAGAATTAATTTTTTCCATTTCTTCTAGTGTTTTAATTGCAGCAGTTGGGCCAATTCTCTCAGTCCAAAAGGTGCTACTTATGAAGGTATCCTGAGCAATATCCATTACCTCTTTTTTTCCAATTATAGCTGTTATTGCATAACCATTTCCTAAAGCCTTTCCAAACCAAGCAATATCAGGATTTACACCATATATTTTATGGAGACCTCCAAATGTCTGCCTAAAACCAGATGTGCACTCGTCAAAGATTAAAATTATACCTTTTTTATTACACAATGTTCGAATTTTTTGTAAAAAATTATTTTTAGGAGGAAAATTTCTCTGAACTTCCATTTTTATTGCTGCTAAATCATGTCTATCTGTAATTTTTTTTAATTGATCAAAATCGTTATAATTAAATGGAATTGAGGTACCTTTTAGTTCATTTGGAACTCCTTTTGGATTTAAACCGCTCATTAAATGAGTATTTAAATTATTTTTATCCTTAATATTTGCAGATAAATACCAATCGTGCCAACCATGATATCCACAAAATGCTACTTTTGATCTCCCTGTAACTGCTCTTGCAATTCTAATAGATGCTGCACTCGCCTCACCGCCAGTTCTAAAAAGCCTAACCTTATCTGCCCAAGTATGAAGCTCCAAAAGTTTTTCACTTAACATAACTTCTTCAGGACAATTTAATGTTGTCGAATTTCCCAGTTTTAAAACTTTTTTTATAGCTTCGTCCACCTTTGGGTGCGAGTAACCTAAAATATTCGTGCCAACACCCATTAAAGATAAGTCTGTATATTTTTTCGAATCTAAATCCCAAACATGACAACCTTTAGATTTACTAAAATATGCTGGCCATTTACCTGGTAAAAAAAGTTCAGGTCGCTTTGATAATAACATATTTCCACCTGGAATGATTTGTTTTGCTCTTTTCCATAATTTCAAGGTCTTTCCCATTGATGCTCCTTCATTCCTAATTATTTTATTATTATTATTGTAAATTTTTTTATTAGATTGTGTTAATTTTAAGACTTTTTCCCATGAAAAGTAATTATTAATATCAAAATTTTTAATTATTCTTTTTAGAACTTGTAAATCCTCTTCCTGATCTAAAGACCATCTTATGTGAGAATAATCAACTTTATTTTTTAAATTAATCTTTTTAATTTTTTTTTGTGATCTCATCAATGGAGTTACATGTTCCTTATCATAAAAAGATTTGGCTAATTTATATGTTTTATTCAAACATTTTTTAGAAAAAATTTCGATGTCTAACCCATCAGGGTAAGAAGCGGGCAAGGAATTACTTGCATAATCAACATTATTTTTATTAAAAATTTTTAAAACCTTTTCTACCAACTTATGATCTATTAAAATACTATCGCCTGTAATTCTGATTATAATATCTGCTTTGAATTTTTTACTTGCATCATAATATCTTTTTAAAACATTATTTTCAGAACCTCTAAAATAATTAATTTTTTTTTCTATTAAAAAATTGATTAATTTTTGATTTATTTTGTTTTTAGAAGTAGCAACAACAATATCATTAATTTTTTTTGAAAATGAAAGTCTTTTATGGAGTATTTCTATAGAAGGAACACCAGAAAACTTCTTCATTACCTTATTTGGAAGTCTATAGGAATTACACCTTGCCTGAACTATAGCTACTACTCTTTTATTCCTTTTCTTATATTTGGCCATTTAGATGGATTAATTAAGTTTATTTCTTTACTTGAGTTTAAATTACTTATATTTGGATATAAAACTCCTCTAGTGGAAACAAGTTCTTTAAACTGCTTAAAATTATTGGTTCCTACAACTACCTTATCTAAGTAAGGATTTGATAAAACGTACCTTAAGCAGATCTGATATTTTTTTAATTTTAATTTTTTTGATAACTTGTCAAAATTTTTGAATTTTTCAATCCATCTATTGAATCTAGTTGGCAAATTATCATAATTCATCATAAGAAGACCCTGTAAAAAAGTAGACCTAGAATGAATTTCGATTTTCAATTTGTCTAATTTTTCTAAAATTTTTGTTTGGATTGGTCTTTGATCAAAAACATTAAATGGTAACATTATAATATCAAATTTTTTATATTTGGAAATTATAGTTTTAATTTCACTAATTGTGTAAGTTGAAGCTCCAATTTTTCTAACTAGTCCTTTTTTTTGAGCTTCAACTAGCCCTCTATAAATTTTATAGCCATTTTTATCGTATAAATAGTTAGTGTTGTGAACAAAAACTGCGTAGAAAGACTTTAGTTTCAATGCTTTAAGTGATTTCTTGATACTTTTAATGACCCATTTTTCTCTGTTTTTATCTGGTTTAGTAACAGGTAATTTAGAAAGAGTAATAAATTCGTCAATTCCAACTTTTGCAAGTCTTTTTTCGCCATCAAAGTATGACTTCGCAGTATCTATCATTCTAACACCTTTTGAAAGGGCAAGTTTTTTAATTTTTCTTATGTCATTCATTTTAACTATACCGGTCTTATTGGCTATTCCATAATGAGAGCCAAATTGAGCAGATCCAATACACAATTTACTTAAAAAATAATCCCTAACCATCAAATTTCTTTTTTTATTTACGAAAACAAAACCTGTTTTTAAATAAGCACCAACAGCATTTTTATTTTTATTATCAACACCTAAAAAAATTTTTTCTATTCTAAAATCTTTGAATAAATATTTAGAAATTTGATGTATAACTTCTTGTGCAACACCTTTATTCCAAAATTTTTTATCCCCAATAAGAATGACGAGAAATGCTGAAGATTTTTTTAAATTTATATTATGTATCCTAATATTGCCTATATGATGCTTATTTAATGTTTGTATTTTTATAAAGAAGGTATTTTTTTTATTTAGATAATTTTTTAAAATAAATTTTTTTAAATCATTGACGTTATTAAAATTAGAATTAATTATATTTTTTTTTATTTCTTTATTTTTAAACCAATTAAAATATTTGAGATTTACATCAGCTAATTTAAAGTTATCTAAAATATAGTTTTTTGAATAAATTTTTTTAAACTTTTTCATTTTTTTAATAAATTTTTAATACCTTCATCTAAACTTATTCTAGGTACAAAGCCAGTATCTTTTTTGATTTTTTTTAAATCGGGGTATCTTTTAAAAATTTCTCTTTCTTTGGTTCTGTCGCTATTTTTAAAATTTGTTTTAATTATTTTGACATTACTTTTTGCTAAATTTTTTATCTTTTTGGCCAATTCGTTTATAGAGATTACTTCTTTATTATTTCCGATATTATAAACCTGATTTTTTTTTCCTTTCCTGAGAACTGAATAAAGTCCATAAACTGCATCATTAATATTACAAAAAGCCCTCACCTGATTTCCTTTACCATAAACTAACAAATTTTTTGATTTTGACAAAAGATCTATAAATTTCGGTATAACAAAATTTTTTTTTTGATCCTCACCGTATACATTAAAAAATCTAACAATGTTACAATTTAAATTAAATTTTTTTGAATATGATCTGACATAAAATTCTGAAGTGATTTTACTTAAAGCATAAGTTGACTTAATTCTAAACTCATAATCTTCTCTTAAAGGAAATTTTTTTTGATCACCATATACTTCAGATGATGAGGAAAAAATAAATTTTTTAATCTTATTTTTTTTAACAACATTCAAAATTTTTTTTGTACCCAAGATATTTATATCTAAACAATCTAGCGAATTCTTCTCTGTGTTTTGAACACCCAATGATGCCGCTAGATGAATTATGCAATCAACATCAGAGAAAAAAGATAACAAAGTTTTCTCATCATAAATATCAATTTTTTTAAATAAAAAATTTTTGTTATTTAATATTATATTTTTCGGATTTATTAGATCACAAGATTTAATTTTATAATTTTTTTTTAACAAATATTTTATTAAATGTTGACCTATAAAGCCTGAACCACCTGTAACACCTATCTTTTTCATGAAAATCTGATAATAAAAAATTAATGTCTTTTAACTATAAATTTTTAAAAAGAAAGCTTAAATATAAAAATTTTTCATTAGAAAATTTAAACAATTTTGACATTGAAAAGATAAGAATTTGGCGAAATTCTCAAAGAAAAGTACTAAGGCAAAATAACATTATTTCAAAAAAAAAACAGATAGCCTACTTTAACAATTATATACTCGATCAAACTAAGAAAAAATTCCCAGAGGTAATTCTCTTTGGTTTTAAAAAAGACGGAGTATTAATCGGATACGGTGGTCTGGTCTATATATCTTGGGAAAATAAAAGAGCAGAGTTATCTTATCTGCTTAAAACTGAATTAAATAAAAATCAAAAAATTTATGAAAATTACTCTACCAAATATTTTAAGTTGGCAAAAAAGTTTGCATTTGAAAGGCTTAAATTAAATAGACTTTATACAGAAACATTTATTTATAGAAAAAAACATATGATAAATCTTGAATCATCTGGTTTTAAAAAAGAAGGTGTGCTTAGAAAACATAATATTAAGAACAATAAAACAATTAACGTTATAGTTCATTCTATCATCAAGTAGCTAATAGTATCCAACAGCTTCATTTAAAAATTTCTTTCTTAAATTTTTTATTTTAGCTGAGTTATACCATTTATAAGGATCTTGATAAATTCTATTAAGATGTTTCGACGCTTCCTCAGTATTAAAAAAAATGATCTTATTTTTTTTCATTTCATTTATAAGTTTTTTGCAGATATTATGTCGTTTATAAATTTTACTATCATAAACTAATATTGTTGGTTTGTTAGACAACATACATTCTGTAAAAGTGGTTTCAGGTGTTGTACAAATTAAAATTTTTGCTTTGTTAATAGTGCTTATTACGCTTTCAAATAATAACTTTTCTTGGCCAAATATTTTTTCAAATTCTGGCAAAGTATTAATATAGAGATTTGAATTATTTGAAGGGTGAGGTTTAAACATCACATTTTTCTTTTGTTCATTGTTCATGTTTTCGAAAAGAGATCTGATCATTTTTGTTTTTGAAAGTATATTTGAAGGTGTTCTTGAAAATATTATTTTATGTAAGTACCTTGGGGTAACACTTCCAAAAATGATTATTTTGTCTCCAGGATCAAATTCTTTAAAATACTTTTGAAATAAATTAAAATTTTGAAATTGTTTATGATTTTTAAAATATTTTTTATACCATGTATATTTTTTATCGAAAAAGTTTTCTTCAAAATTAAAGTTCATTCTATAATGAGGAAAGCTTCCCCCATGTTCAAGACAAATAATTTTATCTTTCTTAATTTTTCTTTCAGCCAAATATAGCTTGAGACTATAATTATCAAAATGAGAATACATCGAGTAAGTATAATGAGACTTTACTAGATTTATTCTAGTATTTTTGTGAATATTATATCCCTCAATTATTTCACCTGGAACATCTAAAAACAACCTAGAATAAAAATAGTTTTCAAAATTTCTTTTTTTATTTTTTAAAATATTAGCAGTTATTTTTGTTCTAATGCCTAAGTCATATTTATATGTTTTAAAAGCTAAATTATTAATTTTTGTAACAAATTTTATATATATCTTTCTCAATATATCTAAAAAAATATTTTTTTTTTTATTAAAATTTACATCTAAATATAAATTTGTGACTTTAAACTTGTCGGTTGAAAAAAGAATTTTGCAAATCTTTATCAAATAATAAATTAAGAGTGATTTTTTTTTATTTTTAAGATTATAAAAATTTTTTCTATTTTCTTTTTTTTTGAAATCTAAAATATCTTCAAATATGTGTTGGTTAAAATAGTTAGATTGTGAAAGTGCAAAAAAATCATTTGAGTTATTTATAGGTGTAATACTTTCTTCACACATAAGTCTAATGAAATTAGTTTTTTTCTTTTCTAGATCACTTAATATTTTCCATCTATCATACAAAACTGATATATAATTTTGTAACCAAGGTGAAAGTAAAATTGCCCAATATTTATAATTTAAATTTGTTTTATGAATTTTATTCAAATTAGTTGATATTTTACGAATAGTTTTATAATAAAAGTTTTCAAGAAAGAAATATGTTTGTGATAAGTCACTAGGATTTAATTGATAAGAATTTAAAATTTTTTTATTTTTATTTTTATCAAAAATTTCTGTATCATTAAGGCCCCAAACCCCAGCAAAATAACAATTTTTTAGGTTTTTATTTTTCAATCTCAATGAAGTTAAATATATATTTTTTTTCACAAAATAAACTTTACCTAAATTTCAAATATTCTATTTAATTTTTTAATTAATCTTCGATTTTTAAAATCATAACTGATTACATCATTGATATATTTTTTTTTTATAATTGACCATTTTGTTGAACTCATTAAAAACAAATTCTTTAAAACTTTTTCCATTTCTTTTTTATCTGTTGAATTTGTCCAAAATGGACCATTAATTTTATAATTTTTTGGCCAACCGAATCTATGTTTTTTTCCATTTTTAAAATTACTTACCAAATATCTGTTATTAAAAAAGGCTACTCTTTTACCTCTTGCTAAACACTCATAACCCATAGTTGAGTCTATTGTTACAAAATAGTCAAATTGTGATATTAATTTATATCCATGTGTTATGTTCTGTTTTTTTAAAAACTTAACTTTAAAATTTAATATTAAATTATAGTAATTTATCTCTTTTTTTACTAAATCTGATTTTGTATTTCTTAAAAAAATTAATAATCTTTTATTATTTTTAATACAATAATTATTTAAAAAATTTAATATAATCTGATCTGATTTAATATAGCTTTCCTTCAAGTTAATTATTTTATTATTTTCGCCTAAAGTTGACTCGCCATTATCCCAATTCTTAAATTGCGAAATATAAATAAGTTTTTCCTTTTTGTTTCTAAAATTCTTTGCTATTAAATTATTCTCAATTGAGCCTGCGCTAAAATATTCACACTTTATTTTTTTTTTATATTCAGATTTGACAGCATTACAATAAGTGATAAATAAATCACATTTACCTTTAGTTCTTAATTTGTTTTTGAATACATTTCCAAAGTCCCAACCATTTCTATAATTATTTTGAAAAATGATAATTTTTTTTTGGGGGAAATATTTTTTTAAATCCCAAAAAAAAGTATCCACATCATTTGCTGTAAGAATAACTTTGGGATTAGCAATTTTTATATAAATAAGAATATAATGCTGAGTTAATTTGAGAGTAGGATGAATTATTTTTTTTAAAAAAGCTAAAACTAATATTAAAATAAAAATTTCATTAAATCTGATATCAAGAATATTAATTTTTTTATTTTTAATCAATCTTATTAATTTAAAACCTGTCAACTTATCAATTATTAAAAAATCTTTTTTTTTTGGATAAAATAAGTTTTTTTTAGCATAGAATATTAAACTTAAAACTCGGAGCATTATTTTATTTAAATTTAAATTAAATTAGTTTAATTATTTTATTAATATAATTTATGTATACTAAATTCTCTAAACCTTTTAATGATATTTTAAAAATAAAGTCAGATTTTTTTTCAAATAATGATTTATTGCTTAAAAATAATGACAAATTATTAAAGATCTACAAAACCCAGCCAATAAGAATTAATTGTAAAAATTGCGGATACAAACTAAATAAAAGACATAATTTTATTAATCACAAAATCAAATATAAAGTCTGCAAAAAATGTTCTCACATAAATGGAAACTTCGAAGATACCCAAAAATATAACGATTTTTGCTACAAACCAAAAAATAATAATTATATAAAATTTTACGAGAAATCCTTTAACGATAGAGTAAAAAAAATATATTCTCCAAAAACTCAATTTTTAATAGATTTTTTCAAAACTCAAAAAGTGAAGAACATAAAAGTACTAGATATAGGATGTGGTCTAGGTCATTTTTTAAAATCTTTAGAGAATAAAAATATAAAAGCAATTGGTGTAGAAACTAACCCTATGATGGTAAAATTGGGAAATTCTAAACTTAAGAAAAATAAAATATTTTTTTCTGAGGACCTAGACACGCTCAATATGATTAAAGAAACTGACTCTAACATTATTTCTATGATCTCAGTACTAGAACATCTAAATAATCCAAATGAGTTTTTAAAGTATATAAAAAAATCAAAAGCAAAATTTCTGTACGCCTCAATTCCAATGATGAGCCTTTCAGTATTAATGGAAAATTTATTCCAAAATGTTTTTCCAAGGCATTTAGCAGCTACACACACCCATATTTATACTGAAAAATCAATTAAGTATCTACTTTCAAAATTTAAAATGAAAATTGTTGCTGAATGGTGGTTTGGAACAGATTTTTTAGATATGTATAGATCAATGCAGTTAAATTTAAAAAAAAATAAATCAGAATTAAATCTTTACCTAAAAAATTATATATTAAAAAATATTGATTCTTTTCAAAGAATTATAGATAAAAATAAGGTTTCTTCTGAATTGCATTTTATAGCAAAAATTAAAAATTGAGATGGATATTACGCTTGCAATTTTAAACTTTAATAGATCTAAATTTTTAGATAGGTCTTTACGATCTTGTTTGGATCAAGTTTTATCTAATAAAAGTATTGAGGTAATTGTAATAGATGATGCTTCAACAGATGAGTCATTAAAATATCTTAAAGGATTTGAAAAATATATTAAAATATATAGGAATAAAAAAAATATGGGTGCCGGTTATAGCTCTAAATTAGCTGTAAAAAAATCAAAAGGAAAATATTTCATAAGGGTAGATTCTGATGACTACTTAAACAAATATTCAGTTCAAATAATGTCGGAAATTCTTGATTTCAATAGAAATTTAGCATTTGTTTATGCAGACCATTACAGAGTCGATGAATATGGTTTTAAACAAAAAATAATTAAATTGAATAGTAAAAAAAAAATTTTATCTCATGGAGCAGGTATTATGTTTAGAACTCAAATGATAAAAAAAATTGGGAATTATAATCCTAAATTAAGAGAAGCTGAAGATCATGACTTAATAAATAGATTGATGAAAAAATACCAAACATTTCATCTTCCAATTCCGTTATATCGATACTATATTCATGGCAAAAATATTTCTTTCTCCGGAAATAGAAAACAAATAATTAATAAATTAAAAAAATGAAAAATTTGCAAGTAGGAAATATAAAAATTGGTAAAAATAAGTGTGTTATAATAGCTGAAGCTGGTGTTAATCACAACTGTAACCTAAGAATGGCAAGAAGACTGATAAAAGAAGCAAAAGAAAATGGTGCGGATATTATTAAGTTTCAAACTTACAAAGCTGATAAATTATCAGTAAGAAATACACCTCGTTTTTGGAATTGGGATGGAGAATTAGTCAAAGAGGGTTCTCAATACGACTCTTACAAAAGATTAGATAGTTTTAATGAGCCCGAATACAAAATTTTAGTTCAATTATGCAAAAAATCCAAAATACAATTTATGTCAACCCCTTTTGATAACGAGGCAGTAGATATGTTAGATAAACTTGGTGTTAGCGCGTTTAAAATTGCCTCATGTGATATAACAAATTTTCCATTGTTAAAAAAAGTAGCCCAAAAGAAAAAACCAATTTTCTTATCTACTGGAGCTTCCAATTTAGATGAGATAAAAAATGCATTAAAATTTATAATGCGATATAACAAAAAAATTTGTGTAATGCATTGTACATTAAGCTACCCAACAAAACCTGAAGATGCAAATCTTCTTGCATTAAATCAAATACAGAAAAATTTTAAGGATATTGCCCTAGGTTTGAGTGATCATACTTTGGGTTACAAGATTGCTGCATCCTCGGTGCTTCTAGGGGTAAGGGCTATTGAAAAACATTATACATACAATAAAAAGCTGAAAAAATCTGCTGACCACTGGTTATCAATTAACTCAAAAGAATTAAAAATGTTGAGAGAAGACGTTGATTTATTAATTAAAGCTAGTGGTGACGGAAAAAAAAGAGTTTTAAAAAGTGAAGTACTTACAAGAAAACTTGCTAGACGAAGTCTAGTAGCAAAATATAATATTAAAAAAGGTCAAAAAATTACTGAAAAACTATTGATACCTAAAAGACCAGGGACAGGAATACCACCTTATCAAATCAATAAAATTTTAGGAAAAAAAGCAAAAAAAAATATAACAAAAGATTCAATATTAAGAATAAGAGATTTTTGATTTTCAAATTAATTTTTTAAAATTTTTATTTTCTTTTTGAATTAATCTAAGAGTTTTTAAACAATCAATCTTTTGAAGAGAAGGGTATTTTATTTCTAAAACTTTCATAACTTTCAGATCTTCTAAAGTATCCAACGTAAAGTACCTTGAGTGATCAATTTTCATAGTATTTTGGCTTAATGCTAACTTTCTAACTTTTTTATTTTTTCTAATTCCGATGGTTACGTGATTCCTTACAATTTTTGACTTTGATTTTTCATTTAATAAAACTGATGCTTTCACCAACTCCCCTGCAAAATGAGACAAGGGTTTTATATAGCAATATTCATAATCTTTTTTAATACAGCTACTTATAACGTGGTCAATAATTTTTGGTTGAGCTAAGTAATTGTCAGAGGTTAATCTTAAAATTAAAGAGCTTTTGAGTTTATTTTTATTTATATATTTTTTAAAACGAGCAAGGACATCATGTTCATTCCCAAAAAAAATATCAATTTTATTTTTTTCTGCATATTTTTTTAAAAAATAATTTTGTTTATAATTTCCACTTAAAATAACAATTTTTTTTTTAAATTTTACTTTTTTTGCAACATTAATTATTCGGTCAATTACAGTTTTATTGAAAAAATTGAATAAAATTTTCCCTTTTAAACGAGTTGAACACAGCCTTGCTTGTATACAAATAATTACTTTGTTTACCATGTGGTAAAGCCGCCATCAACAACCACTTCAGCACCTGTCATATAAGAAGATGCATCTGATACCATGTACAACACAGTTTCCATATAATCAGAAGTTTTGGACATTTTTCCCAAAGGAGTAAGTTTAGAGTAATTTTTAACGAATTTTATTTTTTGTTTTTTATTTGAGATGCCGCCGGGGATTAATATGTTTGCCCTTAATCCTTTATCAGCATAGTGACACGCCAAATATTTTGTGAATCCTATAATTGCTGACTTAGTGGTAGCATAACCAATTGGCGAATTAATCCCAGAATTTCCATATATAGATTTATTAGGAGAGATTTTCCCATAAGTAGAGGAAGTATTTAAAATTACAGAATTTTTATTTTTTAGTAACATCGGTAAAAAACTTCTTGTTGTAAAAAAAAGCCCATTTAAATTTACGTCCAAAGTTTTTTTCCAAATATCTGTCGAATATTTTTCAACAGTCGAAAAGAAGCTATGAAAAGGCTTTAAATTTTTTGGGTCACCTTTATAGTGAGAGTGGTTAATCAATGCATTTATTGAATTAAATTTTTTTTTTATTTGTTTTTTACATGACTCAACTTCCAACTCATCTGTGATATCACACCTATAATAAAAATAGTTCTTGTTTCTAATTTTTTTTTTTTCAAAAATATCTATATTAATGACTCTAGCACCTGCATTGATTAACATTTCACAAGTTTTGAAACCTAACTGGCCTGATCCACCAATTACAATAATCTTTTTATTTTTAAGTATAAATTTTGAATAAAATTTTGTCATGTTTAATTTTTGATATATATAACTGAATTAATCATATAATTTAATTATTTAAAAACAACAAATTTTAAATTGAAAAAAAAAGTATTTATAAGTGGTGGTGCAGGTGTCATTGGAACTAGCCTTGTTAATTTGCTTATTAGAAAAAAGAATTATGAAATTTTTGTTGGAGATATTAAGGATAAACCACAAGATTTTAAAAATAAAATTTTATATAGAAAAGGGGATCTAAATTTTTTAACAGAAGATGAAATTAAAAATTTTCAACCAGAAATATTTATACATTTGGCAGCAGTTTTTGAACGTACAGATGAGTCATATAATTTCTATGATAATAATTTCAGAAACAACATTGCCTTAAGTAATCACTTATTAAAATTAATTGCAAAAATTAGCTCAATTAAAAAAATAATATACGCATCAAGCTATTTAACGTATGACGAAAAAATTTACATGGAAAAAAATAATTTAAGGAATTTTAAAATTGACGAAAACGCTAGATTGAATCCTAGAAATTTAATCGGTGCTTCAAAGTTATATCACGAAAAAGAACTTAAATTATTTCAGCAATACAATAAATCAAAAGAAATTAATATTTTGCGAATTTTTAGAGGTTATGGATGTGGATCAAATGATGTAGTTTCAAGATGGGTTAGATCCGCATTATTAAATAAACCATTACACGTCTATGGTGAAAAGGGTAAATTTGACTACATTTTTTCAGATGATAGTGCTGGTGCAATTTTGTCTTTAGTTGAAAAAAAACCAAAAAAAAATTCAAATTATATTTTTAATCTTGGATCTGGTCAGAACTATCAAATAAGTTATTTACTAAAATTACTTAAAAAAAGATTTAAAAAAATAAAGATTATTAGAACAAATAAAAAGGTTCTTCTAGAAAACTCCTTTTCAAGTAACAATGAGATATTTGAATTCACAAATTGGAAACCCAAATTTACTCTTAACATAGGTTTAAATAAGATCATTAATTACGAGAAAAAAAGATTAAAAATTACAAATAAAACTGAAGAAAACAATATTCTTATATCTTCATTTAGTGAGAAGAAATTTCCAATTTTCAATTATATACAAGAATTTAATTTAAAAAATAACTACTTTAAAAAAATTTATATTTCAAATATGAAAAAAAATATTTTTCACGAATATTTTAGAAATAAATTTTTAAGATTGCCAGAGTGTAAGTTAGAAAATAATAATAAAATTTTTTCATTACTAAAAAAAAATAAAATTAAATATATTTTACCCACATCAGATTTAGAGGTAAATTTTTGGTCTTTGATTAAAAAAAAACTGATGAAAGAAAATATTTATGTGCTCATATCTAATAATAAAACAATAAAGCTTTGTCAGGACAAATATAAATTTTTTCAAAAACTTAGAAAAGAAAGATTTAATGTGCCTAATACTTCTTTAAAAAAACTCCTCACCGACTCAAAACAAAAATTTGTTTTGAAAGAAAGATATTCTTTTTTACCAAAAAAAATAAGTATAAATGTTAAAAAAGAAGATTTAAAAAAAAATACTAATTTATTTCAAAATCCTATGATCCAAGAGTTTATCAAAGGCAAGGAATATTCTATTGATTTTTGGGCAGACAAATTTAACAAATTAAAAGATATGAGAATAAGAGAAAGATTAAAAATAATTGACGGCGAAGCAAAGGTAACAAAAATAGTTAAAGATAAAATAATAAACGACACAATTATAAAACTCTCAAAAAAAATGAAATTTCAAGGTATTATAAATATACAAGGTATTAAAAGAAAAAATAAGTTTTACATCATAGAATGTAACCCTCGTATTGGTGGAGCGTCAACTGCCTCACAAGCTTCTGGCATGGATTTTATAAGATATTCAATAGATGAAATAGAAAAAACTAAATTGATAATTCCATCACATAAAAAAATAACACAATATAGATTTCAAACGGATAAAATATTTTGATTATCGTATTTGATTTAGATGATACTCTTTATGATGAAATAGAATTTGTTAATAATGGATTTAATTCAGTATCAAAATACCTGGAAAAAAAATCAAATTTAAAAAAAAATAAAGCTTTAAAATTTCTTAAAAAAAATTTTACTAATAATAGAAGTCAAAAATTATTCAATCAATTATCTGAAAAATTTGATTTAAATCTATCAACTTACCAAATCAAAAAGTTAATAAATCTTTATCGTTATAACAGCGGTATTCTTAATATGAAAAAAGAAAGAATTTTTATTTTAAATAAGATTCTAAAAAAATATAAGAAACTATATTTGGTGACAGATGGTAACCCAAGGGTCCAACAACTTAAAATAAAAAAATTAAAAATAAAAAAATATTTTAAAAAAATTTATTATACATCTCTTTTCGGAGTAAAGGCTCATAAGCCTTCATTAAAAACTTTTAGTTATATCATTAAAAAGGAAAAGATAAATTTCTCAAAACTTGTTTATATTGGAGACAACCCTTTTAAGGATTTCAAAAATTTAAATAAAAAAGGTGCTGTAACAATAAGATACTTAAGAGGATACTATAAAAATGTACTTAAAAATAAAAAAGTAGCAAAATATGAGATTAGAAATTTTAAAGATCTAAACAAAATTCTCTAAGATATTGAATGAAAATTTTTTTTATAATTATATCAAAACATTAAAAATTTTTTTCAGTGCATAAATCAAGCCAATTGAGCTATTAGTACTGGTCAGCTGCACGCATTACTGCGCTTCCACATCCAGCCTATCAACGT
>MDSW01107128.1_pt1 | contig 25046 bp, 7 predicted proteins | sample 811171 | NCBI WGS metagenome assembly MDSW01 (sample SAMN05326641, study PRJNA326480) | marine metagenome | isolation source: seawater | place: Atlantic Ocean: North West | collected 2012 | reverse complement strand
GACGAGTTCGTGTGCTGGTCGATGTGGAGGTACAGCGCCATCTGGCTGCGAATGCAACCCGACTTGCAAATCTCGGGGCACGTGCTGCGCTGATGCCGGCCACTGTTGTACCGTCGGTTTGCCGTCCACAGGCGCTCTCAACGTCGACGGTGGATGTCTTCGACCAAACGCCGTGACGCTCAGCGTCACCAAAGAGTCTTGGGGGGTGGACACGAAAGGCGTGCGAAAATCTTACGTTAACCGATACTCCACGATTTACATTAAACTGACTGGAAACAAGCCGATTGACGTGCGACGTGTGCTCATCGGTGGCGTCCTTGTTCCAGATTCGGACGTCGCCATCGAGTACAACTCGCAGACGTCCGCGCGACAGTCTCTCAACGAAGCGCTCGTGGCGTACGGCAACGGCAATGATGCTCAGTTCACGTCGAAGAGTGCAGCGTTCGCGGGGAGTCTAGCGACCCTCCCAAGCGCTGCCTATTCGTGGGATGGCAATGAGTTTTCAATAGCGTTCCCGGACATTCCAAGTACGCTCGTCGCCACCATTCGCGTCAACGGCGCAAACCTGGTTCCGCAACCTGACGGCGCGTTGACGTATGAGGTAGTGTACCGCGAACGTTCGGGTGCGCCTTACTTTACGGACAACGCCGAGCTCACCCTCACCGGAACTGGTCCGACGTGGTTGAATCCGCCGTCCATCTCAAGTGTCTCTTACGTTCTCTTGCCCAGCGGCTCGACCTGCGACTTGTCCACTCCGGGCACACCGGTGACCGCGGCAGGCAACGGTTTGACAAAGATTGAAATCGGTCATCAACTCCGAACCGTAGTGACGTTCAGTTCGCCGGTCGTCGTTCGCAAGTGGACCGTGGAAGGTGCGGAAACAAATTGCTACGGCACGTGTCATCTCCACGGATTGTGCAAACTTGACCCGCACATTTTGCCGCCCGACGAACACGACGAAGCTGAATACATCACCACCTGGACGAGCTGCCGTACTTTCGATGCCAAAGAAATGACCACACTCGAGAATCTTGAATGCGGTGTTCGCGAATTCATTCGCGCCGTCGACAGGTCAGGTAACCTCGTCATGGGTGAGCGATGGAACAACTTGTATTGCTTCACATTGCCGCCGGCGATTCCGAGTCAAGGTTTGATAAAAGTACGCGGTCTAACGTCTTGCTACCGAAGTACGACGACGAAAAAGTTTGGCCCAGGTTGTATCGCTACCATCCACATCGAAGCCGACGGCGAAATCATGGAGCCAACGGTGAAGTGGTGGAACACAGCGACCAACGCGTACGCAAACTTTCCTTCTGCGTGCGTCATGACGGCGACGGATCCGACGTCTCCAAGCTCGTTGGTTTGGACACTCACATGTGCGGGTACAGCCGCGGCGACATTTCCATCCAGTAACTCTTACACGTTACAGCTTGAAGTCAGCAACGTGCGAGCCACGGACGGGTCAACCTTTACGGGCACGGCGCGAGGCACGGACGACGGATACCTAGGCTCAGACAAGGACCCGATCATCGTCGATAACCTCGCACCCACGCCGACTGCCGCTGTCCCGCTTTCGTGTGCGTTAGTCATAGGAAGCCAATCTACGATAACCGTCACGTATGCGGTGGAACCATCATGGCGCCCGACTGTGAGCGCGTTTGGCGCGCAGGTTGGCGGCGTCATTGCGCAAACCGGCGCGTTGAGCGGATTTCACACCGTTTGGATTGCACCGATCACAGTCCCCTCCGACTGGTTAGGCGGTAGCCCGATGCCTTTCGTGATTACGAACGGCGAGGATGAGTACGGCAACATCGACACGACGTCGCACGGGAACTACTTGTCCAATGACAACGTGCTCACTGGGAATGTGAATTGTTCAGTGAATGTCGATGCGCCGCGAGTCACGTCTGCGACGTGCGCTAGCCCGTCACCGAGGGTCGTCAAACCAGGCGGAAGTGTGACGGTTGATTTCTCCACCAATGTTGCAGTGACGATTCCGTCGGGTTGCGTCAAGATTTCCGGTGTCACGGTGACGCCCACGGATCTGGGAGGCTCGACGAGCTGGAGAGCCACGGCGACCATTCCGTCAGACCCCCCCGCTTGCGACGGCGAAGTCGCTCTCAGCATCTGTGCTGAAATCACCGATAAAATCACCGGAACTAACACCGGCGTTGAAGTAGTAACGCAGTTTTTCGGCCCCGAAAGCGAAGCTTGTCTCATCGACGGCACAGCGCCGGTGCTACAGTTGATTGATTTCACCAGCGACAACACGTACGATTCAAAACTGGCCACCGTCGGTGACACTGTTCGACTGTACTTTGAAGCGAGCGAAATGATCACCGCGCCTACAATTACGCTATTCGCGACCGCAACGCCGTCTGCAACGGCGGTTGAAACATCGGGACCGAGTCGTCGACGATTCCCATCGACGGTGCTTAATGCAGGAGCAACGCAGTACGCGACAATATGGACGGCTGAATACGTCGTCGACGGGACCACGCCGGTAGGCGCGCTCACATGGGATGCGACTGGATTCATGGATCGCGCGACGAATGATGGCACTAAAAGTGCGTGCGCGGATTGGAACCCGCCATCTTGTTCAATCGTGCACGCTGCGCAGACGACTGCGCAACGAGCTCTCGAACCAAGTATCAACTTTGTCGGCGACGTCGTTCAAACGTTCAACAACTTTTTGACGACGTCACCGAGCGGTAACGTGTCCACACTGTTTTCGTGCTACGCCAACTCATCATCGACATCGCTGTCGGCGTTAAATCTGGCAACCTTGAAGACAGATTTGTCGCGGCACGATATCGTCGCTGGTGGGATATTCCAACATCATCTCATGACGGCTCAAGATTTGTGGTGGCAACGCGGTGGCGCGTGTGGCACCGCCAATGGTCTCATGTGTCGATCGACATGCGGACGGTGTAACGATGCCGCCGTCGTGGTACACCGCACGACAACCACGCTCACTGTTGCAAACGTCACCGCCGGTGGTACCGCCATTCCGGGAGACCAATGTCCAGGAGGTGTGGGTACGTGCATGTGCAACCCAACGCTCGGCGATCAATCCGAAGCCCGCTATATCGTGAGCACCTCGGCCCGCGATCTTGTCTCGAAACCAACCATCAGATTTAACGACACTAGCGGCACGGTGTATACCGTACCCGAGGCCAACATCGTGGCGGTGAGTCCTGTCATGTGGCCCACGCTCCCGACGGTGGATTGTCTGTCCGAATCGACGGTGCGCGACGGCGTCTGCGACCCATCCGCCACGTTGAACAATCGCGACGGATGCTGGGACGGTGGCGATTGCTGCCAAGACACGTGCCGGCAAGTCTTTAGTGACGGCGCATATTGCCAGGCGCAAGATTGCCGGGATCACTCAATCTCACCAGTGACAGGGCGACCGACATCTGGGTTCTGGAGCTCGTACAACGCCAAGGCGCTCGTCGCTCGGGAACTCTCTGTGGAGTGGAAGGTGACGTTTCCAGTAGATGACACTCTTCCGTTGATTGATGGCGTTCTCACCGGTACCGCGTGCTGCATGCAAGACAAGAGCGGCTTGGACGTGTTGCACGCAAATAAGGGTACATTCGTCGCGGGTGCGCCGTGCCTGGACGCCGTCTTGACTCGCGACACGAGCTGTTTGCTTCGCGCCGCGCTTACGGCGGACAACGGCGAATTCGTCGTCAAGGAAAACCAGCCCGTATCGCTTACGCTCGAATTTGAAGGGAACCCTCGCGGGATGAATTGCACAATCGGCGGCGAATCGGTGACGATGACGCAGACACGCAACGCGAGCTCTGGCGTCACCGCGCTGTGGTCAACCACACGGACTTCGGTGAATGCAGTCGACACCGCGATTGCGACGCGCATTGCGGCGTCTGAGGAGCAGAAGCGACGTCACGAACTTTTGCCCGAGGTTTTCGAATTAAATCTGTGGGCGAATTGTTCACGAGGCGTCACGATTCCGTTTGAGTGTTCCATTTCGGATTGCGGTGGCAACTTGTTTGAGATTACCGACGCCGTCGACCCGACTTCAGATGTGTGCTTTGACTACGTGCGCCCGGACGCGACCAGCATTGGGCAGACGAGTTCGAACACGTGCAGCAACGCATACGCCAAAGTTGGCGATACGCTGATACTCAACGTTACGATGGATGCGGACGTTTCCAATCCCACTGCGTACACCCTCGCTGGCGAAGCGTGCACGTTGACAACTGTTGGTACGAATGCGTTTACGTGTGACGTCGTCGTGTCGTCGACGACGATTGAAGGACCCGCAAACTTCACGTTTGACGGCATCAAAAGCTCTGTGCCCGCGTATCTCGACGCCGTCAACACGAGCTACACTGAACTGAAGACGTTATCTCCAGATGGCGTCGTCACGCTCGGTGGGGATCGCGTCATCATCGATCGGACTGCGCCGACTTTTGACTCTTTGGCGATGTACAGCCTCGAAGTCGCTAACAAGACGTGTCAGAAGCGGTGTACCGTTCGCGTCGCCATCGACGCCGCGGAAGAGTTGAGTAGCTGCACGGCAACTATCGGTGGCATCACTGCAAACATCACCGGCACGGGCTCCGAACGCGTGGCGGAGGCGTACATTGATGAGAACAGTGGTGTAGCGGCGGGCGAGATTACCTTCTCCGTCATCTGCCTGGATCTCGCGTGCAACTCGGTGACGACATCGACGCTCGTTGGTGATACGGACGCCGTGATTTATTCTTTAGACCGGGACATTCCATTGGAAGTCTTGTTCTACAGCGATCGACCGGGGCACTTGGAAGTTGGGAACGAAAACGACTGTCTCATGATGGAGATGAGGTTTCTTCTCGCCGTCGAACTGAAAGCCATCGTCATGGGCAATATTACGAACAACGCATTGAGTCTGTGGAACATCACCACAACCGGTGGCGCCTTGGTAGTCCCGGGTACGACCCACACCTATTATCTCATCACTCACTGCATCACGGATGCGTGGGGTACGGAGGACTGGCCAGTCGTTCCTTGGAGTTTTACGTACGACGATGGATTGCAAGACGTTGTGTGGAACACGACTTTTACGTCTGACGTAAACTTTCCGCGAGTGGTCCGACTCGATTTGGAAGACCCAGTCGCGACGTACGTCTACGCCTTCACCACTGGCGCTAATGATCCATCGGCTGGTCTCGGCGACGCGCTGTACTTGGATATCATCGCCAGCGAAGCAGTTGTGGCGCCGACGGTGACGTTTGGCGGCGTAACGCTCAACGCCACCGATGTCTCGCAAGTGGGTACGTCTAGCGAGTGGCGCGCGGGTCCCTACATCGTGAAGAATTCGACGGATGACCCGAACATTCTGAAGGATATCAACGATTGTTTCTTATTCAGCGTGACGCTGAAGGACTTAGTCGATCACACATCCATATTGTACTCGCAGCAAGTCAACGCCACGGGCTCGCTCAATTGCGTCACGCAACGCGTTGACATTGATCAAGATGCGCCCACCATCGTTTGGTTGCAAACTGAGTACGTCACCGCTACCACCGTAGACTTTACCTTTGCCGTAGACGAACTCTCCAACGTCAGCTACGTCGTCTTGCCGAGAGGTGCGGTGGAGCCGACGCCTTTGGAAGTTCAAGCAGGCACCGGAGCAGCGGGTACTGGCGCTGTGGCCAGCGGTGTTAAGGAATATCTTGGATCATCCACGCCTTCTCCGGGAGCTGGTGCGGGTGGCAAGGGCCAAGATGTGTTAAACATCACTGGTCTTCTCGCGGGTACGAACTACGACGTATGGTTCGTGCCTTTCGATCGATTCGGCAACTCCCAAACCGAGGCGCAAAGTCGATGGATACGAACCGTTGGGTTGGACATGCTCATCAACTCGCTTGCGACGCAAGAGGGCGGTTACACGGATGTCATTCAGGTGAAGCTCACGCAAGTCCCGACCGCAGATGTTTCGGTGACGATCAGTGAACGCAGTGGTATCGGGAACGTCGTCCTCGTTGATCAGGCGCTGAGTCTTACGGATTACGTCTCCTCGGTGACGCTAGTCTTCACGCCCATCACGTGGAACGTAGCGCAAGAAGTCGGTGTCAAGGCGGTTGATGACATTTATGTCGAAGATCAACACACAGAAGAGTTGAAGTTTGACGTACGATCGCTTGATGTACGCTATGACGCGCTCGTCGATCCAAACCGTACGGTCGTCATCGCAGATAACGACGAGTGTGGCGTCATCGTGTATGACCCCAACAATCGACCCTTGGAGCGCACTCTCTCGTGCAGCGCGAATGCAGTGATCGCTTTGTTGAACTATTCCGTCGCTGAAGATACGACGGTATACGCAGATATCTACTTGCAAGCGGCGGTGCGAGGCGATGACGTGCGCGTGACGCTGACGAGCTCTGATTTGACGCAAATTTCATCTCCAGCGTCCGTCACTCTGACGTTCAACGAAACCAACTACAATTTGGCGCAACGTGTCCCAATCATTCCGGTGTATTCGTGCGTCGCCGCGCTTGATCGCTACGTTCCGATCGCAGTGAGCGTAGAATCCGCGACGACGTGCGGCGATCTCGTCGTACCAGAAATTCCTGTGTACGTGACAGATTTGCAAAAGGTTGGATTAGCGTTTACCAAGGCGCAAATCACCGGCCCCCCCGGGAGCAACTACGAGTTTGACATGTATTTAACGTCTCAACCGACATCAGACGTTCAAGTGTCCTTAGCAACGCTACCAGACGCTTTCGGAGCCGACTTGTACGGCAGCGCGTCGTTCAATTGCGGTGCCCAAGGTCCTGTTTGGACGTTTAGTGCTGATGAGTGCTCGGTACCGGTGACTTGCATCGTCACGCTCGTCGGCGACGACACCAAGTGCGGAGATGTGACGTTGCAAGTTGGCGCCAAAGTCACTTCCTTGGATTCAATGTACAACGGCATCTCGAGTTCGCCGCCGAATATGACCATCCTCGAAACCGCCAACGCCGCGGGATGGTACATTCGAAATGCTGACAACACAGAATTCATCGTGACGCCGCCAGATGCGCCAAACGGCACGTTGCCGCTCGAACCGTGGAAGGTGAATGAACAGATTGAAACGGGTATTTACACCATCACACCGACTACGGCGTTGTGCAAAACAGTGACCCTTCGACCGTATATTCCAGACACAGATTACGCTCGATACGCCACCATCTCTCCGAGACAGGTGACACTTGAGGCTGGATTCTTTGGTCCGACGAAGTTCAAAGTCATCTTCCCGCGTAACTACAACGTGCCCGTGACGAACGACATCGTTCAAATTTGGCACGATGTGGTGTACGGCACTGATGATCCGGATTACCTCGCATTGAGCCCGAATCTCGGTGGTAGTGCCCTGCCGGTCGAAATCGTCGAGTACGACGTCGCCGGTTTATTGCTCGGCAACGGCGCGGAGAACACTGTTCTCATCGATGAGCCGTGCTCGACAGATGTGACGACACAGGTCTCATCTTTGGGATTCACGCTGTCAAGTGCACCCTCTGCAACTGTCGTCGTTTCGCTCAGCGAAATGAATTACAACGCGACTCAACTCGCGATTCTGAAGGCGAATAAACACCTTGTGTTGGGGACAACGTCGCTGAGTTTTACGCCCAACAATTGGAACATTCCGCAGCCGGTGATGGTCTCCGCCATCAGCTATGACAACCTGACGGAAGCCCGCACGGCATATGTATGTGGAGATATGACTTCAGATGATGATGTGTATCAAGCACTGAATCAAACGTGCTACCCCGTGCATATTTGTGATTGCTCCGGTTCATGCGGTCTCATCTCGTTTGATGATCACGCGAATTGTACTTTCGCCGCTGACCAATTAAACAACACGGAGATAACGTTCCCGCCTAGTATGAAGCAACTTTCATCTTGTTGGAACATCAGTGCCACCTGTGGCGGTATTCAGGTCGCGAGTTTAAGCGCTGCCGGTCACGATCCGGTCATGACGAACTTTACGACGCTGCCAGATTCTGAAGCGTACTCGGTGAGTTTGGACAAAGTACAACGGTTATTTTACACCACGCAGTGGTCTGTCATCGATAAACTCGAGCTACCGCTATCGCTAATCGATGGTGGTATGCAAGGCTTGACGGACGCTTCTGGTACCTATTGCCTCGGTATCTCATCATCGAGCTTTGTCGTCAACAACACAGCCAATGGTGGCTTGTTTGTTGAAAAGGCCGCCCCGATGAGCGCCTTTGCGAATTCTTTCGAAATCCTCCCGGCAGCGGCGAATACATTTGATTCGGACGTGTACATCCTTGAGGTGAGCGTTCTTGCCGGTGCATCGCCGTTGACTGATTCGTATTCGCTCAATTGCACGGATGGAGGCAACTTCTCTGCACCAGGCGGATGTATCATCGGTCCCAGTCTTCGAGGGTATTTCAATAACGCAACGCAAGTCATGACGTTCACGAACACGGCATATCTCCCGGAAGCAGATTTGGCCAACGCAGCTGGTAGAAAATTACTTGGAAAGTACCCATACCCATCACAACGCCGTCGCCTGTTGCAGGCACCGGCTGCACCGGCTCCTGCATCGACTTCTCAATTTGTGTGGGCTGTGAACAACATAACGTTTTCGGACATCAGTCTAGATCCCACCGGTGCGACGCGAATGATGAACACTCGAGTGGTGGATCAGTTCGGGGCCATCGTCGAAGGACCAATTCTAAATATCGATACCGAAGGTGTGAACGATCCACCGATTATCGATATCGACTTGCCGCTCATTTACACAGAGAAAGAGAGTCTGACGCTCAACGCACCGCTTCAAGCCTATGACGTTGACAATTATAATTGGACGCAGTGTGTCGTGAACATCACGGATATCGCAAACAACTTCATGGCTGGAGATACATTCTCGTATAACAAAACGGCAATCGTCGAATACTATCAGTATTGGAACACATCTTTGCCAGCCGGTTTCGTGGACATTGACGCCACGTTCACCGACTCTCAGCGTACAGTGACTTTCGCCGGCCTGGCGCCGCCGGCGGCGTACTTGCGTGCGATGCGAAACCTGGTGCTGTTGAATGCTGGACCGGCAATGACAGCGGATGATCGATACATCATGTTCTGCTGTCAAGATCCGGAAGCGCTCAACAACAAAGGGTGCGGTTTGCAACGTGTTGTGTTCCAACCCGTCAACGACCCCCCGCTAGCTGAGAACAAGATTGTGTATCTTGCTGATCCTCGCGTCGGAGGGTTAACCGGTGAAACTGTTCCAGGATCAGATCCTGATGGCGATACGTTCACGTTCAATATTTCATGCTTACCGAACAAGGGTGACTTGACGTTCAACACCGCCACCGGACAGTTTGATTATGCCCCGTATCCAAACATGATCGGCGACGACAGATTCGTGTACTTTACGTGGGATGGATACACCGGTCCAAACGAACGCCCGTTGCAGTCGAAATACGCCACTGTAGAGATTCGCATCGGCAACGGCGAGACGAATCCCGTGGCGCAAGATATTAACGTCGATGTGTGGGAGAACTCTGCTGAGTATTTCACGTTCAGCGCCACCGATGCAGATTCCACCAACACGGAGATGACGAACGATATTCTTCGATATCAAATCTTTGAAGAACCGGAGCTGAATGTTGCGGGTATTCAGCTTGACACTCAGCAAATGAGTGGAGGGAAGCGATATTCCGAAAATGCAACGTTCCAGTACACGGCGTTCTCGAGTTCTGATCTCGTCAGGCGCGTGTCAGAGCGTATGGCGAACTACGGCACCAACTTCGATTTCAACACTCTTGCGCGAGAAAATCATCCGGGATTCAACGTGACGTCCTTCAAATATGTCGCTATCGATTTATCTGGTCGCGTTTCCAACGTCGCAAACGCCTGGGTCTGGGTTCGACTCACCTCAGAGACGAATTCTCGACCGAGTGCCAACGCGATGACGTTCACCACGCCTGAATCTGTCGGCGTGGCGAGCAATTTCGACACGGCGGATTCCGAATCCCCGTTGCAACTGAGACACACGCTCCCATCGCTCGCGTTACAGCCGACGCTCGGCGTCGCTGCGCAAGTCGGTATCGCTGCCTCACCCTACGGCAAGGCGTTCACATATGAACCGTTTCCATTCTATTACGGCGTTGATGTGTTCGAATACCTCGTCACCGATCCACACGGGTCTACTTCTGATCTCACCACTATCACCGTCACGGTCTCGCAAGTCGATCAGCCGCCACAAGGCGCATGCGGAGTGAACTCTACTCTTAAGTCCTCAGCCGATCCGACGTACGATCTCAAAGGACGAACGGCGGAACTGAGCGTGCTCATGGGTTATCAAATTATCCGCGCCAAGACGATGCGATATTTGATCAATCCCGAGCGAAGAGACTTGGAGTTTTACAATTACTTGCCCTTTATCAATGATTTGTCCAAGTTTGACAGCGTCATCGATCATCAAAATATATTTTTGTCATGTGGGTCGACTTCAGCTTTGACAACGGCTGCTATTTATCACGACCAAGTGACCGCGGTGGCGCTCTTGGCGTACGATGTCGACCAAGCTGTGAACGACACAATACGGTACGTACTAAGTGAACTGCCGACTATAGCGTCGTCAGATGCAGCACGAGGTACAGCTGGGTACGCTGGTACTCTTTATCGATACGTCGCCCCGAATGGCACATATTACAACTCCACCGGGACGACAGTGTACTCTTACACATCAGATTCCGTCACCGGACTCACGCCGCTCGCCGCTGGTGATACCATCGGTGACGCCGCGAATGGGGCTGTAATGCTGCTTTTCAAGCCTCGAGAATACATCCACGGACCAATCACGTTCAAATGGCATGCGGTAGATACAACGACGTCGGCGCGAGGCGACGACGTCGCGATGACAATCAGTGCCATGTGCAGAGGAGGTGAAAGCGTCAACGCTGACCATGGAGAAACGTGCGATTTGTGCCCAGTTGGTTCATTCAACTCGGCGAACATAGCCGATCAACAAAGCTGCGTGCAGTGCCCGGCGGGGAGTTACACCTCCGCCACGGGCTCGACTATTTGCGTGCCATGTCCCGCGGATACGTACGCGAGCACCGCCGGATCGCAAGTCTGTACACCATGCCCAGCGAACACGCGTTCACCATCAGGAAGCGACGACGTTTCAGATTGCCTGTGCGATATCGGTTTTGTCGTTTCGAACAGCCCGCAGTGCCATCCTTGCGCGCTCGATCGCGTCAAATGTACCGAACTCGGTCAGTACACACCTCTTCCGTACGATGGATTTTGGCAAGATAGCACAAATGGAAAACGAAACCTCACCTGTATCCCGGGCTTGGCTTGTCAAGAGAAGTTTGATAAGGACGAAGTACGCACTGGTGCATGTGCGCAACCTCGGTTCTACGCCAATAATGTGACAAATTCTCCCGCGTACGTCGGAGATGGTTGCTCAAAGTGTGCGAAAGATCACTATCGTTACGCGTCCTTCTGCGAAGCGTGTGACCCAGTGCAAGAAGTAAGAATCTTCTTCGTGATACTGGCGTACTGCGTTGCGCTTTACGCCATGTTCGAACTCGCAACACACCCAGCTATTCCTTCTTTGACGATTTTGCTGTCATTCACGCAAATCACTGCTCAAATGCAGTACTTTGAAATTCCGTGGCCGAAAGCGCTCGCGCGTTGGATGCAAGTCGCGTCGCTCGCCGTGGCAGACTTACAAATCCTTGGTTTAGATTGCGTTTCGACCTGGGACTACTTCACGCGATTCGCGACGACCATGTTCGCACCTTTTGTTTGGGTGTTCGTCCTCGGCATCGCCATCATTTTACGCTGCTGGAGAGAGATTGCGAATCAAGCTTATGCGAACATGCAGCGACGGCGACTGATTGAGCGTCGAAGACTGCTCCACGAATTTGACGTCGACGCCAAAAAATGGACTGATCTCGCCATCGCTCGCGATGGGTTGCCGTTTGATCGCCCCGATTTGAAGGGCAAAGGAGACGACTACAACGCACTTGAGCTGCATCTGTACGGCAATACTAAAAACGAAGGGTTGCGAAAAAGAGTCTTCAAAGAGGGCGTCGAAGAGTTACGCAAGGCGGATTTGCGGGCGAAAAGCTCGCAAGAACAGTCCAAGACTGAGCGAAAGCTGAGGCAAACCAAGGATGAAATAGAAGAGCTCGAAAAGCAAAAGGCTGTGAGCGCCAGAATCATCCGGGATAACGTCAACCGCGCCATTCCTTCGCTCGTCATCGTCATGTGGTGGGGTTACATGCTCTTGAGCCGCACCGCGATCGAGTACTTTGAATGCAAAGATAACACTGAGTCGGTGTTATTGGTGGCGGATCCACAGATAAGATGCAATTTTGATAAGCACTTGCAGTGGAAGCCTGTTGCGTTGATTGGTTTCGTTCTCTATCCGGTTGGTTTGTTCCTTGCCGCATTTGGCTGGCTTTACGTCCATCGATCAAGCTCAAAGACGCGACCGCGCGTGCACGTCTTGGCCACGAGAGCGTCTCAGATTGAGAAGGCTCGCGCCGATCAGGTTGAACAATTCAATGCACGTTACGGTATGATGTACAACTGCCTTCGTCCACAATTTTATCTATGGATATGTGTTGACCTAGGCAAAAAGTTTTCCATCGTTGGCGTCAAGGTTTTGTTCCCGAACGACATTTTGTTGCAATCATTCGTCTCGATGGTTGTCTTCGTAACTTTCGGGATCATGAGCACGAGGAATCCTTACGTGAGTGTGAACTTGAACGTAGCGGAAATGCTTGCGACATTCATGAACTCAATCACGCTCATCGCAGGGTTCTACTTCCAGCTTGGTATCATGGATGACGTGTCTACGCAGATCGCCACGTACGTTATCATCAGTGGTTTGGCTGGCACGACGATTGTCTTGACCGTCATCGTCGTCGTCGAGTTTTTCCCATGGATGAAGCGCTTGTTTTTCTTGCTCAAGTACAACACGCAAACCGATATTTACAAACCAGATAAAATCGGCACGCACGAAAGTGGACCGCAAGGAACTTCGTGCTACATTTTTGCTTCAGATTCAGCGTTCAGATACTGGTGCTGGCGCACAGTTCGTCATCCAGTTTTTGACCGTCTCATCACAGCCACCGTGATGATGAGCGTCGGTTGTCTCATTTCGGAGTCTGTCTTATACGACGAAACTTTCACGTCATCTGCGTACGTGCGCATCGTGTGGTTCAATTCGTTCATCAACGGTATCTTTGTTTTGGAAGCTGCCGTGAAAATCATTGCCATGGGTTTCATCCTTGGCGATGGCGCGTACCTGCGCGATACTTTCAACTGCATCGACTTTTTAGTCATCATGTTGCAGTTCATTCTCTTCGCAGTGAACATCACGACGAATGTCACCGGTGCGAGAAGTGCGAGATTTGTCAAATTCGCGCGCGTGGCGAAGGTCAGAGTCATTCGCGTCTTCCGAAGATTCCTGCAGTTTAACGCCGTCCGCGGCGAGAAATTCCGTCTGATGCTACTTGAGGCGAAGGCGGAGGACACGCCCGCGCTCAGCGAGAGCATCGAGCGACTTCGCGTGGTTTTTGAACCACGCAGTGCCGAGACGATGGAATACAACTTGCGGGTGCTACAGCCCGATGTTTTGCGCGTCGCCCAAGGACTGATTGACGAGCTTTACCAAGAAAAGTTTGATCCTGAATTGGTCGCCGTGTACGAATCTCAAACCGACGCCGTGCATCAGATGGTGCAGAAGCGATATCACGATATCGTGTACGAATGGCTCGCTTTCGTGGCAGAACCTGGGCAAAAGCGCGCATTTTTGGCCACGCTGAAGAACATCCGAGACGTCGCCCTGGATCTCGGTCCTGAGGGCATCGCCAAAGAAATGCTTCGTCAAAAGTACGACATCGCCGCCATTCTCAACACGGCGTTGTACAAGGTTCCAGCCGATGTCAAGACGGACACGCGAGCGTATAAACGAAAGATTGCGAAAGACGCCAAGTCATTCACCAGCACAAAGGCAACCATCAGCAAACAATTCAACGCCTTCCAGGCTTCCATGCAAAGTGACGACCGCGTCGAAGATGCACTCAACCGGTTGCCGCTGCACTCGGTGGAGGAAGACAGCGCTCTCGCCAAACGGCGCGCCGAGAACGCGAGCGTGCGCATTCGTAACCGCTCGCTCAATGCGAGTGCAAAAGAGAAAATCATCCAAGATGATCTTCAACAGAAAACCTCAGGCGCGGGCGAGCTCCTCGCAGCGGCGTCTAGCGTCGTCGCTGAAGACGACGTCGCTCCCGCCGCGCCGGCACCGGTGAAATCGTCCGGATTGTTGGCGCGTTTCCGAAAGAAAAAGACGTGATCGTCATCAAACAAAGTTCAATTATTAATTTACCCCACTAGCGGCGCTTGGGATCACGACATTAGCGCCTTGATCCTTGTTATAACGCACCACAGTTATACCGCGCCGACGCGCCGCACACGCCGCCTCGCTCGACGCACCCGATGGCGTGAATCCCGGAATGTCGCCCCCCACGCTCGACGCCGCGCTTCGTCGCAACGCACGCGAGCGCCCGAGCGCCATCGCGTGCGTCCTCGTCCCGAACGCGCGCGAGAAGAACCGAAAGTGCTTCTTCACTTGGGACGAGTTACACGGCGTCGTCGACGCCCTCGCGCGCGTCTTGCGCGCCGACCGCCATCCGCGCGTTCTGAGCTTTTGTCGCGACGGCGTCGAGGCGTTCGTGGCGCTGCACGCGTGCACGCGGGCGCGGAAGAGTTTGGTGAACGTGGACGCGGCGACGCCGGCGAGCAGGATTCGGGACGTCGCGCGGGACGCGAACGCGACGACGTGTCTGTGCGCGAACGACGGCGATGAAGACTCGGTAAAATCGGTGTTAGGAGAAGACGGTGTCGCGGTGCGCGTGTGGGAGGTGATTAATGCGGGCGCGGAGGCGATCGAGGCGGAAGAGGACGAGACGCGAGAGGACGACGAAATTTGGATTGCGTACACGAGCGGGACGACGGGAAAATGCAAGGGCGCCGCGGCGACGCATCGACGCGCGATGGCGTACGCGCGGGCGAAGTGTGAGGTGGAAGAGATCGACGCGTGCTCGCGGGTGTGCTTGGCGTCGAACGCGACGTTCGATTTGTGGCACGGCGACGCGTGCGCGGCGGCGGCGGCGGGCGCCGCCGTCGTCGTCGCGTCTCGCGCGACTTTTCAACACGATTTCGCGAGAGTGTTGCGAGAGGGCGAAGTCACGCACGTGTGTTGCACGCCGACGATGTTCTCGCTGGCGCGACTTCCGCGTGGGATCGTGGACGCACCGAAGTTGCGATGCGTATCGCTGGCGGGGGAGCGCATGCGCGAGAGCACAATCGCACTATGGGCCGACGACGTGGCGTTGTACAACGTGTACGGTGCCACGGAAACGACTGTGGTGCAAACGTACGCAAGAATGCGCAATGCAGAAGACGAAAGCACGAATCGGGCGGGGAAAGCGTACGAAGGATTTGCCAGCGTGTTCGTCGTGGATGAAATGCGCGAAGGCGAATTGGCGGTGCAATCCTTCGCGCAGAGACGCGGCGTCGAAGGCGAAGTTGCCATCGGCGGTATTTGCGTCGCAGACGGGTATTTGAACGACCCCGAACGCACGGCACGTGCGTTCGTTCACTCACCATTCGGTACCGTCTATCTCACGGGCGATCGCGGGTACATCGATGACGCAGGCGATTTGTATTTGCGCGGTAGACTCGATCGCCAAGTCAAGATTCGCGGTCATCGCGTCGAGTTGGATGAAATCGAAGCCGCGCTTCGTTCGTGCCCCGCACTATGCGACGACGCCGTCGTGTTCTACGATGCCAATGAGGGAGTGCTGACTTCCCACGCACGAGCAGCTTCGCCGACGTTCGACGCGTCGAGCGATGCAGATTTATACGCGTTCGCGCTCGAACGCGTCGTCGAGCTACGATTGCCGCGACACATGGTGCCTCGTCGACACGTCTTCATCGAGCACGCGCGATGGCCTTTGACTTCGAGTGGAAAAACGAATCGTCAGATACTGCTTCAATGGTTTGCGAGCGGCGAGACGAAGGCGTTTCGACCTAAGCGTGAGAAACCGCAAGCGGGATTGGAAACAGTCGTCGCGAACGCTTGGGCTGTCGCGCTGGGGCACGGCGACGCGAGCGATATCGGCGCCCTCGACGCGTTCGATGCGCTCGGTGGAACCTCACTCAACGTTCTCGCAGTTTCAAAAGCGCTGGCGAGCGACGACGGAATCGTGCGCTCGCGCGATACCGCGCGTGGCGAAATTGTGCGCGAAGCGCGAATTGGTTTACGCGACGGCGAAGCTGCGGCGCTGCTCAACGACGGCGAAGAACCCGCGGCGTGCGCGTTCGACGTCATCGACGGCCCGTTCGCACCGTGCGAAATATTCGCGAGACCCGTGCTTCGCGATTACGTTGATTATTTGCGAGCGCAAGGTATAGACGCCGACGTGAACGCTCCCGCGTCCACCGCCGTCGAGCCACAGCGAGATACATCTGCGAATCGTCGCATGCTCGCGGCGTGCGGTCGCGGCGTCGCCCCCGTCGTTCGCGCTTTGCTCGCGACCGGCGTCGAAGCATCGGGCGAGCACCTTCGAGCCGCCGCCGCGAGCCTCGCCGACGAAGCCGTGGACGTAGTGCAAACTTTACTCGCCGCCGGTGCGGATGCAAGTTCATCATCCGCCACAGCCGGTACGCTCGCGACGCACGTCGCCGCCGCTCGCGGGAACTCTGAAATGTTAGAAATGTTGCTCGCCGCCGGCGCTCCAGCGGGAGCGAAGGACGCGGATAAGCAAACGATTTGTCACTTAGCAGTGCGGAGCGGGGATGTGAGTACCGTGCGCGTCGCGGCAAACGCGTGTAAACACTTGAAGACACGCAAAGGTGGCTTGGAGTCGTGGGATCGTTGGAAGCGCACGCCCGCAGCGTGGGCGCTCGTCGCGGGATCGAGTGAAATTTTAGCCGAGTTGCGAGATGCCGGGGCGAATTTAACATCGCTTGAAACTGACGTCTCCAACGCCTGGGTGCACGGTTCGCTGAGCGCAAAGAGCGAGGTGCAGTTGGCGCATCGCCCGGTTCGCAAGCGAGGTGCCGCGGCGGAGGTGTTGAGCGCGCTCGCGGCTAGATTGGACGCCGCAAACGTCGAGAGCGAACGTATTGAAGCGGCGACGGCGATTCGCGAGCTCGTGTGCGCAAACGCAGAGAATCGAGAAAAGGCGCGAACGATCGGTTTGGTGCCAAAACTGTGCGAACTCGCGCGCGATCGTCACTGCGTTGAAGCCATCGGCGCGTTGAGAAATTTAGCCACCAACACGAGCGCGGCAGGTGCGGCTGGCGACGCCGGAGCTATGGAAATCCTCGGTGATGTCATTCGCGCTCGTGCTAAATTAAAAGACAGCGAGCTGAGTGCTGACGATAGGCGAGTAGTGTACGCTGCGGCGAGCGCGATGCGCGCGTTGGCGGTGAAGCACGACGCGAATGCCGCGCGATTGCGCGCGTCGAGAGACGTCGCGGACGTCGTCAGTCGATTGTGCGAAGGCATGCGATTAGAGTAGATATATGTAGCGAAACTATAGCGTCTATTGAAACAATTTAGCAAATTTGCGCACGCGTTTGAAGCAAGACGATGCGATCGCCCACGACGGCGCCTTCGATGTCTTGCGGCGAGCCTCGATAGCTCTCCACCGACTTGGCGATGTCGGAGATTCGTCTAATCATCGCTTCGCGCGCGAGGGAGTTCCACACGATAGACGACGCGGTGTAGTCCACCACGCGTTCTTCCGTAGGCTCGGCGGTGATGCTGTCGTAGAGACCAGCGCCGGCGAAATTTTCCAAGTCTTCACCGTTCGAGTCGCTTCTCGCGATGACGGTACCGCCGGATGGCGCAAAGTGCCCGCAGAGCTTACTCGGAAGCGAACGAAGCGTGACCTCACCCGTTGTCTTGCTCACCGTAAATCCGAGCGCACTACCAGCGTCGTTACCGACCAAAGTTTCCCCGAGACCGACGCAAATCTCACCAAAGATTTCATCCGCGTCGCCGGTGACAGGGTTGGCGGTGTGCACCACGAAGGCGAATTCGGCGTCCACGAGTTCCATGAGAAGCACGGCGACGTTGAGATCCTTGTCGTCGATGCCGCAGGATTTACGCGACAACCACGCACGCTCTGTCCATTTTGACGCCCATACACCGCAAACGGCGTCCCAGAGTCGCGGGAGGTCGACGGATGGTGAAAGCTTCGCCGCCGCTTCGTCGAGCGCGGATTCCAAACCTTGCGGGCACACGAGACGGGTGGCGATGATTTCTCGCGCATCCGCGAGCGCCGCACGGCGGTCTTCGGCGGTAGTCGCTGTCTCAATGGCGGCAACGGCTGCTTCGAGCGCAGTACGAGTGTCGACGTCTTCCTCGAGGGCGCGTTCAAAGGTGCCAAATGGAAGCGCGTACGATCCTGGCACGTCGACGTTCGCAATGTTCATTGCGGCGAGTTCCTTGGCCATTTCCGAAAGACTGTTGCTCTTGCCGCCGACAATATCGCTGCTGTACGCGTCAGGAGTAATCAGCCACGCGTCAGAGGGCTTGTAAGGGGCGATAGACACCTTGGTCGTCGCCTTGGCGCTCGCCGTCGTCGTCGCGTCGGAGACGTTGGCTTTATCAATCTGCACATCTTCACCCGCGATAGAGAATCGCACGTTTTCACCCGCCATCTCTAGGACTTTGTTCCAAAGTACGTCATCTGCGACGCTCGCGAGAAGCACGTTCGTGTTTCTCGCTCGAATGGCGATGTGACTGAGCAGATCGACCGGCGCCTTGGTGACGACGGCCTTGACGCCCGCGGGAATGTCTTCCAACCCACCGAGCGTTTCGGTGAAGCAAACCATGGGAGTGGACGAAAAATCTTCGCCTTGAATCTCACTGAGCGTTTGAACTTTCGCCATCCCGGCGTACGTCTCGAGGCTGGCGTCGCCGACGCTGACAATTTGCCAAGGCGAGCGACCCGCGGCGGCTCGAACCGCCGGACGAAGCGTCGAAATCAATTGCGAGACGACAAACAGGCTGTGTGAGCGCACGTTTTCTTCCCCAAAGTTGATCAAGTACTTGGGATCAGCCTTGGTGGACTTAGACGCGATGATATCTGCAGCGTTTTGCGTAGCGCGGCACAAAAAGTCCATATCGCTCTCCATGGCGAGAGCGCAGAAATCGAGCGCGGCGTCCATGGTCTTCGACCAGTCCGCGCCCCAGCGTTCGCCGTGACCGTCACCCATGGCGACTTGGAGAAATTTTAAGCCCTCGCCGATGCGCGTGGACTCGTTCGTCAGCGCGACGTTCGTCAAAGAAAGCTCGAGAAGCGAAAGCAAATCATCCGAGGACATTGCGCCGTAATCGACGGCTTCCACCTTGGTTCTGAAAAACTTTTCCAACGTCGCGTCGAGCATGACGACGTCTCGGTTCGGGCTGTCGTGTTGCCAAACTCCGAGAAGCTTCTTACGAACTTCGATAATTTTCCCCGGCACCCACCACGCGTCGCGGTTTTGCAGCAAATCGTCCACCTCCCACGCCAAGTCGCCCGGCAAACCGTTTCTGGCAAAGTTCATGGCGCTGTCCACGTCCCCGCCCGAGTGCGTGGTCTTTAAAACCCACAAGTAATGTTTGAAAGAATCGATCATTTGCGGCATGTGGAACGCGGGGCCGTGGATGCCGTCCGAGCGCCAACCCGCCTTCATACCGGCCAAATCTTCTCGCGTCAAGCCGGCGTTATCCCACAAGTGCGCCCAGAAATCGTCCCAGTTACCGGTGTGCAAAAAGTGCAGGTATGCCTCGCAAATCTTCACATCATCGGGCGTGGTGTTAGAGTGAAGCTTTTGATGCCACTGCGCGATGAACGGATCCTCGATTCCCGGACGATGTCCCTCTTTGATGCCGTGCGTTCGCATGATGTTCAAGATGCCCATGCGAATATCGTCGCCGTTGCCTCCTCCGCGCGGTAAGAATGCGAGCGAGGCGCGCATGAGTCCGCGCGACGTGGCGTCCGGCGCCGTCGTCGCCGCGTGCGCGATGCGTCCCGCCAAGCGCTCTTGCTTGCTCGCCATGTCCTTGCCCTGGTAATTGTTCCCGGCGTACCAGTGCAACTGGCGCAGCGAGCTCAGGCGCAACCACGCGTAGACGAGCGCCGCACCCTCGGGCCCGATCGCCAACGCGGCGTCCAGGGCGTCGTCAACCATGCAAAATCGCGTGAACAAGTTCACGCTCCCACCCTCGTGCTCGGCGGCGCGTCGCGCCAACGATTCCGCGCCCGCCGCGCCGCCGCCGCCGCCCGCCGCGGATTCTCTCACCCTCATCTCCACGTCCCCGTCCTCCGCGTGCGCCCAAAACTCTCCGCACACGACGATCCCGACGATCGACCCAACGTTTCTCAACCCCTCGACGTCCCCTTCGCTCGCGTTCGAGCAATCCATCTCCAACGTCAGCGTCCCGCTCGCGTCGAACGCGCTCCTCGACGCGATCCCGTCCCCGAAATCCCTACTCCCCGTCCTCGCCTCCAGCCCGCGCGGCGCCTTCGCCCACGACCCATCGCCATCGACCGCCCGCGTCGCCCAGTGCAGTTCGACCTCGCCTCTCGCGCACCGCTCCAGGAGCGCGTCGTCCGCCGCCCGCAGCGTCGCCGTCGTCGTCCCGTTCGCGCGCGTCCGCGTCTCCACTCGCACCGCGTGCCCCCCCGCGAGCGCGTGCGTCGTCTCGCGGACCACGTCCGGGACGTCCGCCTTTTTTTCGCCCGCGCCGGCGCCTCGTCCGACGCGCGCGCGCGTCCCGGCGTCGATCGCGCCGCGCGCCGTGGATAGCGTTCCTCGCGAAGATCGCGTCGCGCGGCGCGCCGTCGCGCGGTCGATCGTCGCGCGCGCCGCGTCCGCGCGCGCGAACGTCGCGCGCGTCGCGTCGCGCGCGAGAGAGACGCGCATCGCGCGCGCGCGCGTCGTCGGTCGCGGTGTGACGATTCGCTTCGACGAATCGAATCGTCAGAGCGCGACGCCGCGCCGCGCGGACGCGTCGACGCGCGGCGCGACGCGACGGCGACGCGCGCGGTCCTCCGCGGCGTTTCGCATGTGCGGCGCGTGCCGCGCGCGGCGCGCGAGCGCGAGAGAGACGACGACGCGCGCGGAATTCTGCGCGCCGTGTCGCGACGGCGCGAGAGCGACGACGACGCGCGCGACGCGCGTCGCGGACGGGGCGTCGTTCGACGTCGTCGTGTGCGGCGCGGGCGCGGCGGGGACGTCGTTCGCGCGGACGTACCTGGAGACGACGGCGCGGGGTGGCGACGGCGACGGCGACGGCGACGGCGACGGCGACGGCGCGCGCGGCGCGAGGCTGCTGCTGCTCGATCGCGGCGGATGCGCGAAGACGGTCGAGCGCGTGGAGCGCGTGACGCGGCGGGCGTCGGTGTACGGCGCGCGGGAGGGCGCGCTGGGGGCGCTGGAGGCGCTGGGGGCGCGGACGGCGACGGCGAGCGTCGCGGCGTGCGACGCCGAGTCGAAGACGTTGACGCTGGACGACGGCGCGCGCGTGCGGTACGGCGCGCTGTGCGTCGCCACGGGGGCGACGCCGCGATGTCCACTGCCGGAGGCGAGCGATGGAGCGGTCGACGCGCACGAGGTGCGAGACGTGGAGAGCGCGGACGCGCTGGCGAGACGGTTGAGCTCGATGACGGCGACGGCGAGCGCGGATTCGGATTCAAAGACGAAACGGATCGCGATCGCGGGGAACGGAGGGATCGCGCTCGAGCTCGTCGACGCGCTATGTGTGCGAGGTTTGCGCGCGCGAGGGTTGGAGGCGTGTGAATTGGTGTGGTTGGTGAAACACGGCGAAGTCGGCGACGCCTTTTTCGACGTCGACGCCGCGGATTTCTTGCTGCGCGCGCTCGACGCGAGACGGCGAGACGGCGAGGCGAAAGACGACGACGGCGCGGACGTGGACTGGGACTCACCGACGCCCGAACGCGGTGCCGGACGATCGACGAAGAAGCGCGCGCGAGGGCGCGAATCAGGCGCCGCCGCCGGTCCGGATTGGCTCGACAGATTTAGAGCGAAGAGCGCGGCAAACGACGCGCGCGCGCCTCTCAGCCGCATGAAGCTTCGCGTGCTGAAAAATGTGTCCATACGCGAAGCGCGTAAAGACGCAAACACCGGCGTCAACGTATTGACGCTGAGCGATGGGACGACGATCGAGGTGGACGCCGTCGTCGCCGCCGCGGGCGTCGAGCCGAGATGCGATTGGCTCGACGAAGTCGCCGCGCCGAGGTCGAAATCAGACGGCGGTATACTCGTCGATGCGTGCATGCGCACCGTAGGACCGTACGGCGACTCAATATTTGCCGTCGGCGACGCGTGCACGATGTCGGCGCGCGCGTCGAACCCCGAGACGCCGTGGTTTCAAATGCGACTGTGGAGCCAGGCGGCGCAAACAGGCGCCTTCGCCGCGAAAGTCGCCGCGGGCGTCTGCGACGCCGACGCCCTCGGATTCAATTTCGAAATCTTTACCCACGTCACCAGGTTTTTCGGTCTCAAAGTCATCTTGCTCGGGCTGTACAACGCCCAGAAGCTCGACGACGTCCCGGCGAACGAGGTGACGACGTACCAGCGCGAGTCGCTCGCCGACGCGACGTACGTGCGCGTGCTCCTCGTCCGCGGTCGCATGATGGGCGCCGTGCTCGTCGGCGACACCGATCTCGAGGAAACTTTCGAAAACCTAATCTTAGACGGCGTCGATCTATCGCGTTTCGGTCCGAGTTTACTCGATCCCGAGCTCGACTTGGAGGATTATTTCGACTGACGCGACGCGCGAGACGAGCGAGAAACGAATGAAATCAAATGACAATCAACCCTAGACAACTACCACCGTCCGACGCCCGCGCTCAGTGCGGTTTCGGCACGAACCCGTCCACCGCGAAATTCCGCGTCGCGCGCGGTAAAATCACGACGCATCCCTCCAACGCTCCGCGCTCCAGCGTCACCTGACACCCCAACCTCGACGTCGCCGTCAACCCGTACGCCAAATCTAACATGTCGTTCTCGTCGTCGCACGCCTCCGGCAGCGTCTCGAACACTTTTTCGTCCTCGAACACGACGTGGCACGTGGAACACGCGAGCGAGCCCTCGCACGCGCCCTCGAGCTCGACGTCGTGCCGGTGCGCCGTCTCCAGCAGGTTCTCGCCAATCAATCCGCGCACCGCGCGTCGCTCACCGTCGCGCTCGACGAACGTCACCTCGATCGAGTTCTCGGGCGTGAGTTTCGTCTTTTTGTCCGCGCCGTGCGCGATCCGCGGCGACGCGGAGACGCCGCGAGCGACGTAAAGCTGGGCAGGTTTCTGGGACGCGCGCGGCGCGGCGTCCCGGGGACGCGACGCCGACGCGCGCGGGAGGGCGGTCGAGGCGAAACACGCGGTCGACGACGACGACGACGACGACGACGACGCGCATCGCGCGCTCGCGGCGGCGCACGCGCGCGCGAGACGGCGAAACATCGGCGCGGTGGGACCTCGCGAGGCGCGAAGTGAAGCCGAGGCGAAGACAAAGTATTGAAGGTCGAATTGCAACGCGGCGGCGCCTCGCGGCGGCGCGAGGGCCCGCGCGCGACGTGTGAGTGTTAATGTTGGTTAATAGTCGGTGGATCATTCGTCGACGTCCAGGGCGCGCGCGCGGTTCGACGCCGCTCGGCCGAGGTTTTGTTCAAACCGACGCGAAGAGCGGCGCGAGCGCGACTTCGCCGCTCGCCCCCCCTGCGGACGAGGGCGTCGGGCGCGCGTAAAAGAATCATTCGTTCGGGTAAAGTTCCCTCTCAAACTCCTCCAAAGTTGCTAAATCGCTCGGTTTGAGCTTAATGCCCTTGTGTCCGCGCGGGTATCGGCGCTCCAGCGCCCGCATCGCGTCCTCCAATTTCCTCCGCTCGCTATACATCAGATACGCCACGGCGACGCTCGGCGCGCGCGAGTGCCCGCTCATGCAGTACACCAGCACCCTATTCGGCACCCCAGCCTCATCCGCGCGCTTCGCCTTGACGTGTAATTGCTCTAACTTCCTCACCGTCTCCCCTAAATCCAATTTCGACCCGTCATTCGCGTCTCGCGGCGCCGTGAAGACGTCTATTTGCCTAGAGCTACAGCACGGCGTGCACCGCGGCACGCTCTGTTCGTTCGCGCGCGTCGCGCCGTTCGTCAGTCCCCGCGCTTTTTTGCCCGCCGATCGCGTCCACCCATCCCTCGTCGTCCCCGAACCGTGATCTCGCGCCTTCGATCTCGTCCCCGCCATTCGCGCTCGCCTCCATTCGCGTCTCTCCGCGCTTCTCCCGCTCGCGCGCGACCCCCCCACGTCCCGCGCCCTTTTTCCGCGCGCCCGTCCCGTCGCCGCTCCCTTCCCGCTCGCGCGTCGCGCGCCCGCCGCGCTCTGTTCGCTCGCAACGCACGTTCATCACCGTTCGTATCCCGCACGCCAGCAGCACGTCCTCCTTGCTCGTGTGTTCGAACGCGCCGAGGCACAAAAACTTGTCGATGACTTCGATGATTGGTTCGTCGTGCCCCAATCGCGGTCGCGGGAGGTCGTCGTCGAGGTCGTCGAGACGGCGGTGGTGGCCGCAGATGCCGCACGTCGTGCCCGGCGCGTGGTCGTGGCCGCACGCGCGGCACGACGCGGCGCGCGGCGGCGGGGCGTCGTCGTCGCTGTCGACGACGGGCGGCATCGTGTGCGGCGGTCGTGGGGGGGTCGGGGGCGATGCTTTGGGTGTGATGGTCGCGTATTCGGCGTGTACAATACGGGGTTTAGGTGCGTATTGGGGAGGGCGTTCGTGTTAATTAGGGTTATTCATTAGGCGATTTTTGTGTCCGTGATTATATGGAGGCGATTCTTTGGTGCGTATTGAGGGGGACCGCGATCGGGCGATTTTTGTGTCCGTGTTTATATCATATGTAGTCTCACACTGACCTCGGCGGTCGATCGGCGCCGTCGTCGGTTCGAAACGCGCCGCAGCGCGACGCGCG
>MDSW01031061.1_pt1 | contig 25046 bp, 10 predicted proteins | sample 811171 | NCBI WGS metagenome assembly MDSW01 (sample SAMN05326641, study PRJNA326480) | marine metagenome | isolation source: seawater | place: Atlantic Ocean: North West | collected 2012 | reverse complement strand
GGGTGGGGGGGGGTAAGGGGGGAAGAAGGATAGTGGGCGCGCGGGGGGAGTGGTGGGGAGGAGGGACGCGGGCGGCGGAGAGGCCGCGAAGGAGGGCGAGCGGTTTGTTGTTGAAAATGAGGCGACGGCGGATGAGTCGATAAATGCGCCTCATCGTCCGAGGCCGACGACGTGTCGTGGCGCGTTCATTCCTCGCACGCGCCGCGACCCTCCTCTTCGCTCCGCGACCCTCCGCTCCCACACCCCTCCGCGGGCGCTTTCGCTCGCCCGCGGCTCTTTCTCGGTGTATGTCGGCGCCGCTCCCGGGTGGGGGGAACAAGCTCGCGACCGCGGGCGCGCTCTTCGCCTTCGCGTGCGTCACCTTCTCCGCGCCCATCGTCCTGAGCGGGAAGGTCTCGAACCCGCTCTACACGTCCTCGGACCCGATGCCCGTCGCCGCGGTCCGGCGCGGCGCGTTCATGAACAGCGGGTCCAAGGACGTCGGCCTGGACGTCATCGACGCCGCGAACGCGTTCAAGAAGCCCTCGTGAGCGACCCGCCCCGTGCTGAGGACCCACCCCCCCGAGGCGACATGCGAGGCGACCGCGATCGCGACCACGATCGCGACGCCGCCGCGTCCTCCTCCGGCTCCTCCGCCCCCTCATCATCCTCCGGCTCCGCCCCCTCATCCTCCTCCGCCCGCCCACCCCCCGCGGAGGATAACGAGTACCTCGCGATGTTCCGCGAGCGCATGGCGACGCTCCACGAGCTCACCGCGCCCTCCCACGCCGCGAGGAGGGACCACCCCGAGGAGGAGGAGGAGGAGGAGCGAGAGGAGGAAGACGACGCCCCCGCCGCCTCCGCCCCAGCCTCGGCGGATTCGGAATCCCCCCCCGACGCGTTCGATCGCCGCGCGACGCCCCGTCTCACCCCCCTCGCGGCGATGTACGTGCAGACGCACGTCGCGCCCCTCCGCCGCATCTTCTCGTGGGCCGTGCCCACCTCGGAGGCGCTCGACGCCGTCGCCGACGCCGCGAGGCTCGCCGCGGCGACGGCCGACGGGTCCGAAGAAGACGCCTGCCGCCAGAAACTTCCTCTCGGGGCCGCCGCCTTTTCCGCCGCCGCCGCCGAGGTGGTGGAGATCGGCGCCGGGACGGGGTACTGGACGTCGCTCCTGAGACGCCGAGGCGTCCGCGTCGCCGCGTACGACCTCGCGCCGTGCGACGGCGCCGAGCCGAACGGACACCACAGGCTCGACGCGACCGCGGCCGCGAATACGAATCGCGTCGACGCCGACGCGTCCGGGGGCGGCGCCGATGAAAAGCGCTCGCGAGTGTTCGAGACGACGACGACTTTTACGTTTACGCCCCCGGAGGAGACGGCGGCGCGCCCGAACCCTCTGAACCCGCCCCCCTTCGCTCGCGTTTGGCGCGGCAGCGCGTCCGCCGTCGCCGCGCACGGCGTCTCGGCGGCGCTTTTCCTCTGCTGGCCGCCGTCGGAGTCCGAGCGCGAGGGGTTCGCGAGCGTCTCTGAGACCGGGGCCCGACCCCGACCGGGGGGGGGCGACCTCTCCGCCTCCGCCGACCTCTCCGCCTCCGCTCCGCGCGCGGCGGTGGCGACGATGGCGCTGGACGCGCTTCGGGCGTACCGCGGGAACGTCGTCGCGTACGCCGGCGAACTCCCGAGCGAACGCGACGGGGCCCGGCGCGGGGGTGATCGTACTCGGCACCCCCCGGGCGGCGGCGGCGAAAAAGGCGAAAAAGGCGCCACCGCGGGCGACGCGTTTCACGACGCGCTTCGGGAATCCTTCGCGCTCGAGAAGCGCGTCGTCCTCCCGCGGTGGCCCGGCGCGAACGATTCGCTGACGGTATGGCGGCGGAAAAAGCCGCGGCGGCGGCGTCCTCCGGAGGATGACGCCGCGAACAAACGACGCGCTCGCGAGGAGCGACGCGGGCGGGGGAGCGAGGGATTTTCCCGCGGTTCGGAGTATTCCGCTCGGGAGATGATTCCGCTCGACGATTGCGACGGCGCGTTCTTCGGAGACGACGACGACGTCGACGCGTCGTCCTTCTTGGGCGCGGCGTTTCGGGACGCGCGGGATTCGCTGGTGCGCTCGAGCGCGGCGGCGTGGGAAGACGCGGTGGTGGCGCGGGTCGCGGCGCGGCGCGCGAGGGGAGCGGGGGGCGCGCGGCCCGGGTTCGAGCGAAGGGCGGTGGACGCGGCGCGGAGCCGCGCGAGCACGCTCCTCAGGCGCCTCGCGCTCTTCGCGCTGTAGCGGCCGGCATTTTGAGTAGACAACCGGTAGTAATACTTGCGAAAGTAATACGCGATACTAGCTAGACTACGCGCTCGTCGCGTCGTTCGCGGCGTCGCTTGGGCTTATTCTCGCCTCGTACTCGGCGTACGTGGCCCTCGCGACGCTGCTCCTGTACCTCGTGACGCGCATCGCCCGCCGCACGTCCTCCGTGACCGCGCCCTCGAACCCCGCCTTCCTCGCGAGGCTCTCCATCGCCTCCTCCTTCGACCACCCCTGTTCCCGGATCACCCCGGGGAGATACGTCGCGCCGAACGACCGAGGCTGACGATGCGCGCCGCCGCCGCGAATCCCATCGTCGGCCCCCGGGTCCTCGAACTCGATCGTCACGCCGTGCACGTCCGCGTCCCAGTCGCGCCAGTCCGCGGCGCGCTCGTATCCGGCGAGGAGGGAGACTTTACACGCGAGCGCGCGAAGCTCGGGGAGGGAGGCGACGGGGGGAAAGCGCGCGTCGCGGACGCCGGCGAGGAGCGCGTACTCGTCGAGCGCGCCGCGAAGGCGCCGGGGGGTCAGCGTCCCGATGCACCCGCGGAGGCGCGGCGGGGAGTAGGAGGAGGAAAAGTCGCGCGCGGACGGAGACGTCGTCTCCCACGTCACGAACAGGGGGCTGGTGCGGGGGTTCGGTCGGGGTGGGGGCGTGTCGCGTGGGGGGGACGGGGAGGATGAGCGCGGCGCGGAGGGGGGGGAGACGGAAGATGATGCGTCCGAGGCGGCGAACGAAGAAGAGAGGGGCGAAGATGAAGGTGCGCGCGCGCGACTACGACGCGTCGTGGACGAGGGGGGTGGTGGGGGGGTCGCACCAGAGGTGGTTCGCGTACGCGAACGCCGCGGGGTCCCGGGGCGCTCGGTCGCCGGCGACGTGCGCGCGGAGGGTGTCGAAGCACGCGAAGCACATCTCCTGCGAGAGGACGGGGGGGCCGCGAGGGGGCGCGATCGTTGTTAGCTGCGCGCGAAAACGATGCGCGCCTCCGTCGTCCCCGCGGCGAGACGGGCCGCGCGGTGCGTTCGCGGCGCGTCGTCCACCGCGCGCACCTTCGTCGCCTCGGCGTCGTCCACCGACGCGGACGACATCGCGCCGACGCGACCCGCGCGGGCGGCTAAGGAGGGAGGCGGGGAGGGTGTGACGAGACAGGCCGGACGGAGACGAGAGACGACGACGAGGGGCGACGACCATGTTCGAGCGGATGAGCGAGCAATCGGCGGACAACTTCTATTGCTGGCAGCAGGCATCCGGCAGTTATTCTCTGCCAAGTGCATTCAGAACTTTTTTACCTCCGTCTCGCCGCTTGTCCCCCCCCCCTTGGGCGTCCTTGCTCACTCCGTCGGCGGGCTCACCTGGTAACTCTTCCTGAGGTACTCGATGATCCGCTCGCTCTCGAACATCTCCGCGCCCGTGTTCGGGTCCTCGAGGTACGGCACCTGGAACCTCCCCCTCCCCGCGCGCCTGCGAAGCACGGTCCTCCGCGCGCTCCCGCGCCCGCACGGCTGCAGCACGTACGGAATCTCCAGCTCGCTCAGCGTCTCCCGCACCAGCGCGCAGAACGGCGACGCCTCGTACGCCCACAGCTGCAGCGGGCGCTCGGGGGCGACGGAGGGCCGCGCGTAGACACTCCCGGCGACGCCCCTCCGAAGCGTCCCGCGCGGGTTCGGCGACGCGTCCGCGGAGCCCCTCGCGTCGCACGCCGCCTGCGCCGCCGCACCCGCCCACGCCCCCGGGCGAACCAACGGCGACGGCGCCTCACCGTCCAAATACTTCGAGTACAGGTGCGTCACGATCTCGTCCGCGCCGGTGAACGTCCGCGTCACCGTGGACGAGCCGTCCTCGACGACCGTCGTCTCGACCAGGAACGGGAGCTCGACGTCGGCGACGGAGACTTTTTTCGCGCCGTCGCCGCCGCGCCGCGCCTCCCGCATTTGCATCGCCGCCGCCTCCGCGCGGTGCCGCGTCGCGCCGAGCGGACAGGGCTTACACGCGCACGCCAGGTCGAGCATCGTCAGCGCCTCGCGGACGCGCCTCGACCCGCCGCACCCCTCGCGCTCGTACAGCGTCAGCGACGCGAGGTCCGACGCTAAACCCCCCGGGTTCGACCGCGCGTCGAGCGGAGGCAAAAACGCGTCGTGGAACACGCGACACTCCGACCGGTCCTCCTCTCTCGCCGCCGAGAAGTCGCTCGACCGGTCCAGCTCGATCGCGCTCAGCCGCGCTCTTAACGTCCCGAGCCTGGACGCCTCGGTGAACTTCACCCCGAGCCCCCTGACGAACGCGTACTCGGTCGCGTCTCGGTCCGCGCCGAGCCACGGCCGCCACCCCTCGACGAACAAACCCGACGCCAGGCGACCGACGCCCGTAAACGCCGCGCCCGCCAACGCGCCGACCTGCGAGGAGGCGAAGACGAACGGACGAGGCGTCGGCGGGTCCTCGGCGATCGCCGAGGCCGCGCGCCGGGCGTTGGGGTTCAGACAGAGAGAAGAAGAAGACCCGCCGGAACCCGCGGAACCACCGTGGTCCGCCCAGAGCGTGTCGTCGTCGACGGAGTCGAACGCGCCCAAGAGCGCCGCCGCCTCCGCCGCGGCGACGGCGTCGCGCGTCGCCGCCAGGATCCCGGAGGCGTCCGAGGAAGAAGAGGAATCCCGATCCTCCTCGAGCGGGGTCCACAGGGCGTGCGCGCCGTAGGGGACTCGGCTCGGGAGGACGACGCGCGTCACCGGTCCGGCTTCCACGCGCTTGGCGTCGATGACCACGCACTCCGACCGCCCCTCCGTCGCGCCCGCGCGCTCGTCGTGCACGAACATCACCAACCACCCGTCGTCCTCGTCCTCCGCCGAAAGGGCAGCACTCGGGTCGCCGCTCGGATCATCGTCCGCGCGGCGTCGTTTTTGTTGCCTCGGCACGAACTGCGTCTCGGTGCCGTACCGCCCCGGCCCGTGCTCGTACACCTCCGTCGTCTCCGTCTCGAAGTCGAACTTGACGACGGCGTCGAACTTGAGCTGCGCGTCGCGCGCCAGGCTCGGCTCGTGCACCCGCCCGGCGTACGCGAAGCGGTTCTTCACCCCGGTCCACCGGTCGTTGATCCGAGGCACCTCCACGACGTCGTTCGGGAACACGAACCGCTCGCTCGTCACCGCGCCGGTCGCCGGGTCCAGGCGCCACTCGTGCACGCGCGGCGTCCGCTCGCCGGCGCTCAACGCGTCGGCGATCCACTCGCGCGTCCCCCGCGCCCTCAGCGCGCCGTGGAAAAACCCATCCTCGCGGACGCCCGTGACGACGATCTCGCCGCTTCCCTCGTCCTCCCACGCGTTCACGAAGTGGTACACCATCTCGTGCGATTCGCACTCGCACCAGACGACGTCCTCGTCGACTTCCACGCCGGGGATCGTTCCGTTCGCCCTTCGCCTCAGGACGCCGAACCGCGCTTTTTGCGTCTCGTCGTACGCGAGCGGGTGGCGCAAGGCGGCCATGCGGAGCGGTCGGATGTTCATCGACCCCTCGAACAGGACGACGTGGCGCGTGGTGACGCAAAAGTCGTGCACGAACGTCGCGCCCTGGAGCGCGTTGTGCCACAGGGACTTGATCTCGCCCATCTCGCCGTCGGGGCGCACCGAGCCGACGGAGACGTGCGGCGGGTACACGGGGTTGAACCCGAAGAAGACGAGCTCGCCCGTCCCCGGCGCCGTCTTGGGGTGCGCGGTGAAGGGGACGTAGAAGGGGAGCTTCCCGTCGAAATCGCACGCGCCCTTGGTCTCGAGCGTCGCGCCGTCGAGCTCCCACGGGGGCATCGTGTCCTGAAGCGCCAGGAGGCGCCCGGCGAACGACGCCAGGGCGGTGTTCGCGCTGTCCTTCAGGAAGTACCCGCCGCGGAATAAATTCTGCACCGCGTGCGGCAGGAAGGACGCCCCGCCCGCGTTCATCAGCGGCGCGAATAACCGGCGGCCCTCGGCGAGCTCGTCGTGCCAGCTGTTCGTGCGCACGTACCGGTTCCGGTACGTCACCACGCGCGATTTTTTTAAGGACGACGACGAGCCATCGTCGTCTTCTTCTTCACCCGTGGAGAAGGCGTCCATCTTGGGGCTCGGATCCGTCTCGGGGCTCGGATCGATCTCGGGGCTGAAGTCGACGGCGTACACCATCCCGTCGCCCTCGAACCAGTGGTGCCACCCGTCGCCCGCGCCGACGTTTTCGTGCCCGGGGCCGTCGCCCCACTTCGCGTAGTGCTCCGCGGCGAACTTCGGGTTGGGGCCGACGTACGCGAACTTCCCCGCGGGGAACCCGGGGGGGAGCGAACCCAGGACGCGCATCTCGCACGTCGCCCCCTCCGAGGACGTGAACGCGCAGCGCTCCGAGTCGTCGTCCGAGTCGGCGTCGGAGTAATCGTCGGATGCCCGGGTCGACGATGCCCCCTTTGACGATCCCAGGGAGGCGTCGGGTCCCAGGAGGATGTCCGCGGCCACCGCGGGGTCGCGGTGGTGGTCCGTCTCGGCCGATTCCGTCTCGGAGGGCGCCCTGGGCGTCGCGCGCCGCGTCCGGACGATCGCGGAGGCGGTGATCTCCTCCTCGAGGGGCTGGAAGTTGCCGCTGAGGAACGCGGCGGCGTGCTCGCCGTGGGTGGCGTCGTCGGGGACGGGCTTCGCGACGCGGTCCACGTCCGCGCGGCGGCGGGGGACGAGCGAGGCGAGGTCGCCCAGGTCCGGGGCGTACGTCGCGCCCTCCGAGACGGAGGCCTCCTCCGCGGGGGGGACGACGGTGGTGCTCGCGCCGGAGCCCGCGACGGGGTCGTCGCTCGCGATCACGCGTCGCCGGAAATCGCGCGACGTGTCGTCGACGCGCGAGAGTCGGCGTCGCGTCGCGCGACGCGCCATCGCCCCATCGCGCGTCTCCCGCGCCGCGCCCCGGCGTCCGCTCGGGCCCGCCGACGCGCTCGACAGCGCCCTCGCCGCGCCGCCCGCCGCGAACATACTCACCGCCCCCGCGTGCTCGGCCGCGAACGACGAGGCGCGGTCGCGCGCGCGTGTGCCGAGCGCGCGATGCCGCGAGGGGAGAGAGATACGCGTCCGCGCGACGCTGCTGACGGGAAACCGGAGATCCTCCGCGTTCGCGACGCTCATTGGCGGAGAGGGCGCGGGGGAAAAATCTCCGCGATTCCGATCTGTCTCGGACGCGCGAGAAGGGGATTCCGGGTTGATCGTCGATGGGCGTTCGCGAGATCATCGGTGGGAAAGCGAACGTCGACCCGGATCGATCGGACCGGCGCGAGTGCCGACCGATGACAAGTCAGTGCCGATCGGCGAGCGGCGAACAGGTCGCGCGATCGGCGAAAACGTCCGTTTTGGGTGCACCGCAAAACACCGCAACGCCCTCCCTCGCGCTTCGGCGTCCACCGACGCCCCCTCCCTCCGCCGCTCGACGCGCGAGGGGGCTCGCCGGAGAGCGGACGTCGCGAACGATGCCCCGGACGCGTGAAAAGAGCAAAAAAAAGAATTCGCTGCTAGGAATGGGGTTCGAACCCATGCGACCGAAGCCAGACGTTCTTAAGACGTCCCCCTTAGACCACTCGGGCATCCCAGCGGTGCAGTCAGAGCGTTCAAACGCACGGTCAGAGCGCCCGTGTGACCGGCGGCGCGATTTCAAGACATAAGAATGGAAAAGCTGCTGGTCTTAAAATCTATGTAGAAACAGTCACAAATAAATGCACGCGTCGCATTTTTTTCGGTAATGCACTCGTTCGTCGGACGTTTTTTTCTCTCCACCAGACGACTCTCGCTCTTTTAGCTCGCCGCCTCGCCCCCGCGTTTCCACGCGCCCCCCGCCCTCGACCCCTGGAACCGCCTCCTCGCCTTCGCCCTCGGATCCATCCCCGCGGCGTGTTCCCCCGCGCCGCCCGGTCGTCGCGTCGCCTCCCCCGCCGCCGCCATCGCCTCCTTCGCCGCCCTCGCGTTCGCCCTCGCGCGCGCCTCTCCCGGATCCGGATCCGCGCGATCCTCCTCCCCCCCGACGACCGCCGCGCCCCGCCCGGCCGTCGCCTCCTCGCGCCGCCGCCTCCTCGGCGCCTCCTCGCCGCCGCGCCGTTCCCGTCCGCCCGCGGGCCTCCTCCTCTCCTCCGCGCCGCCCACACCCCGCACCCCCGCCTCCTCGCGCGTCGCCTCGAGCAGGCTCCGCCTCCGCCCGTACGAAGACGCCGACTCCGACGCCGCCGAAATCGTCGCGTCCCCGCCCGCGTCCCCGTCCCCGCCCGCCTCGAGCGCCGCCGCCGCCGCCTCCTCCTCCGCGTCGAGTCCTCGGTTGTTCACCCACGCCAGCGTCTCGTTCCCCGCGCACGTCACCTCCCCCGTGGTCTCGTTCGTGGCGCACGTCCGGTTCTCGATCCGCCGCTCGAGCTTTTCCCCCCGGCGGCTGTCGAACGCGTCCCAATCCGCGTACCCGACGCACCGAACCAAGCCGACGTCCTTGAAGAACAGCGCGCCGTGCTGCGCCGCGTCGGGGTCCTGCCGCCCCGCCGCGGAGGCGTGGAACGGGCGCGCCGCGTCGAACCGACCGCCCTCGCAGTCGACGAAGGCGAACCCGGGTCGGTCGGCGACCACCTCGAGGAACCGCCCGCCCGGGTCGAGGTTCAGGTTCTGCTCCGGCCCGAACACCCCGTCCTGGTCGCGGTAGATGCCGTCCATCAGGACGATCTGGTCGTGGTTGATCGTCGTCGCGGGGCCCCCGGGCCGGCGCGGCACGGAGCCCCGGTCCTCCACGTCGGACGGCCAGAGGGGAAGCCCGCGAAGGCGATCGTCCGCGAAGGGAAAATGCGCCCACGCGCCGGGATCCTCCCAAATCGGGGGTCCGCCCAGCTTTTCCTCGCTTCCAAGCGCGACCCAGTGCTGCCTGGGGTTGATCAGCGCGCCCTGGATCGCGCGGTTCAGGTCGCGGTACGGCAGGTACGGCGTCCCCTCGCCCCACCCGTTGCTTCCGTACGTGCTCACGTACACGGGGCAGTACGCGAACTCGTGCGAGAATCTAAAAACGTAATCCGTCTCGTCGGACCAGACGCTGCTGAACGACCCCGAGGGGTTCCGCGCGAAATCGTTCGAGACGGAGACGGACGCCTTGAAGCACGGCCGGAACCCGCCCCGGGCGTCCGGCTCCGCGGGCTCCCACGCCGGGGTCAAGCACCGCACGCGCCGAGGGCCGTCGTACCAACAGGGGCTCGGGGAGTGCCGAACCTCCTCCGGCGTGCCGGGCGCGAGGTTCGTCACGTTGAGCGCGAACGACGCGACGAGGCCCCCGTCGCTCGGCAAAAAACCCTCGCCGTCCAAAATCACCTCCGTGTTCCCGCTGAAGGGCCCGCGAGCCTTGCGCCCGCCCGCGACGCTCATCGTCCGCGCGTGCGCCACGCGCGGCGCCGCGTGCGCGTACTCGAACGACGCGGGGGCGCCGGAGGCGTCGAGTAAACGAGTCCACGCGATCCCGTCCGGGCTGTACTCCACCTCGACGGCGAAGCGCAGAGGGGCCCACCCGGGACCGCGCGTGCGCTCGTTCACGACCGAAGTCTGCGTCGGCGAGACGCACTCCACGCGCGAGGGGCCGACGACCCGCGCGGGGACGACGAGGGTCTCGCGCGGGACGTACGGCGCGAACGCGCAGTCGACGAACGACTCCGCGTCCGAGGCGAGCCGAGGCGAGCTCGCGTCGTCCGCCGCGTCGGGCGGGGCTTCGGGCGGGCTCGGCGGCGGCGGCGAGGGCGGCGGCGGGTACACGTCCCACGTCGCGTTCGGGCCGAAGCACGCCGCGGTCCAGTGCCCGACGTCGAGCGTCGCGTTGACGCGTCGCGTCGCGTTGACGTCGTTCGCGTCGAAGTGCGCGAACCCCCCGGGGGCGAGCGCCGACGCGTTTACAATTTTCCGAAGCGCGCACGCCGCGCGGCAGTCCCCCGAGAACGTCCCCGCGAGGGTTTCGTTCAGGACGGAGACGTTCAGGACCTCGGCGTCGCGGACGAGGCCCGCGTTTAGGTTCACGCTCGAGTTCGCGAATGGGTCGAACGCGAAGCGGCATCGGTTCGCCTCGGAGGCGCGAAACGGCGCGTGCGCTCGCGGACGCGAAAACGACGTCGTCGCGTCGACGTCGACGTCGATCGGGCGGCCGTCCTCCTCGCCGTCGGGCTCGCGCGGGCGCGCGAGGTGGATCGTCACGCGCGTGCCCCCGCCGAGCGGGCCCGTTCGGTTGCCGTCGAGGGTGAAGACGCCCGCGGGGACGTCCTCGGCGGCGTACTCGAAAAACGCGAAGGAGCCCGCGCCCCGCGTCGGCGTCGCGGGCTCGCCCGAGTACGTCGCGCCGTCGGCGGTGACGGTGACGATCGCCGCCCCGGGGCCGGGCCGCGCGGGGGTCCGGCATCGCAGCTCCACGCTCGAGACACGCGTCGCGGGGACGACGCGCTGGGACGCGTCCGGCGCGCCGAACCACGAGAACCGGCACGCCTCCCTCCCGGTGGCGCGCGCGCCGAAGCCGACGCCGCGCACGGTCACGAGCGTGCCGCCCGCCCTCGGGCCGGAGCGCGGGGAGACGTGGAGGATCCGGGGCGCCGACCGGGCGCCGACCGGGGGGCCGTCGGGCGCGACCGCGGCGTGGCCGATCACGACGTCCGCGGGCAGGTCCCTCGCGCGGCGTATCGCCCCGAAGTCGTTCGCCGCGCCGACGATCGGCTTCACCACGGGGTCGCCCCGAGCGCGCGAGATGGGCACCGCGGTCGCGTTCGTCGCGTTCGTCGCGTTCGCGCCCGAAACCGACGCGGACGACTGCGCGTCGGCCCGCGAGAGAGACGCCAGCGCCAAGAACGCGAGGAGCGCGAGGCGCGCGAGGCGCCCCATCGCGCGCGCCCGGGCGCGGGGCGGAGTGAGCCGCCGGGAGGGGGAGGGCGTCTGAAGAGAACGACGACGAGAAGGACGAGTGTTTGTTGGAGACGAGGCAACAACGGCGCACGAGAAATATAAAATTCGAATGAACGTCGTCGCGAGAGATGCTAAGCGTTGAGCTCATCATTCGAGAGGAAGGAAAAAAACGGTCGCGCTCGACGGCGCTCACGCTTCTCCGCGGACGCGCGGCGCCTCGACCTCCGCCCGTCCCCCGGCCTCCACGCCGCCTCCGCCCGCCCCCCCCGCCGCCTCACCCCCCGCGCCGCCCCCGCCCCCGCCCCCGCCCCGCGCGTCCCGCCTCGCTCGACGTCCTCCTCGGCGGCGCCTGATTCCGCGCGTCGCGCGCGCCGCGAGCGGTATGAGCTCCGCCCTTCTCTCCCTCGCCAGCGCCATCGCCAGCGCCGCGCACCCCAGCCGCGTCGCGAGCTTCCGCCAGAACAGCGACGCGGCCGCGCGGCGCTCGGACGGGGTCCGCATCCCGAGCTTGCGCGCGATGGCGTCGCGCTCGAGCCGCTCGAGCTCGCGGTGATCCACGGAGGCGAGCGCCTCGGCGTCGTCGGCGATCCACCAGTCGGCGTCGGCGTGTTCGGCGGCGTGTTCGGCGGCGGCGAACCCGTCGCGAGACCCCTCGCGAGATCCACCTCGGTCGTCCCCGGGCGCGTCGTCGTCGTCGGAGCTGCCTCCGACCGAGGCGTCGTCCTGATCGTCGCGATCCGCGTCGGAGTCCTCGCGCAGAGGGACGTGCAGGGGCGACTCCGCCGGGGGGCCGAGGTCGTCTTCGACGTTTTTTTCGACGCGTTCGCGTTCGCGTTCGGGGGGAGATTCCGAATCCGAATCCGACGGCGCGCGCTTCTTCGCCCGCGGCGCGTCCGTCGTCTTCGCCGCGTCGTCGCGCGACCCCTCGTACCGCATCGAGAGCCAGTCCTCCTCGCGTAACCCTGCGCGCGGGGTGGTGTCGAGGTCTTCCGAGAGGTTTTCCGAGGGCGAGGTTTCCGCCGGGGCGAGAGACGAAGAGAGGGGCGTCATCGCCCGCTCGAACGCCTCGAGGCTCTCCACGCCGAGGCCGTCCACCGAGGCGCTCACCGACGAGGAGGACGCCCCCGAGGCGATCCGCCGGAGGGTGGACACGGGCGAGCACTCGCGCGAGGGGAGCGCGGCGGCGGCCTTCTTCGCGGGAGTCTGCTGTTCCCAGGGCGGAGGAGTCTGTTCCGGAGGGGCGGCGAGAGTACTACCCGCGTTTTTTGCGGCGAGGGGGGACGCCTCCGCGGGACTCGCGGTACTCCTCCGCCTTCGCTTGCGCCACCGAGCGATCTCCGCGAGCTCGATGCGTCTGCCTTGCTCCACGAGCGCCTCGTACCTCCGGAGCAGGAACCTCTCCGCGAGGTTGGAGAGCCCCAGGGTCCACCACCCGCGCATCCTGAGCCTGGCTCGGACGGTGAGTGTTTTTATCGTTCGTGTCTCGGGCGCGTCGGGGTCTCGCTCGATGACGCACACCTCCTCCGCGGCGACGAGGTGGGAGTGGGATTCGTTCGCGGTGTACATGACCATCCGCCCGAGGGTCTCGCTCCACTCGATGCGCTCCGTGCCCGTGAGGTAGTCCCCGCCCGTGATGCGCCGGATCCAGTCGGGGGCGTCGTTCGCCGCGTAGAAGCGCCTGACGCGGTGGGACCATCCGCCGGGCGATCGGTCGGGGGAGGAGGAGGACGAGGACGGGGATGACGATGACGCGACGAGACGCTCCTCGAGGATGTCCACGCGGTGGACGACGGGCATGGACGCGTGCGGGGTCTGCGTGCGCTCGCGGAACGCCGCCATCACCGTCGCGACGTTCTCGTCGTACGTGAACGTGACCGTCTTCTCCATCCCGCCCCGCGCCGCGGACGTGGACGCGAGCTGGCGGAACGTCATCGGGGAGGAGGATGGCATCGCGGCGCGCGACGACCCCCCTAGTGGGCTCGCCGCGAATAACGGTCCTCCCGAGACGGACCGCGCGCGGACGCGCCCGGGCCGCGAGGCGAGGACGACGACGCCGACGAGGGCGGACGCGCGACGAAACGCGCGCCGGCGACGTCGTCCGACGCCCTCACGCCCCGACGAGCGGGACGCGCGCGCCTCGGATGTGCCGCCGGGGGCGCGCCGAGCGCGAGGGACGATGACAGCGTGGCGACGCTTCGGGGACGCTCCGGGCCAGCAGTAGCGGCTTTTTCTTCCAGGCTCTGGCGCCAGGCGCTCGAGCAAACGATGAGATCGCGCGTCCCGATCTCTCCCAGCGCTACTGTACAGCCTGCCATCACTGCTCATCTCCGCAATAAAAGCTCACACACGCGCCACCCCCCCTCTTCGTCGTCGCCGCGCCGCGTCGCGCACTCTCGGCGCGCTCGACCGCCTCGCGCGCGCGGCCTCGCCCGCACTCGCGCGCGGCGTCTCCGGCGATGGGCATGCCCCCGCCGCCGCCGCGGTTCTCCGACCGCGGCGACGCGCCGCGCCCCCCGCCGCCGCCGACGTTCGCCGAGGGTGCCCAACGCGCGGTGGCGGTGGCGGACGATCCCCCTCCCGCGTCGCGAGATCTCGCCCCCCGCGCGGAGCCCCCCCCGGTCGCGCCCCCGGACGATGCGCCCTCGATCCCCGGGTACGACGCCCCCGAGTGGGGCGGCGTCGGCGCCGCGGACGTCTCCCTGGAGGTTTTGAAGGAGGGCGCCATCGTCGACGTCGTGCGGTGCGCGGGTCGCGCCCGCCTCGCGTTCGGCCGCGTCCCCGGCAACGACGTCGTGCTCGAGCACCCGAGCGCCTCGCGCCTGCACGCCGTCCTGCAGTTCAAGCGCGATTCGGACGAGATGTTCCTGCACGACGCGGGGAGCACGCACGGGACGTTCGTGAACCGCCGCAAGCTCAAGCCGCGCGTGCACGCGCCGGTGTTCGTCGGGGATCAGATTCGGTTCGGGCAGAGCAGCCGCGTCTTCTGCGTCGCCGGCGCCGCGGAGCTCATGCCCGAGGAAGGCCTCAGCCGCGACGAGCGGAGAAAGCTGAGGGCGCTGGAGAAGATGTCCCGGGACGAGGCGGAGCGGCTGAGGCGCGAGACGGAGGCGCGCGGGAACCCGAGGGGAGCCGATGATCGCGGAGGAGACGACTCCGAGGATCGTTCCGACGGCGACGAAGACGAAGCGTCGCTCGCGGACGCCGAGGACGCGGACTGGCGCGAACACCTCGGCGAGTTCACGGAAAAGCAGAGGGCGAAGATCGAGAAGATCCGCGCGAAGGAGGCGAAGCTTCGGAACCTGCGCGCGGAGGTGGAGCGCATCCGCGCGAAGGAGTCGGAGCGAACGCCGCTCAGTCAGGGGCAGGCGCGACAGATTGAGCGCAACGAGCTCGCCGCGGAAAAACTGGAGGAGGAGATCGAGGACGCCGACGAAGCGCTCAACGACGCGCTGCGCGACGCCCGACGCGGCGGACGAAGAGACGCGAGGGAGCGAAAAGCCACCGCCACCGCGGGGGGGGGGCACCGAGGGCGGAAGAAAAATTCACGCGCCGGGTCGGAATCCGATCCCGACGCGTCGGACGACGACGACGATTTCTACGACCGCACGGCGTATTCTGCGGCGCGGCGGCGAAGGAAGGAACGAGGACGCGCCGAGAAGACGCTCGACGCCGCGTCGGGCGGCGGAACCGGCGGAACGTCCACGCCCGCCGAGGTGGAGACCGCGGCGACCCTGTGGGAGAAGCGCGCCGCGGTCGAGTCCGCGATCGCGGCGCTCGAGGCGGACCTGAGGGAGGCGAAGGCGCGCGAGGCGTCGAAGGCGGCAGCGGCGGCGGCGGCGGAAGATTCCTCCTCCGCCGCCTCCTCCGCTGACGCGCTGGACGCGTTCATGGCGGGCGTCGCCGCGTCGACGCTCACGGAGGAGGCGACGGTCCTCGCGCGCCGGATCGCGGAGAAGCGTTCGGACCTCGCCCGGCTGGAGCGCCTGACGCGCCTGGCGGATCCGCGCGGGGAGTACGCCCCGGGCACGGCGCGCGCCAAGACGCTGGAGCGTTTGGCGGAGACGGCGCGCGCCGCCGACGCGGCGGAGGCGGCGCGGCGCGCGGAGCGGGCGCGCGACGCCGCCGCGAAGGCGGAGGAGGCGCGCGCGAAGGCCGCGGAGCGCGCGAGGCTCAGGGCGTGGGAGGAGGGCGGGAACCTCACCGCGAAGCGCGCGTTCGAAGGCGGGCCCAAGTCTCCGACGCATCCGCCGCCGCCGGCGCCCGAGCCTCCTCCGACGAATCCGCCGCCGCCTTCTCTCACGAACGTTTCGAACGTTGTTTCGAAGGCGTCGAACGTTTCGAAGGCTTCGAACGTGAACGCTTCCTCGTCCGCCGAGGCACCGAGGGAGGAGCCGCGCGCTGGGCTCGAGATCCGCAAGCGCCCGCGCTCTGAGGCGGGCGGTGCGGCGTCGGCGTCGGAGGGGGCGGCGCCGGACGCGAAGCGGCGCGCGGAGGCGGAGGCTCGCGTGGCGGAGGATATCGAGCGGCTCCTCGGGGGCGGCCGCTTGGGCGGTTCGGACGCGGGCGGGGACGCGCCGAGCGACGAGGGGGCGTTCGTCGACGGCGCGGGGGGGGTGTTCGTCGCGCCGGGCGGGCAGACCGGGGACGGGCGCACGAGCCTCAACGACAAGCTGGGGTACTGAAGACCGGGAGGCGGAAGGCGCAAGAAGGCGGAAGGAGCATACTTTTTTTTTTAAATGAGTGTGAAAAAATTCTTTTCGCCGAAACGCCTACAAGTACTCGTTCGTCGCGGCGCCCGTCCCGATCGTCGTCGCCGCCCCTCTCTTCGTCGCCGCCCCTCTCTTCGTCGCCGCCCCTCTCTTCGTCGCCGCCCCTCTCCTCCCCCCTCCTCCTCGCTCACAGGACTCCGTCGTCCGCTTCCCACACGACCTTCCTGAACGCCGCCTCGTACTGCGGCGTGTGCTTGATGCTGTACGTCGTCGCGCCGACGAGCTGCTCCCCCTGCACGGCGAGGTCGAACGGCGGGTTCCCCTCCGCCGTCCTCGCCCCCTTGGCGAATCGCTGCGGCGCCACCTCCGCGAGCGCCGCTCGCGCCAACTCCCGAACCGACCGGAACACCAGGACGACCAGCAAGACGAACAGCGTCAGGGTGTAGAACGCGGTGTTTTTCTGCAGCGCCCTACGCGCCACCTCGGAGGCGTCCGGGACGGCGCCGAAGAGGGTGTCTATGGGCTCCGGGAGCGCCTTCCAGAACGACGCGAAGCCCTCCAGCGCGCCGCCGATGAGCCCCGTCACCAGCGGGTCGGGGTCCACGCGGTAGTACGAGTTCGCCCACACCGCGAAGAGGAGGTGGCCGACGGCGGCGTACGCCACGATCTCCGCCGCGCCCTCGCCCAGCGCGGTGCTGTACCAGGGCGGGACCCTCGAGACGCGCGCGAAGTCGAACTTATCGACGGCGTACGCCGAGTTGAACGCGAACGCGGCGAGGGGCACAAGGAGCGGCATCCCCGCGCCGAAGGTCATCGTGAGGAAGAGGATGTTCAGGACCTCGCCGTAGCGAGTCGAGAGGTCGAAGTCGGGGCCCTCGAACGCGCGGTTGAGCTGGTCCTGGGTCACCGCGTGGTTCGGCGCGGTGAACCGAGTGTACTTGAACGAGACGTACCGGATCGCGGTGGCGGCGCGCGCGGAGAGCGGCGTGGCGATGATGGTCATCGCGATCGGGACGCCAACCTCCTCGTACCACCGCGGGGTGAGATCCTCGACGTCGCCCTGGAAAAGGAGCCCGTCCGCGATCGTGCCCTTGAAGTAGTCCTTGAGCCAGGGAAAGCTCCCCGCGATGAGGATCAGGTTGATGGCGGTGTTGAAGAACTGGGAGACGAACAGCTTCGTCATCAAGCTCCGCTGCTCGCCGCTGTTGCTGTGGTGCTTCTCGTACCGCACGAGCCAAATCAAAAGAGGGTTCAGGACGATGTTCAGCACCAAGATGATCCCCTGCGCCGCGCCGCCGGCGACGAGCTGCATCGTGAACCCGTACACGTACGGCTCGCAGTAACTCCTCTCGTTGAACACGCTGCTCGCGGTGATGTGCTCCAAACAGTAACACGCGTAGCAGAAGGAATCGTTCGGGCCGCACGTGCCGTTGTACGCCGCCGCCGCGGTCGCCTGCCGCGCCGCCAAGTCCTCGGAAGAAGAAGACGACTCCTGCAGAAGCCCGCGGGCGACGACGAACGAGGAGGAGGAGAAGAGAAAACGTCTTTCCCCCTCGTCGTCGTCGTCGGAAAACCGCACCTCCTCCTCCTCCACCACCTCCTCCTCCTCGTCGCCTCGGTCGCCGACTCCTCCGTCGCCGTCCTCCCCCTCGTCCCCCTCTTCTCCCAACATCGCCCTCCTCCTCTGCCACGCGGGCGGCGGCGGCGCGGGCGGCGGCGCGACGATCTGCGATTCGTCGAAGCACGTCTTGTACACGTCCCTGAGCGCCTCGTTTTCGAGCGTGATGGGCTCCACGCCGTACGCACACGCGGCGCGGCACGCGATTTGGTCGTACTCCGTGCTGGTGCCCTGCTCGAGCGTCGTCACGCCTGCGATGCCGACGAACGCCGCCGCGAGGACGACGCCCGCGACGAGCCCGATGTTGAACTGCCGGAACTGGCGCTCCCAGTACCCGAACTGGAGGTTCTCCCACTTGATGTCCGCCGGCGGCGGCGCCTGCTTCACCACGAGCCTGTGCGTCTCCCGCACGCGGAGCCTCTTCGGGCGAAACAGCCACGCGAAAAACCCCGGCCGGTACTCCTTCAGGCACCGCAGAAAACTCTCCTCGTCCTGGAACGTGACGTACGCCAGGATGCTCACCTGCGGCTCGCCCATGCGGTCGTTCTGCAGCGCCCGAATCGCCGCGTCCGTGGCGTGCAGATCGCGCTTCTTCTCCAGCGCGTCCTCCTCCATCTTCCGAACCTTCTCGTCCTTGACGTCCGGGTCCTCCTTGTTCTTCCGCCACTTGGCCTTGGCGACGTCGAAGTCGCGCGCCTTCCGCTCGCGCTCGAGAGCCAACCCCAGGAGCTCGCTCGTGTTGTGCGCCACCTGCACGTCCTGGACCTTCCCGATCCGCTTCTCGAAGTGCTTCCACAGCTCCATCGGGTCGTGGACGTCGTCGGGGATGTCGCGCGCGACGATCGAGTAATCCTCGATCGTCGTCAGATTACGGTCCACCTCGGCGACGATCTTGTCCTGCGTCGGCCCGATGGAAAACGCGAAAAACGCAAACACCGCCAGAAACGCGAGGTTGAAATACGACAGACCGATCAGCAGAGCGTCCTTCTCCTGCGACGCGAAGAAGTACGTCACGGTGTTGGACGCGCCGTGGACCCAAGGGTCATGACTCGTCGTCGCTTGGTCCGCCGCCCACGCGTCGGGGGCGGGGGGCGCGTCGCCGACGGGCGCGGCGGTGCCGTTGCCGTCGGGAGCTAATCCGCCCATCTCCCACCGGTACAGCTCGCCGTAGTTCCCCAGGCTGCTCCGCTCGATGATCTCCGCGACCGGGTCCTCCTTGGGCTCGTAGTGGTCCCCCGCGACGTGGAGGAGGATGGTGGGGATGGAGAGGACCGAGAGCGCGAGGAACGCGCGGGAGAGGAAGCGCATGAAGGTGAAGTAGAGCACGACGCCGACGCCGTACTGCTTCACGTCGACGGGCTCGAACGCGAACGCGCGCTGGATCCCGCGGTGCTGCGGGTTCGTCTCCTCCGCGTGCGCCTCCGCGACCTCGAGCTCGGGGGGCTTGTACCAGCCGCCGTCCGAGGCGTCGCTCTCCCACCCCTCCGCGTCCTCGAAGTACGACGATCCCGCGTCGTCGTCGTCGTAATACGTCCGGCCGTCCCCGTCGTACCGCGAGTCGTCGCCGTACCGCGAGTCGTCGTAGTACTGCGAGCTCGCGCCGTCGTCGTAGTTGCTCACGCGAGACGACCGACCGGGGAACACGCCCGAGCGCCCGCCCCGGCGCGACATCGGACCCCGGGGGAGAATACCGCGACGACCGACGAACGCGAAAGAAAAAAAGGCACGCCGAGCGCGCCCCGGGTTTCGGGGACCGCGCCGCGGCGCGGGGGAGACGCGCGAGGCGAGACGCCGAGGCGCGAGCGCGAGGCGCGCGCGCGCGCGGTCCGCCCCGACCGCGGGATGGACGCGCCGACGCCGACGCCGGTGACGCCGCGCGCGGCGCTCGAGTGGGGTCCCGGGCGGGCGCGCCGGGGAGGCGCGCCGAGACGCGCGATGGCGTTCGTTCGTTGCTTACGCAGCGAGCGGCGCGTCAACGCCCGCGGCTTGGAAACGGGCGTTTACGGCTCGTCGAGTGCGCTTTGATGAACCGTCGTATCGACCGTCTAAACGTGCGTGTCGCGCTCGGGTGCAAAATATCCAGACTCGTTTCGCGCGTGTGGGTTTGCGAGCGAAATGCCGTTTTTTCTTCTCCAGCAAAAGGCCGAGGTCTTCGATCTCACCAAACGGCTACCGTTTGAAAACCACGGGCGCGTTTTTCGTCTTCGGGGGGGGAACGTCGCCGTCCCGCGCGCACACGTCGACGCGCGTCGCTCCTGGCCGCGCGCTCGCCCCTCGCCTCGCTCGCGCACGCCCTCGCGCCGCGATGTCCGCCGCGGTGGCGCCCCCCGGCGCCGGCCTCGACGCGAACGCGCTCGTGGACCTGGACCTCCTCCAGGGCGAGCTCGACGCCGCGCGCGGGCAGGTGCAGATGTGGTGCGCGCAGCGGGAGCTCGCGATGAAGGAGGCGGTCGCGGCGCACAAGACGAACATGATGGAGTCCGAGGAGCAGTACGTCAAGCTCGTCGAGCGCGAGAAGGACCTCGCCGCGTCCGGGGAGGAGCTCGCGCGGCGCAAGGAGTTCGAGGCGGCGGAGCTCGACGCGCTCAAGGAGGAGGCGGCGCAGGCGAAGGAGCTCGGCGAGGGCCTCCCCGAGCAGCTCCAGATGCTGCGCGAGCAGGTGGCGAGCGAGCGCGCCGAGCTCGACGCCGCGGACGGCGCGCTCAAGAGCGAGGAGAGCGTCAAGGCGCGCCAGCTCGAGGCGCACCTCGGCGCGGTCGCGCTCTACCGCGAGCGCCTCGGCCTGCGCTTCGAGGTGGGCGACGACGAGGATCTCCGATTCTTCTTCAAACACGTCCAACCCGACGACCGCGACAAGGAGTTCGTCGTCGCCGTGCGCGTGATGGACGCCGGCGGGTACGAGCTCGTGGACTGCGACCCGCACGTCCCGCGAATCGCCGAGCTCCTCCGCGAGTGCAACGCCACGGACAACCTCAGCGGATTCGTGCGCGGCGCCAGGGCGGCGTTCCGATCCCTCGTCGCCGCCGAAGAGGTGGCGGAGGAGCGGAGGCGCGCGGAGGAGAGGGCGAAGGAAGCGCCGGAACTGCCCCCGGCGCCGGAACCGGAGCCGACGCCGCTCAGGGCGATGGGGGAGGACATGGTGCCGCTGTGAGAGAGGAGCGAGGGGGGGAAGGACGACGACGAATGCGCGAGGAGGCGCACGCGGAGAGCGAAGCGAACGATTCGCGATGAACGCACGCGCGGAGGAAGTGTTAAAAAAAATGCGTCGCGCGATCACGAAGACGACGCGTTCGCGAGTCGCGCGCGCGGCTTCCCCTCCTTCCCCCCCCGAACTCTGCTCGAACGCGACGACGCGGCGCGTGCGTCTCTGAGGTCAGGTGATGTAGCTCACATGCGGGAGAGCGTGGATGTGTCCGAGTCATGCGCATCCACGTTCTCCCGCATCCAAAGAGCTGCGTCTTTTTTACGCATCACCTGCCTCTCGAGACTGGATTCAATTTCGACCACGCGCCGCGTCGCCGCGTTTGATGTCTTTGCGTCTTCCCCCCCTCCCCTCCCCCGCGGGGAGTGTCGTTTTACTCCGTTTTCGTTCGTATCAGTCCACCTCCTCGACCTTGGGTCCTCCGCTGGGCGGCGGCGTCTCCCCCCCGCCCCCCGGCGGCGGCGGCGTCGCCCCCCCCGGCGTCTGCGGCCCCCCGGCTTGTTGGTACATCTTTGTCATGATCGGCGCGGCGACCTTCTCGAGCTCTCTCTTCTTCTCCTCGAGCTCGTCGATCTCCGCGAGTTTGTTCGCGTCGATCCACGCGATGCACTCCGCGACGGCCTTCTCGAGTCGTTCCTTGTCTTCCTCGGGGAGGTTTTTCGCGCCCGGCGCGTTTTCGTCGCGGATCGCGTTTCGCGCGGCGTACGCGTAGTTCTCCAGGTCGTTTCTCGCCTCGACTTTTTTTTTGTTGGCGTCGTCCTCGGCGGCGTACTTCTTCGCCTCCTCGACGAGGCGCTCCACCTCCTCCTTGCTCATCCTCCCCTTCTCGTTCGTGATGGTGATGTTGCCCTTCTTGCCCGTGGACTCGTCCTGCGCGGTGACGTTGAGGATGCCGTTCGCGTCGAGGTCGAAGGCGACTTTGATTTGCGGGACGCCCCTCGGCGCGGGGGGGATGCCGCCGAGCTCGAACCGCCCGAGCGGGTGGTTGTCCTTGGTCATCGACCGCTCCCCCTCGAACACCTGGATCGTCACCGAGGGCTGGTTGTCCGAGAAGGTGCTGAAGATTTGCTCCTTCTTCGTCGGGATCGTGGTGTTCCTCGGGATGATCGTCGTCATCACCCCGCCCGCGGTTTCCAGCCCGAGCGACAGCGGCGCGACGTCGAGCAGCAGAAGGTCGGTGACCTTCTTATCCGCTCGCCCGGTGAGAATCGCCGCCTGCACCGCGGCGCCGTACGCCACGCTCTCGTCCGGGTTGATGCTCTTGTTCAGCTGCTTCCCGCCGAAGAAGTCCGAGAGCATCGCCTGGATCTTCGGGATCCGCGTCGAGCCCCCGACGAGGACGATCTCGTCCACCGCGCGCTTATCGAGCTTGGCGTCAAGCAGCGTGCGCTCCACCGGCGCCATGCACGCGCGGAACAAATCCGCGCACAGCTCCTCGAACCTCGCCCTCGTGCACGAGGTGTAGAAATCCTGGCCCTCGTGCAACGAATCGATCTCGATCGTCGCCTGCGCGGTGCTCGAAAGCGAACGCTTCGCGCGCTCGCACGCGCTCCGGAGCCGTCGCAGGGCCCTGGCGTTGCCCGTGATGTCCTTCCCGTGCTTGCGCCGGAACTCCGTCGCGAAGTGGTTCACCAGCCGCTGGTCGAAATCCTCGCCGCCCAGGTGCGTGTCGCCCGCGGTGGACTTCACCTCGAACACCCCGTTCTCGATCGCCAGGACGCTCACGTCGAACGTCCCGCCGCCGAGGTCGAAGATCAGGACCTTCGTCTCCTCCTTCGTGCCCGCGGTCCCCGGGCCCTTCTTGTCGAGGCCGTACGCGATGGCGGCGGCGGTGGGCTCGTTGATGACGCGCAGGACGTTGAGGCCCGCGATGGTGCCGGCGTCCTTCGTCGCCTGGCGCTGGGAGTCGTTGAAGTACGCGGGGACCGTGATGACGGCTTTGGTGACGGCGCGCCCGAGGTACGCCTCCGCGATCTCCTTCATCTTCACGAGGACCATCGAGGAGACCTCCTCGGCCTTGAACGTCTTGCTCTCGTGCTTGTACTGGACGCGAATCAGCGGGATCTCGTTCGGGCCGGGCTCCACCTTGAACGGCCACAGGCGCAGGTCGGACTTCACGGACGCGTCGGAGAACTTGCGCCCGATGAGGCGCTTCGTGTCGAAGATGGTGTTGTGCGGGTTCACGGCGACCTGGGAAGGGGAGGAGGAGCGCGCGCGTGGGACGGACGAGGAACGAGGAGGGTGGAGAGCGGAGCCGGCCGGGGACGTCAGAGGAGGATCCGCGAGGAGGAGGGACTCTTTTTATCCTCGTCCCAGAAAAAAGAAGAATAAAAAACCCGAAAGAACAACGACTCTCGGGGGGAGGGGGGGCGCGCGCGCACCTGGTTCTTGGCGGCGTCGCCGACGAGGCGCTCGGTGTCCGTGAAGGCGACGTACGAGGGCGTCGTGCGGTTGCCCTGGTCGTTGGCGATGATCTCGACCCTGGCGATGCGACGCGAGCGAGGGGGGGGGAGGAGGCTCTGAGCGGCGGCGGTCTCGGCGGTGACGAGCGGCGCGAGGGAGGCGCGCCAGCCGGGGGGGGAGGGGATTCGGCGGCACGCACCGGTCGTTCTGCCACACCCCGACGCACGTGTACGTGGTCCCGAGGTCGATGCCGACGGCGAGGTCGTCGGTGCTCATGCGCGCGGAGCGAGAGGAGACGCCGCGTGCGAAGCGCGCGCGGAACACTGGCACGAACGACGACCGAGCCACGACGACGCGACGACGAAATCTGAGAGCCCGGCGCGGAGAATTTATGAAACGCGTTCCGAGACGCGAGTCGCGCGACGACGACATCCATCTGAAACGCCTCTTTTCGCGTCGTCTCCTCTCCCGTCACCCGTTGCTCCCCCTCCGCCCCCCCCTCACCCACCACGCGAGCTCCATGTTGTGCGGCTCCCGCGGGTTCGCCTTGTAGTGATCCGACCACCGCGCGGACATCTCCTCCACGAACCCCGGCTTCTCCCCCGCCGCCTCGCGCGTCTCCGTCGCGTCGTCCTCGCCCCACCCCCCCCAGATGCACAGCGGCGCGTCGAGCCTCGCCCCCTCCCCCGCCCCCCCGCCTTCTTCCACGCCACCGCCGCCCCCCCCGGGGGTATCAGTCATCGCGGTCATGTCGAACGCCCGCCCCCGCGAGTCCGGCCCGACGGTGAGGCTCCCGGGCCTCTGCTTCCACTCGTGCGGGTACGAGACGGGCGCCTGCACGTACCTCACCCCCTCGATAATCTGGTCCCACCCGAAGTGCGTGTGGCCGAACACGTGCACGTGCGACCGCGCGGGGACCGCGCCCGCCGCCTTCGTCACCGTCGCTTCTTCTTCCTCGAGTAGCGCGACGCCTCCTCCGTGCGACCGGAGGTTTCTGATGCGCTCGAGGAGGAAGTTCGATCCGACGGCTTTGGGGAGGTTCGGGTAGAAGAGCATGCGCTTCTCCGGGCACAGCTCGAGCCTCGGGAGGAAGTGCGAAAACGTCAACACGTCCGCCTCTCGCTCGGCGTCGCTCCCCGAGCGCAGGGCGGCCAGGAACTCGCCCCAGCCCCGGCTCGGCCGGTCGTTCACCGCGTCGATCGCGCGCGCGACGGAGTCCGTGCTCGGGTCGAGCGGCTCGGGCCACGCGCACAGCTTGAAGTCGGACATGACGCGCTCGGGCGGGTGCACCGAAGCCACCGACGCGGGGACGTCGGGCTCCGTGTCGAAGCTCGAGTGGTACCACGCCAGCACCGGAACGACCCACACGCCTCTCTTCTTCGCGCGGGACCCGCGGTGGATCGCGGCGTCGGGCGGCGGCGCGAGGAGTTTCGGGCGCGTGTGCACGCCGCACTCGTCGCACAGGCGCAGGACGCGGTCGAGCTTGGCCATGGAATCGAGGGACGCGCCCGAAGAAGCGCCGGAGGCGCCCTTGCGCCTGATCCACAGGTCGTGGTTCCCCGGGACGTAGAAAGCGTGCGCGAACTTGCTCGCGAACAACCGGAGCGTGGTCTCGAGGACGCCGAGGTCGTCGGAGATGTCCCCGGCGAGGATCACCGCGTCGGCGGCGAAGGCGACGTCGGAGAGCGAGCGCACCCACGCCATGTTCTCCTCGAAATCCGTGTGGATGTCGCTGCAGGCGAACACGCGGGGGCCGCCGGGGCGCGACGCGGAGGAGGGGGACGCGGACGACATCGAGCGCGGCGGCGACGACGTCGTCGTCGTCGTCGTCTCGGGGTCGCGCGCGAGCCCCGCCGGGGTCGAGGCGGCGACGGCGAGGCGGCCTCCGCGGGTCGAGCGCGCGCGCGGCGAGGGGGCGTCGTCGCCTCGGCGCGACGAACGCGCGCGCGGCGAGGG
>MDSW01030641.1_pt1 | contig 25046 bp, 19 predicted proteins | sample 811171 | NCBI WGS metagenome assembly MDSW01 (sample SAMN05326641, study PRJNA326480) | marine metagenome | isolation source: seawater | place: Atlantic Ocean: North West | collected 2012 | reverse complement strand
TCATCTCGGCTGGCTCAAATCCGAAGGTAAGTGGCTCACCCGTCATCGAAAGAAACAATGGATGGGTCTTTTGCTAAGTGGTCCCATTGACCAAAGCGTTTGGGCGCGGATAGGTGATTTAGAGTCTCTGGATTCAACAATTGTTGAGCGATACGAGCATGCACTGCAATCGATGATGCTCTTTGACCACGCGCAAAAAATTCGCGTGCGTGATACGGACCGCGCCGCTTGCCGAAGTGTCCTGGCTGAGGACACCCAAGGAAGACTCTTATTTATTCAAACTCAGGGCGCGGTTACTTTGGCCGACCTTGCGAGATGGTTACTCACCACAGATCTTAATCTGGTGAGGGCCATGAACCTCGATGGCGGTATTGAATCTCAAATTGCACTACAGACACCTGAATTTCAGTTGAGTATGTATGGGCATTATGGAACGCAAAACAGCGCCATTCCAGGTACCCAGGGAATGGTGCGTTACCCGATACCCGTGATTGTGGAAGTCCGCCCCGTTAAACTATCGAAGTGATTCAATGAATGTGCTGACGTCTTTGGGACCAAGTTTAGCAGTCTCTCCGTAGGCATCGGCGATTTTTTCAAACTTTAAGTAAGTTAAGCGTGAGAGGCTCTTGATGGCTTGCGAACGAGACGCAAGTTGATAACGGGGTGCTAATTTTAGTTGACCATCTTCAATGAGTAGGCTCTCGCCGCTGAAAAGAATGCCGTTGTAGAGATACATCATGCTGTCTCGGGATACGCCAGGTGTACCAACCACATCGATCTTGAAGCCCTGGGTTTGAAGATGGTCTCCAGGGTAAACATTGCTGATATTTTTGGGAGGTTGAGGACGCGGGGAGAGCCTTGCCTTAAGTTTGGGGAGCAGAGCTTTAGGATGTTTGTCGGCTTTCATGGTTCGATGGTCATCCATGCCCGTGTAGGTGATGGCTTGACTAAAAACGGCCGCACCGGCGTTTAAGTCTTGGTGCGGTGAGGTGGTGAATACCACGCGAACATTTTCAGGACTGCGGTTGTGTTGCTTTAATGCCTGGATAATTTCCTCGGCCGCCGGGTTTCCACCGCTGTTGACCAATGCAACATTTTCTTTACCTAACAAAATGTAGGCCGTACTGGATGAGGTTGGGACCGAAAATATATTGGGAGCGATGGTTTGAGGCGCCGCACTGACCTTTTCGGTACAGCTTAAGGCAAGGGCCGAACAAACGATGATGATGAGCAGATAAATAATATGCTTCGAAACGAGATAGACTTTGCTGACGTTGGTGATCACCCGATCAACCCTGCGCTTTTTCCAGCCAGTCCATGAGCAGTCTTAAGGCTTTGCCGCGGTGACTGATGGCGTTTTTTTCGTCTCGCGAGAGTTCAGCCGAATGCCGTGTATCGCCTTGAACCAAAAAGAGTGAGTCATAGCCGAAGCCATTTTCACCTCTGTGGTCGTAGGCAACGCTGCCTTCAAAGGTTGCGCGAAACGTAACCGGTTCATGTTCTGGACGGCAAAGAGCCAAGGCACAAACAAACCGTGCTCCGCGCTGGTCTTGCGGCACATCACGCATGACTTCTAGAAGTTTTGCGTTGTTCGCATCGTCTTGCCCATCGCCGTCGACTCCGGCGTAACGAGCGCTGTAAACCCCGGGAGCACCATTGAGATGGTCCACGGCGATACCTGAATCATCGGCCAGCACGGCTTCGCCGGTCATATCGGCAATGGTTTGTGCTTTTTTAATGGCGTTGGCTTCAAACGTGTCGCCGTCTTCAATGATTTCGATTTTTCCCAGATCCTCCATGCTGAGCACTTCAATGCCCAGTGGAGTGAGAAGTTCACGAAACTCACGAAGCTTGCCTGGGTTTCCCGTGGCGATGCGAACACGTTCTAGAGTCATTAGAGCGTAACCCTTACTTTTGTTTCCGAAAGTGGTGTTTCAATGGCCCGCTTTTGAAGGTCAACCAAGTTTTCGTTGCAGCCGAAGGCCAGGTCCAACATGGTATTCATTTCATCGCGGCTAAAGGTATTGCCTTCGGCTGTACCTTGAACTTCTGCCAATCCACCTTTACCGGTCATGACAATGTTCATGTCGACGTCGGCTCGGGAATCAAGGCTGTAATCTAGGTCGAGCACAGGCTCGCCGTTGATAATGCCAACGCTGATGGCCGCAATGTGATCTTTGAGTGGGTTGGTTTTGATTTTTCCGTCATCCATCAAGTTTTTGATGGCAATGGCCAGAGCGACGTATCCACCGGTGATGGAAGCTGTTCGGGTGCCGCCATCGGCTTGGATGACATCGCAGTCCACAGTGATCATGAATTCGCCCATGGCTTCCATGTCCACAACGGAGCGCAAGGCACGTCCAATCAAGCGACCAATTTCCTGGGTGCGCCCGTTGATTTTACCTCGATGTGAGTCGCGGCCTTTGCGGCTGTTGGTTGCTCGCGGGAGCATGTCGTATTCCGCGGTGACCCAACCTTTGCCGGAACCAGACATCCACTTGGGAACGCGTTCATCGACAGAGGCGGTGCAAATCACTTTCGTATCGCCGGCTTCAATCAGGCACGAGCCTTCAGGATGGTCGATGAAGTGAGGGGTGATAGCTACGGGACGGACTTGATCAAATGGTCTTCTTGGCATGAGAGCTTTTTGAGTGACCAAGCGAGGGAAGTCAAGCGTGTAGAGAGGTTTTTCCCTGGGGAATGTGCCGGTCTAAGGCTGCAATTGGGCCCGAGCAGGCGACCTGAGCTTTTGTCGTTGTACCTGGAGGATAATTCCTTTGGCCAAACCCTGAGCAATGCGGTCCAGATGCTTTTTTTGTCCTAATTTCGGACATTCCTTTTCGTTCGTTAAAAAGCCGACCTCAACCAGGATTGCCGGCATTTCAGTCGATTTCAGGACCATAAACGGGGCCTGAAGAACGCCCCTGTTTCGGGCACCGAGGCTTTTAGCAAGCGTTTGTTGGAGCTGAATCGCGAACTTTTGACTGGATTGATGGTTTTTTTGGTGATGCAGCTGGCCGATAATCTGGCTCAGTGGGTCGGCCTTCTGGAGGACTTGCGCGTGATGGTGCCCATTTTCGCGCTCGGCCAAGGCCATGGCGTATTTGTCAGCAGCTCCTCGCGAGAGAAAAAACGTTTCTATCCCATGGCTCTTTGGGGAAGGGGAGGAGTTGGCGTGAACGGAAACGAAAAGTGCCGCGCCCATTTTATTGGCCATTTCAGGCCTCTCCACCAATGGAATATCGTGATCTTGGTTTCGTGTGAGCTGCGCTTTTACGGTTCCGGTTTGGTTGATAAGCGCCGCGACTTTTTGACTGATGGTTAGAACCACATCTTTTTCTTTGATGCCGCATACACCTACGGCGCCATCCTGTTCACCGCCGTGGCCAGGATCGATGACCACCAAGGGAGTGGAGCCCATAGAAAGCTGTGCAATGAGAAGAAAAATACCCATGCCGCTATCCTACCGGGCTGAAGCTGAACCGAAAGTTTTTGGCAGGCCTGGGAGGGTTAAAGAGTAATTCCCATGGAAATCCACATCATGGTCAGATTCACCATGAGGTGAGCGATGATTGGGGGCAGGATGCTCTTGGAACGAATATAAAGCCAAGCATATGGAATGCCTGCAAAAACCATGATGGCACCCATCCAATACCACTTCATCCAAAAGTCTGTATCGAACCAAAAGGATTGGAAGGTGATGTGGTAAAGCCCAAAAATCAAAGCGCTGCCAAACAAAGCGACGCTGAAATCCTGAAGGCCTTCGTGCAATATTTTCGTGAGAAACCCGCGAAAGAAGATTTCCTCAGCAATAACATGGAGAATCGTAAGCGCCAGAACCTCTTCGAGATGGCCCGAAATACGCTGGGCTGGTGATTGGAATCCGATGAATATTCCCCAAAGCATGGCTATGAGAATGAAGTGCAAAGGCGTTCGAAAGCCCAGTGTCCCTAAAGCGGCCAATGGGTTTTTACGGAAATAGAGAGAGATACCGGCAATGCCTGCGATGAGAAGACCCACGCGACGGTAGAAGAAGAATGGGTCGTCGCTGCTGTAATAATATTCCTGGCTGCCCATCCCAACGATATTGGATACAAAAAAGAGTCCGCACAGGATGGTTAGGGCAAAAATGAGCAAAGGAATAATGCTCATGGGTTCTTCGAGTTCCTCTTGCCGGACGCGTTCTGCGGTGTTGAGCAGGACATGAATCTCGGCCAGCCATTCTGGGTTGTGCTCGCTGAGCACCAGTGCCCGTTGTTCGTGACGTTTGGCTAAGCTCTCTTTGTTGAGTTCTAAGTGAATACGGGCCAAAGCCGCGTGGGCCAATGCGTTGCCTTCGGCGATACTGATGGCTTGATGGGCCAGTTCTAGCGCCCGCTTGCTATGACGACTTGGGTTGATCAAGAGCGTGCACACGGCCAAATAAGCCAAGGCATCGGTGGCCTGTTCTTGCCGGTCTGCGAGCCTTTGAAATTTCTCGGCTGCCGCTCGGTAGTCATGGCCAAGGAAGAGGTGGCGTCCTTCATCCTCGAGGCTCTTGCGAAGTTTGTATTCTTGAATTTGAGTTGCCGAGGAATCTTGTTCGGAGCGAGAGCGGTGCTGATAGGCCAACGGGTTGCGACTGATTTTTAATGACGGTTTGTAACTTGTTTCGAATTTAAGCAGACCCATTTGAGTCATGGTGAAAAGCGACTTTAGAACTTCAGCCTTTTGGGTGGGCGCCTTAAATTGGTCGACCAGCTTGGAAACAATGATTCCTGATTGAGTTTCATCTAGCAGCTGGCGTTCGAGTTCTGTGAGTTCCCAGATGATTGCTCCGCTGGCGGGGTTGGCTTTGAGCGGTGCTTGAACCTGAAGCAAATTGCCAACAATTTTTTCAACGCTTGGTAAATCAGTGGGCAGGGTGCGCCATACGCCGGAACGGACCATATCCATGAATGACAAATTAATGGATGGGCTTAAATTTGCCGCCCGCGCATCGCGGTAAAACTCTGCGCAGCCTTTCGACCAGCTGAATGCGGGCAAGATTTTGAGTCGCGCATGAAATTGCATCAAGTCCATGAGCTTGGGCAAGGTTACGAGCTCTTGTGTGAGCAGGCCCCACCCGAGAGAGCGCGATTCTCGTTGGCATACCGCCGTGATGTGTTCGGCGCGGCTCGCCGAGATAATGCCTTTTTGCAATAAGAATTGTCCCAGTTGCTCACTCTTAATGTTCGAGTTGGATGCAATGGGAAGACCGGCTGAAAGCGCAATCGTCCGTCTTCGACCCTCATGCTCTAAAACAATGAATCCAGTTTCGTGCTCTTGAAACAGTTTGAAGAGGATTTCTGAGAAGGGTGACTCGTCGAGATCAAATGTGTAATGAGCCGTGCTCTCGGCGAGAAGCTCTGGGTCACGCAGCCGGGCTTGACCCGCTGATATTCGAGCGATTTTTAGGTGCTGTGAATAGTGAGGGTGTTCGGAGAGTGTGATTTGTGCGCCATACTCAGTTTCTTCCACCACACTGTTTGCATCGAGCTCACCAATAAAGATGCGATCGAGCACTGAAGCATCAAGTTGGCCCTGGGATTGTCCGCCACCGATCATCGAATCAACCTCTTGGTCTAAGCATTTTGCCCACTCAAGTGGGGGCAATTGCTTAAGATTATACCAACTGGGGGCTTGCGGCCAGATTTGGGTACCGGAAATCCCACGCTCATACTACACTAGATCCTATGAGTACCCGTATTGGTGGGGGTGTGAGCACCCAACTGAATCCATTTAGCCAGCAAGCCAACGCCTCAAAGCAATCGGCTCAGGCACCTGAAATTGGTCAACAAGTGACCCAGGCGCTCTTTGGTAAGGCCAAACCGCCGGTCTTGGATTTGTCGAGATTTCCCCATTTGGCCGAACACATGAAGAAACTAAACCAGTACAAAAAGAAGCTGGCGACCATGGCCGGGGATGAAGAGGAGGATTACGATCTTTGCCTCGCGGATGGCACCATCGCCATGATCGATGAGGCGGGGATGATCTACATCGGTGCCGGATTTTTGGAGTCATGTGCCGAGCAAATGGAAGTCTTGGTTGGGGTACTGGCCCATGAAATTGGGCACCGTCCCAAACGGTGGAAAGAGTATAAAGAGCGAAAGTTGTTAACCATAGAAGACTTGCAAGCACTCTGCCGTGAAGAGGAGACCCGGGCAGATATTTTTGCCGGCAAAGCCTTGGCCGAAATGCAGATGTCCGCGAAACCGCTGCAGGACTTTTTAAAACGGATTCAGGATAAGCCTCATCCGGAATATTTCGATGCGAATACCCGGGCCCAGGTGATTGAGGATGCACACGCTGGCCGTGCTTACCGAACCGACAATCGAAAAAAGCTCTTTCCTGAGTACGATCGAATGACGTCGCCGAAAGGGCATCTGGGTGAATTTTAAATTGCCTCGGGCATGGATGGCTGCCGGTGGCCTCTTGACCGGTTTGTTCACGTTGTGGATGGTTGCTAGTGTGGTCATGGATTACGATGAGCAGCCGGAGCATGCTGGACCGTTGGGTGTATTGTCGGCTTCAGATTCGACGCCTGTTCTTGAAGGCAAATAAATCTAGAATGATGATTGTATGAGTCGAACCCATTCGATTTTTTTGGGCATCTTAACCGGATCTCTGCTTTGCGCGGCCCACGGGTTTTGGGCGGGTTTGAGTTGGCTCGCACCCATTGCGCTTCTCTATGCTTTGGTTCACTCTGATTTAAAGACCGCCTTTTACACTGGGCTTGTCTGTGGCTTTTTTGAATCGCTGATTCTCTTTGGACTGAGCCATGCCGGTCCGACAGCCTTTGTGACCATTGCATTGATTTACGCGTTGAGCCGCGCTCTTTTTTCCTTGGCTTTTGTAGCCCTGCGCACCGGGGATTACCTGCGTCTTTTGGCACCAACTTTGTGGGTGCTCTTTGAGTGGGCTCAAGCGCAAATGCCTATGACCTTGCCGAACCTGCTGGGCGATACCTTCGATGGTGGTGATTTGTTTGGCGTTGTTCGGTTAGGCGGCACGTATTTGCTCAGCGGTTTGGTGGTGTGGGCTGGTGCCATTGCCGTTCGGTTCATGGGCGAAGGTGGCTGGAAGAATTTGGCCAATCAGTCTCTGTTTTACACTTGGCTCTGCACTTTGTGTTTATGCCAGTTAATTGGAACCGCGTTTACGCCTCGGGTGGCATCAACCGCATCGGTCTCGCTGGTTCAAGGTGGCATTCCCACATGGCTTTATGAAAGAGGCCAGGCCGACAAGTCGTGGCAACCCATCTCTGAATCCATTTATACAAAGCTGACCAAGCAAGCAGCGCCTACAGATTTAACAATTTGGCCAGAGACCGCCGTGGATGAAACCTTTGAGCGTGGCAATGCTTATGCTCAGCGTTTGTCGCTTCTGGCGCAGCAAAGAGGCGGCCTGCTTGTGGGCTCTCGCCGGATGCATGAGGGGACTCTCTACAATTCCGCTATTTTACTCGGGAACGCTTCGATTCAAGCCGTTGACAAGAAGCGTCTGGCCATGGGGGCAGAGGGACATTTTGCGGTGGGAGAAAAACGCGCAGCTCTTTCGCACCAGGGGTTGAAGCTGGGCGTAGTTTTCTGTTTGGAATCGGTGATGCCTTCTTACGCCAGTGATCTGGTAGAGCATGAAAATGCCGATGCTTTGGTCGTCCTTGCCGATGGCAGCCGTTTTGGAAATACGTTGGTGGGAGAAATGCATGCTCGCCGCTCTACCCTTCGGGCAGTTGAGTCAGGTCGCACTGTGATTCACGTTGGCCAGCATGGTTTCAGTCACGTGGTTTCTGCTTTAGGCCAGCGCTCGGAAATGCTTCCCGCCTTTATGGGAAAGGTTCTTAACCAGGACATTGAAGTGTACGAGGGAACCACACCGTTTCAGCGACTGCGACACCTGATGGGTTATGGATTGATAGGGATGGTTTTACTTTCTGTATTCTTGAGGTTTTTTAGAAAAAACCAGAGCAGAGCGTAGATAAAAGCAAAGCAAAGATATCCAATGAGATCGTGAGCGACGTCCCAGGCCCATGGGTGCCGGTCCAGCCAGATATTGGCTGCGTGGGTGCTGATGGCGACTCGTAATATATTGCCAACCATCCCGGCGATGGGCGTGATGAGCGCCAGCCATTTTTGCTGTTTCGGATTGTCGAGAAATAAAATCCCCAGTGCTACGCCCAGTGTAGAAAAGCTGAGTAAAGGACCGACCCCGGCACAAAGTGGGGTTACATGGAGCTGTAGATTTCCGGTGGTGAGGGTGGGCACATGCATTTGAGTCACGTCGACTGCAAGCCCGCTGAGATTGACGAGCATTGCTGCACTGTTGGCGGTGATTTGGCCAAGTACAGGATTGCATGGGGCATCGAGCCAGATTTCCCAGGGCAAAGTGAGCAGGGTCAGGATGGGGAAGAGAATATTTTTGAATCGACGTCTGCTCAGAGCCAGAGCCATGCAAGCCAGCGCAAGAAGTCCTCTTAAAGCTCCCAATTCCAGAACCAAGAGTTCAGACCAGAATAAAACGATCCAAATTCCAAAGTAAGTAAGAAATAGTTTGATTGAAAGTGGGGCTAAATAGGGCGGCGCCATGGCCGAAAATCACTTAGAAGACTTACGCAGCCAAACGCCGACGCTTACCGAGAGAGCTGCCGCCAACAAAGGCAAGAGACTTAGGCTCACACTTGCAGAGCGTACGCCACCACCACCGCCGCCACCACCTGCGAGAACAAGTTGTGGAACGAGCAGAATACTGGAAAAAACCAGAGTATTTCTAATGGTTTGAGACAATGCTGACACGAAAATACCTCCCCACACATCCTTACTATAGCCCATGAGCGATAGCATTACACCGAAAATTCTTAAGAGATCTTCATTTCCTTGCAACATCTCCCACTTGAAAGATGATTCAGAAAAGCCCATAAACCATCTCAGATTTCTGGTGCGAACAAGGCTGCGCATGATGATGCCGCTTGTTCGACACGACCTAAGGTAGATCATATAACCTTAGGGTCATTCAGACCGTCAATTGGTCGAACGTTGTGCACGAGAGGATATAAAAGTGAGTGAAACCGCTAAGATAAGTCTAAATGGAGCTGATTATGAATTGCCCATTACCACTGGCTCAGAAGGAGAAATCGGGATTCAGGTTTCTTCGTTTCGCGGACAATCCGGTGCGATTACTTTAGATCCTGGCTACGGAAGCACAGGTTCATGTACGAGCGGAGTAACGTTTTTAAACGGTGAAAAAGGTATTTTGCGATACCGTGGTTACCCGATCGAGCAGTTGGCTGAAAAATCGACCTTTCTCGAAGTCGCTTATCTCCTGATTTACGGTGAACTGCCGACTCGCGATGAGCTGACTCAGTTCCGCACGGGCGTTACCCGTCACACTTTGATTCACGAAGACATGCGTCGCTTTTTTGATGCCTTCCCACCGGATGCGCACCCAATGGCCATCGCTTCTTCGGTTGTATGTGGTCTCTCTACTTTTTATCAGGATAGCTATCCTGCCAAGAACAAAGAAGAGATGGACCAGATGATGATTCGCTTGATCGCGAAGTTGCCAACCATTGCAGCTTTTGCGTACCGCAAGTCACGTGGTTACCCGCTGATTTATCCTGACAATGCATTGGGATACTCAGCAAACTTCCTACGTATGATGTTCGGCATGCCGACGGAGCCCTTTGTTGTGGATCCAGATATCGCACGAACGTTGGATATTCTTTTGATTCTCCACGCTGACCATGAGCAGAACTGTTCAACATCAACGGTTCGTATGGTGGGCAGTGCACAAACAAACCTCTTCGCATCCATCAGTGCTGGTATCTGCGCACTCTGGGGACCACTTCACGGCGGTGCAAACCAGGCTGTTTTGGAAATGCTGAATTTGATTCAGGACAGTGGAATGACTGTTCAGGAATTTATCGCGAAGGTAAAAGACAAGAAGAGTGAGATTCGTCTCATGGGCTTTGGACACCGGGTTTATAAAAACTTCGATCCACGCGCCACCATCTTGAAGAAGCAGTGCGATATCGTACTGGAGAAACTTGGTGTTGATGATCCACTTCTGAACATTGCTAAGGAACTTGAAGCGGCTGCTCTTGAAGATGAATACTTCAAGGAGCGACGTCTTTACCCGAACGTCGATTTCTACTCGGGTATTATTTACAAGGCACTTGGCTTCCCAACAGATATGTTCACTGTTCTATTCTCCATGGGCCGTTTGCCAGGTTGGATTGCTCAGTGGAAAGAAATGCGTGAAGATCCTCAAACACGCATCGGTCGTCCTCGCCAGATTTATACTGGTGCAAACGAGCGAGACTACACAGCGCTGCATGAGCGTTGAGTTGAATTGAGATAGATTGAAAAAGGCCTGGACGTTGTTCAGGCCTTTTTTTTTGTCTTCTTACCTGTGGGCAAGAAGCATCGAGTGGTTTTAATTGTTCCCTACACTGCGGCGCAGTGTTTAGCAATCAACTCAGTTTGACAACGCGTCCTTCAAAAAGTCTATCGACACGATTCAGCAATTCATCATTGGGCTGAATACGCAGACTGTCAGGCAGTTGGACGATGGTTTCTGAAAGACCTGGATCGGTAATCTTGAGTCTTGTTTCAACCGGACCGCGGTTTGCACTTAGGAGCGTCTTAAGCTTGGTGAGTCGCTCGGTTGTGAGCTTATCCAAGTTAATTTCAAGATCCATGCGGGTGGTGCGCTCATTGCGAACATCAGAGAGCAAGAAGATCTCTTTGGCGCGAATCTTTACCACTGGATTATCATCGCCATCGAGCATCGCACTGCCGCGAATCAAAACGGGCTCACCGCTCTTGAGTTGTAATTCGCCTTGAGCAAATGCTTTGCTAAAGACAAGAATTTCAATGGAGCCGTGAAGGTCTTCAAGTTGAACGAAGGCCATGCGGCCATTGCCACTCTTTAGCGGTCGTTCGCGCAGTCCCGAGACAATACCCGCAATGCTAATGGTATCGAATCGTCCGCGGCCTTGGGCAGCTGTTTCAATCGTCGCCGTATTAACAGAAGCCAGGCGACCCAGGTCGTCCATATATCGATGGAGTGGGTGGCCGGAGATGTAAAATCCCAGAGCTTCTTTCTCGAGTTTCAAGCGAACCTTCTCAGCCCATTCTTCTTCGTCTGGATAAAACTCATCGACGGTAGAAGATGCGGTGACGCCTGTCTTCTCTTCTTCGGCTGCGGCAAAGGCTCCAAAGAGGCTGGTTTGCCCAGACTGAAGGTCTTTTTGTGTCCGTTGCCCAGCTTCCAGTGCTTTATCAACAACCGCAAAAAGCTGAGATCGGGTTTTGCCAAATTCATCGAAGGCCCCGCCTTTAACCAGTGCTTCAAGCACTTTGCGGTTCACCTTACGTGTATCGACTTTTTCACAGAACCCATAAATGGAGCCGAAGTTTTCGTGTTCTGCTCGTGTTTCAATGATGGAGTCGATGGCGGCTGCGCCAACGCCTTTGATGGCACCGAGTCCAAAGAGAATAACTTTCTTTTGAATCTTGTTGCCGTTGTCATCGGTGCGCTCCCGAAAAACGACGTTAAAATCGTTTACAGATTGGTTAACGTCGGGGGAGAGGACTTCAATGCCATGCTCTCGTGCACTTTGAATATATTGAACCACGACTTCTTGCTGCTTCATCTCGGTGGAGAGCAGGGCTGCCATGAATTCTACTTCGTAGTATTTCTTTAGAAATGCTGTTTGGTAGCTGATCAATGCGTAGGCAGCAGAGTGGCTCTTGTTGAAAGCGTAACCGGCAAACTTCTTGATGTTTTCAAAAAGGTCATGGGCCTTTTGTTTATCCATCCCATTCTTGTCAAAAGCTCCGTCGATAAACTGCTTACCCAGCATCTCCATAACGTCGGCTTTTTTCTTACCCATGGCTTTACGCAGTTTATCTGCACCGCCCATGGTAAAGCCGGAGAGCTCAACCGCGATTTGCATGACCTGTTCTTGGTAAACAATAACCCCGTAGGTGTTTTTCAAAATCGGTTCACAAACAGGGTGCGGGTAGGAAACTTGTTTGCGGCCGTGCTTTCGGTCGATGTAGTCATCTACCATGCCGGCATCAAGTGGACCTGGTCGATAGAGTGCAACAGCTGCGACAATGTCTTCAAAGCAGTCGGGTTTGAGTTTCTTCAGCAGTTCTTTAAAGCCAGAAGATTCGAGTTGGAAAACACCGTCGGTATCGCCGGAAGCAATCAGTCGGTAAACGTCCGGGTCATCGAGACCAATGGATTCGATATCAAATTCACTGTTGGGTCCTTTGGGACCTTCCCCTGGAGCAAGATGGATGTGTCCAACTGCACCCGCAATAACGGTCAGTGTTTTGAGACCGAGGAAGTCAAACTTAATAAGCCCTGCTTCTTCGACTTCATCTTTGGCAAACTGGGTGACCATTTCACCTTGCTTGCCTCGGCAAATCGGAGCGTAGTTCCAGAGGTCTTGGTCACCAATCACAACACCGGCCGCGTGAATGCCTGTTTGGCGGTTGAGGCCTTCAAGGGCCCGCGCGACTTTGATGATTTCTTTGTAGACTGGTTTCTCTTCTTGAATTTCACGAAGTTTCGGTTCGAGTTCCAGCGCTTGATCGATGGTCACTTTCTTGCCGTTGACCAGACCGGGAATGAGCTTGGTGAGTTCATTGATCTCTTGAAAGGGAACCTGCATCACGCGGCCAACATCTTTAATGACGCTTTTTCCACCTAATTGAGCATAGGTTACAATTTGCCCGACATTGGAGTGACCATACTTCTCAACAACATAGTTGATGACTTCGCCCCGGCGGTCGCGGCAAAAATCAATATCGAAGTCGGGCATGCTGACCCGCTCCGGATTGAGAAAGCGTTCAAAAATTAAATCGTAAGGAATGGGATCAAGGTTGGTGATACCCAAGCTGTATGCAACCAAGCTTCCCGCGCCACTGCCGCGTCCTGGACCGACTGGGATCTTGTGGTCTTTCGAGTAGCGAATAAAATCCCAAACAATGAGGAAGTAACCGGAAAAGCCCATCTTGATGATAACACCGAGTTCATACTCGAGGCGCTCTTTGTAGAGCTTCTCGTCAATGGGGTAGTCGGCTTGTCGAATGCGCTCTTTAAGACCGTCGAAAGAAACTTTTTCCAAGTAACTATCGAGGGAGTAACCGTCTGGTACGCCATACTTGGGCAGATAGATATTACCCAACTCAAGTTCAACGTTGCATGAGTTTGAAATGACCTGCGTATTCTCGAGAGCTTCAGGGCAAAGTCTTCCAAAACTGTTCCACATTTGTTGTGGTGTCTTGATGTAGAGTTCGTCGGAGTGGTGCATGCCTTTGGCACGAAAGTCTTCGAGCGAGCGGTTTTGCTGAATGCACATCAAGATTTCGTGGGCAGCTGATTCCGAAGGCGACACGTAGTGCGCATCGGCGGTGGCAACCATGGGAATGTCGTAGGTGCGTCCGATTTCCAAAGCGACTTGGTTGTAAGCTTTTTGTTCTTCGTAACCGTTGTCTTGAATTTCTAAGAAGAAGTGACCCGGTTCAAAGATGTCGCGGTATTCTTTGGCAGCGGCGGCGGCTGCGCTTTCACCTTCGCGCAGGTAAGGCTTGGCGGTGACGCCGCCCAAGCAAGCGGAGAGTGCGTAAATGCCTTTGCTGTGTTTCTTAAGAAGCTCTTTGTCGATTCGTGGGTTGTAGTAAAACCCTTCCATGAAACCCATGGAGCAGAGGTAACTCAGGTTCTTATAACCTTCGTTGTCTTTGGCGATGAGAACCATATGAGCGCTATCGCGCTTGGTCTTATCGTTACGGCTGCCCGAAGCGACATAAGCTTCGCACCCAAAAATAGGTTTAACTTTTTGTTTCTTGGCTCGTTTGTAGAAATCTACGGCGCCATACATATTGCCGTGATCGGTGACGGCCACAGAGGCCATACCGCGCTCCTCGATGGACGGTGCCAGGTCTTCCATACGGATGGCCCCATCGAGAAGCGAGTACTGCGTGTGCAAGTGAAGGTGTGTGAAACCTTTGTCTTTACCAAGTGTCGTATCTGCTCCCATTGTGCAGCCCTAAACCTAATATCGACGAACTTCAACTGGCAATTACGAATTACAGATTGCGCATGATCAACTTAGAGAGCCCCCCTCCCTTTGTCGAATGGAAAGATCCTAAGGGTAAGAGATCTTCGGTACAACGCCTTCGATCTGTTTTTGTTACCACAAAATTTCTTTCGCGTACTAAGTTGTACGCCGAATCAAAATACTTATTTAAGTTCGTCTCGTTTTTCTTGACCCTGGGTTTTGAGTCTAAAATTTCGCCGAAATACAAAAATTGTTTTCAACAACCCCTTATAAGCCAAAATTTCTCAGAGAGATCTGACAAAACTGCCCGATCTTGCGGGATCATCTTTACAATATTGCCAAATGTCGTTAGCCACGCGATCCTAGGTGTGCTTGGGCACACGGGGCTTAAAGGAAACGACCAATATGTCACGTATTCATATTCAAAGAAGTCATAACTTGACCGTTGATGAAGCGCGGGCCAAGGCCCAAGAAGTTGAACAAAAGTTGCACGAGCGTTACGGCTTGAAAACAACTTGGGAAGGCAACACGGTTCATATCGAAGGCAAAGGCGTCAAAGGGACGTTGTCCTTGCAAGGCGATCAAGTTGTCGTGGATTTAAAGCTGGGTCTTGCAGTGCGCATGTTTGCGAAAAAGATTGAAGAATCTGTGGGACGCTCTTTGGATAGAGCTCTGGGTTAAGTGTGATGTTGTTAAGGAGTCTCCCATGTTAAATATACAAGGGCAGATCGATCCGACTCTGGATTTGTTTGAAGAAATTGAGCGCCTGAAAAAAGAGCGCAATGCCGTTATTATGGCTCACTATTACCAAGAGCCTGACATTCAGGACATCGCGGATGTATTGGGCGATTCATTGCTCCTGGCACGCGAAGCTCAAAAGACCGACGCCGATGTCATTGTGTTGTGCGGTGTCCACTTTATGGCAGAGACAGCAAAGATTCTTAACCCGAACAAAGTTGTTGTGCTGCCGGATATGGATGCTGGTTGTTCGCTGGCCGACAGTTGTCCACCGGATAAGTTTCAAGCTTTTAAGGATGAGCATCCGGATCACACCGTGGTAAGTTATGTGAATACCACAGCATCCATTAAGGCATTGAGCGATTGGATTTGTACATCGGGTAATGCAGCCGAAGTAGTGAACGCTATTCCTGCGGATGAGAAAATCATATTTGGTCCCGATGTAAATCTTGGCCGTTGGGTCCAAAACATCACGGGCCGAGAAATGAAAATCTGGCAAGGCTCTTGCTTGGTTCATGAGACTTTTAACGAGCAGCGTGTCTTAAGCTTGATGGCCGAGAATCCAAAAGCCGAGCTGATTGCGCATCCTGAGTGTGAGCAAGTGGTTTTGGACCACGCCCATTATATTGGCTCAACGAAACGACTTCTGAACTATGTGCAGGACAGCGACACCGATACCTTTATTGTCGCAACTGAGGCTGGGATTTTGCACACCATGAAAAAGGCTTGTCCAGACAAGACCTTCATGATGGCAGCCCCGGCGGAAGCGGACAGTGACGACCCAAGTTGCGGTTGCAGCACGTGCCCTTACATGAAGTTAAATACGCTGGAAAAAGTTTATCTCTGTCTGCGTGACTTATCGCCAGCGATTGAGATGGACGAGGGCTTAAGAACTCAAGCCCTGGCTCCGATTGAGCGCATGCTTACGGTGGGTTGATTCGTAAGAATCAACCGTGTTGCTGAGTAATGGTGTCGAGGCGATTTAAGCCGTCTTCAATGTCTTCTAAACACCCGAAACCTTTTGTTTTGTCTGGCTGAATGGGATCCCAGCCGGCCCAGAGTGGCCGCGCCGATGCCAGTGCTTTGATAAATGCACGGTCACACATCTCTTGGGTGTATTCGTCCAGTTCAGTTTGGTGCTTCTCAACCCAAATTTTCATGACCGGATCTTCCATGAGGTGCTTGGCAGCAGTGTGCAGCCTCAACGTCTCTTGGTAGCCGTATTTGAAAATCTCGCGCAGTGGCCATTGCATTAAGAGCTGGGTCACATCCTCCACGAAGAGATGATGGCGAGTTGAATCAATGGGTTCACCTTTGCCAACCAATACTTCGAGGCCCAAGTTGAGCAGTCCAATGGTTCGCTTGGCAATGGCTCGGGTATGATCGATTCGGTTGGGACTCTCTTCAAATGCCACGACCGATGCATTCACCAAATAAATGAGGTTGCTTTCTAAGTGCCCCAGCGTATTGGCGTCTTCTATGGCTTGGAGACCCAGGCTCAAAAGTCCTGGAGAGTTCAGTGAACTGGCGTAAATAGCCGGTAGAGACTTATTAAGGGCGGGGCCTTTCGGAATATAAACTCCGGGTGCCTTTTTGCTGGGCTTACTAAAGAGCTGAAGCGACTCGGTGAATTCGGGAAATCCCATTTCCATGAGCCGGTTGCTACGAAAGCGCCAAGCATCTTCATGAAGCGGACTCTGCATTTCCGAGAGTGTATAAAGAATCAGGTGATAACCGTGATCTGCTCCGGCAAATTTATAAATGGCTTCAACCAAATCGAGTGGGTCGATTTCTTTGTCTGAATCGATTTCTTTCGGCTCAATGACAAAGCGTCCATCGGAAGTCACCCGGTTGCGCACATCTTTGCGGCCGCTGGTTGGGATTTCTTCGTCTACTTTTTGGAAGATGACCAGGGAGTCTCGCAAATACAGAGCTTGAAGCTGGTCTTCAAGACTGAGGAACGCTGCGACCAGGGCTTGAGGACTTAAGCTGGCAAAAGGAGCCAACCATATATCAATGTCGTCAAAGTTGATTTCTTGGCCTTGCCAGCAGTCGAGGTCCACGAAGGCCTGAAGTTGATCTGCGCTGGCACACATTAAAATGGGGCCGGCACTCTCAAGGCCGATTTCTTTTACCATGAAGTACACTTCGAGCGGTTCCAGTCGGCTCACCTGGCGGCTAAGGTCGTCGGACTCTAAAAGAGCCTTACCTTGGCGCGCCAGTGCGCGTGAGAGGTCTCGTTCGAAGCGACTCAGGCTCTTAGGATTTGTCTGAGTCATATTTTTCTATCGATCTAAGTGATTAAACAGAGGCAGGTGCTGCTTCGGTTGTTTCAGAGCTGGCTTCAAGTGCAACCGTTTCTACTGTTTCTACGACAGCTTCTGCGTCGGTGGTTGGTGCTTGCTCATCTTCTGCTTCAAAGTGTGAAGCGTCGAGTTGAACAGGAGCATTTTTTGCTTCTTCAGCTTTTTCAAGTTCTGCCGCGGCTGCTTCTGCTTCGAGAACAGCTGCTTCTTCTTCGCGCTCTACCGCGCGTGATTCTGCTTCAACCAAAGTGCGTGGGCGTGGCGGCTTCACATCACCTTTGAGCAGTGCGATTTCGCTGATTGCATCGTAATACTGACGGCCAAGAGTCAAGAGCTTGTCTTCGAGAACGCCCGTCTTGTTCTTGGTCATGATGTCAACGCGGCGGTAGCGCTCAACGCGAAAACGCGAGTCTTTAACTTCGGCTTTGACTTTGCTGATGTACTTTTTGTTTTCAGCAAGTTTGTTTTCAAGTTTACCTTTTTGTTCTTCGAGCTGCTTGATGCGATCGAGCTGTTCCTGAGAGGCGACAACTTGAGTTTCTGGCGCAGCTTCTGTTTTCGCTGCAGCTGGAGTTGCTGGAGTTGCCTCTGGCTTTTTGGCTTCTTGGCTAGCTTCTTGAAATGCTGGCTTGCCGAGGCTGGTCTTCTTCAGTTTCTCTACTTCTGCTTTGTGCGCGCTGCGAAGAGACTTGATTTCCTCTTGAGCACTGTGGGTTTTCTTACGCTGTGCGCCCATGTCTTTTTTCAGTTGAGTAACGTTTTGAGTTTTTTCGGAAAGGTCCTTTTCAAGCTTCTTTTCACGGCTGGTTGACGTTTTTAGAAGAGCTTTGTTTTCGTCGAGTTGACTGCTGAGCGATGAGATTTGCTCGTCGAGCTTTTTACCACGGGCCAAAAGCGCGAAGGCGGCTGCGGCACAAACGGCTGCGAGAATACCAAGTCCCATGGCACTTGGAGAATTTGCTGCTTGCTCGGTTTGCGCAAGAACGCTTCCGGCGATAGATGAAAGTAGCGTGAACATGATAAAACCTTTAAGTTTTAGCCCGCTTCGGCTGCGGGGTTGTAGTTGGTTGAACCTTGTGCCGACACTTTATTGGGGTGTCAAGCTGAGTAAATCGCTATGAATACGGTTGAAAGTAGCCTGCGGGTTCGTTGACCTTTGGTACTTTTTCAGGATGCAATGAGCTTATGAGTGATGAGTCTACCCCTAAGAAGAATGAACCCGCGGAAAATGACGGGGAGCACACTGTTATCGACAGTGATTGGGGAGACAAGTTTAAGGAACTTGAAGCCAAATATGCTAAAGATGACAGTGAGCTAGAAGATTCTGCCTCTGAGGCAATCACCCAAGAAGCCACCGTGCCAAGCAGTGGCGGACCGCTCTTGCAAGGCGACCCCAATGCTTTGACATCTCTTGATTTCAATGTGAACAGCGATGAGTTGCCCACCCTTGATCCCGCCAGCAATCCGCTTTTGCCTGCAGAACCCTCTACCATGGCCGATCGTCCTTTTTCTAAGAAATCCTTGGACGAGGCAGATCTTGAGGAGGAGCCTTCGGAAAAAATGCCCGCTTTGCCAGATGATCTGGTTGGCCCGGGCTTTGTGGGAGATCCCTCGGACTCGTTTTCGGGCTCTGATTTAAGCGACGACTGGGGTGTTACCGGTCATGCGCAAACGGGAGCCTGGGGGGTGGACGAAACGGCATTTTTGCATGTTGATCCCACCGGCGATGAGCATCAAGGGCTTGAGAGTCAGGTCTCTCAACCCATGGATATGGATCCTTTCGCTCAGGTTCTGGGGCGCATTGTTTGTACTGCACCTGAAATGGACGAGCTCAGTTTTGACCTCGTTCTCGGAGAACTTTCGGTCGGGCGCGCCCAAGAATGTGACATCACGCTGGATGAGCCTTCGGTTTCAAGACAGCATGCGGCCTTGGTGGTAGACGTTAACGGCGTGAAAGTAACCGATCTTGGTTCGAACAATGGGATTTTTGTAAACGGGCGCCGTGTTCAGGAGGCAACTCTCAAATCCCGAGATGAAGTATCTTTTGGGACGGTTTCCACACGCTACTTGCATGGCGATGATGAAATGCGAGTCGACACCGAGGAAGCTCTGGTTAAACCAGGGGCGGGCAAGCCTTCGGCCGATCGAGTTTGGAAGTCTGTGCGCAGCAACCCTTATGGCTTGCCAATACTCTTCAGTGCAGGGCTAATCTTGGCCACGACCTTGGTTGCAGCCGTTGTTGTGATGACCCGGGCTCCTGAGCCGGGTTCTGAAGTAAAACCCGACGAGATTTTTCAGCATTTTCTCAATGGTGTCGAAGAATTTAAGGCGCGGCGATGGGACCTTGCCGAAGACCAATTTAAAATTCTCAAGGGGCTCGACCAATCTCACGCGGAGACGCTTGAATATTTGGACGCAGTGGGTGAGGAGCGGCGTGCTGAGAATCAAATGAAATTGGCCCGAAGCGTTCGCAAGCAAGGAAATTTAAAGGCCGCGGAGGAATACGCACGTTCAGCGCTCGATTCGATTTATCAGCAAGACGTGGCCAGTGAGTTGATCGCCAGTATCGAATTGGAGCTGGATGCTCGACTGGCCCGGGCAGGTGTTTCCTTGGAGGCCGGACAATTTGGAGAATCCATTCGGCTCTTAAATGAACTCGAAGCTCAATATCCGGGCCGAACCGATGTTCGGTCTCTTTTGGCTTTTGCCAAAGGTCTTCAAGATGACGAGCAAGCCAAACCAGCTTCCGCCGCCGGTGCCACCCGTGCTCCCGAAGCCGAGCCCGCCGAAAAGCAACCGCTGAGTCCGCAACTTGCCATTCTGGGTGATGCTCAAGGCCTCTTCTTAAAGGGCGACTTGGATGGGGCTTTGGAGTTACTGGAACAAGACGGCACCGAATTGGATGCTCATGTGTTGGCAGCGCAGCTTCATAAGTTTCAGACTCAGTGGAAGATTGCCCAAGCCGAACATCGTGCCAAACGTTCTATCTCAGCCCTGAAGGCTCTCGATGCAGTTGATTTTCTCGAAGGACAAATAGCATCAGAGCCATCTATTTTTCGGCCGGAAATCGATAAGAAGCGGGCGGACATGTATTACCTCAGCGGTGTCGAGGCCCTTGGGCATGAGCGCTTTGCGGTGGCTGCGCGGCGATTTAAGCGAGCTCTTGCAGCAGTTGCTGGCTATGAGAAAGCCACTCGGCAGCTCAATAATCTGGTGGAGCGCGCGGGTGTGCTTGCGGAAAAGGCTCAAGTTGCCCAATCCAGTGATCCCAGCGCGGCTCGAGAAATTTGGGGAGATGTGCTGGCGATGACTCCGGATGGTCATCCATTGCATCTTCAGGCAAGGCGAGCCCTCAAAAAATAAAGGCGTGAGTTCTGACGCATTGCGTTGCCAGCTTGGGTTTGACGTGATAGCGGCGTTTTATGACTCAAACGGCGATGTACTTGATGGGGGCTTACGCGGCCCTGCTTTTCTTACTTTCGATTTTTGCGGTGCAAAGACTCTTTTTGGCACTCAGCGCGTGGCGCTGGATGAAAAGCCTTAAGCCACCGAAAAAACTGAACAATCCTACTCAGCGGGTCCTGGTGCAGGTACCTTTGTACAACGAACCAGAAGTGGCCGCTCGGGTGGTAGCAGCGGTTGGAGCCTTGGATTATCCCAAAGATCTATTGAGTATTCAGGTACTTGATGACTCCGATGACGAGACTGTCTCTTTGGTTGAAGCAGCGGTTGCGCGCTTAAAATTGAACGGAATCGATGCGGAACATGTGAGAAGGCCGGTCCGAGAGGGCTTCAAAGCTGGGGCCTTGGCCTACGGAATGACCCTGAACGATGCCCCTCTGATCGCTATTTTTGACGCAGATTTCATTCCTGGTCCCTCATTTTTAAGGGATTTGGTTGCTGATTTCGAAGATCCAGAAGTTGGCGCGGTTCAAGCTCGATGGGGTCACCTCAATCGAGACGACTCAATTCTGACCCAAGCCCAAGGTTTTCTCTTGGATGGTCATTTCCTAAATGAGCACGCAGGCCGCTTCGCAAAGGGTTGTTTTTTCAACTTTAATGGAACCGCCGGTATTTGGCGCCGCGCTTGTATCGAAGATGCAGGTGGTTGGTCGGGCCGAACGATTACTGAGGATTTGGACCTTTCTTACCGGGCTCAGCTTAAGTCATGGCGTTTGGTCTTTCGTCCAGATGTGGTGGTTCCAGCTGAACTGCCCGATAGTGGAGAAGCGTTTAAGGTTCAGCAGCACCGCTGGGCCAAAGGCTCTATCGAAACGGCTTGTTTTCTAATGGGGCCAATCTGGCGAACTCCGGGTATTGGTCTGTTTCAACGACTCGAGGCCAGTTTCCATCTTTTGGGTAACTTGGCTTACCCGCTGGTGATTGTGCTCGGCATTTTGATGCCTTGGGTCATGGTGGTCCGCTTTTCTTCTGAGCCCGGCGTCATGCACTTACTCGACAGTCTCTTATTTCTGTCCAGTACGGGTTTATTTGTCGTCACGTATTGGGGCGCCGGTCGCCGCGCGGGCTTGAGCTTCAAAGAGATGCTTTGGGTCCCATCCGCCCTGGCTATGGGCGTTGGTTTGGCTTTCAACAACACCCGCGCTTTAGTGGAGGCTCTTTCGGGCCATCGGACAGCATTTATTCGAACTCCCAAGCAGGGCAAGGCCAGCGGGCTAGCTCTGGGCCGGTTGTCTGGTGTTGCATTGGGACAGGCAACTTTGGAGCTCATTTTTGGTCTTTATCTGCTCACAGGGCTTTGGCCCGCCATCGAATACGGCAGATACCTCGCTTTACCTTTAATTGCGCTATTTGGTGGGGGATTTTTGATCTTGGGGGTCGGCTCGCTATACACTGGGTTAAGACCTGTAACGGTGGGTATGGAGCCAGATAGTCTGGAGGTCGCCCGACTGTCCTAAGAGGATTAAACTGACCTATGTTGAAGCATCGTCTTTTTTCTGTGTTGGTAAGCACACTGGCGTTCTTGGTTTTGGCAGGAGTCATTGGCCAGGGATTGGCAGTTTTCGAAACGCGCATTACCGATGCTCACGATGCCAGTCTGCGGTTGGCCCGTGACTCTATTGAAGCATCCATTGAAGATTCCGCTCGTGAGTCAGATGGACTGGCCAATCACTTGGCAGAAAATCTCGATTTAGCAGAAGCCTTTGTTGAGTTTGGACGCGTCACCCAAAAAGGTCAGGGCGCTCGCAATAAAGCTAGACTGGATCAAGCCCGTTCCAACGTAGACGATTTTATCCTCGCATTTCGCAATGAGTACTCCACGGTCAGCGGTGTTTCGATCATGAGCCCTAAGGGTATGATCCAAGTTGCTCACTCCGATTATTTTTCCATTACTCAAAAAGTAGATCTGGATAAATTCGAATTTATTACCCAAGCCGTCAAAGGCGAGTCGGGCTTTGCCTTGGTAAGTGCTGAGAGGGTGTTGCGCTTTGTCGGAGCGGCTCCCCTTTGGGATGCCGATTCTGATGATCCCGTGGGTGTGGTCTTGGTCGAGCACGTCGTAACCGAAATGCCTGCACTTCCTAAGGGAATCATGATTGCGGTTGTTGAAGGGAAGAAAACCTTAATTGGACAGATTCCGAGCGGTGTTACATTGCCGTCGAGTTCCAATTCGCGATTGACGGTGCGGGTCGGTGAGGGCGATGCCAGCTCTATTTTGGTTGGACCGGTCAACAAGATACCCCTCGAACCTTTATTCGTGAATCGACATGCCGTGGGTGTCATGGCCGTAAGTTTTGTATTGCCTGGCCAAACAGGATTGACGGGATGGGTCTTTTCGGATTCCAGCCTTATTTTCGGTCAGCTTGGTGGGGCTCAGTTTACGCTTATCGGTATCGCAGCCATTATATGGATCCTACATTTGATCATGATTTTCTTTGGTGGGCGTCAACTCGATGATGGGATCGATGAAGTCTCTGAATTTGTTGCTCGTTCACTCCAAGGGGTGCCGGGCCAACCCCTGAATCCCGAAGAGCTTCCGGATGAATTGGAGCGATTGACGGTATTGGTGACGCGTCTGGCTGAGCGTCCTGTGACGACTGCGGCTGAAACATCGGTCGACCGGGCTCCTGATTTCTCGGCGCTCTTAACCGGCGGCGACAATGCGGCAGCTCCGGATTTTTCCAGCCTAGAACTTGAAGGCCTTTTGGAAAACAGAACGGTTCAGCTTGATAATTTGGCTTTCGCTCCCATGGAAGTGCGCGGCCAACCTCAGCGCCCCAATATTCCAATGGTGAATGTGGTGGGGACCACGCCTTCCAATGCGCCGATGTCCCCAGTAATCCCAGATGGGTCCATCACGCGTCCATTCAACGAAGTTGAAGCCGAAACCTTGGTGTCGCCAGGAAAACCGCCAGCAGTGCCCGCTGTGGCCACAGCAACGCCTGCGCCGGTGGAATCGGGAGCCATCGATGGCCTTGGCTCCACACCAGCATTCGATACCATCTCTGGCTCTATCGATGGCCTTTCATCATCACCCGCTTACGATACGATTTCGGGCTTTCTGGCACAGGTGCCAGAGGTAACCGAATCAAGCAGTGCCAGCGATGATGATCCCTTTGTGGCATCGCCTGATGATTGGAGTGATGTAACCCTTGAGCCTCTTCCTGACTTTGATGAGCCGCCAGAAGAAGAGGCGACCATTGTAGACAGCCAAGATAAGCCTGAGGAAGAACTTCAGAATCTGACCGGCAGCGATGGTGGGGCCACGAGCGTTATGCGGGTCAGCCCAGAACTCATGGAGAAAATGCGCGCTCGAGATCCCGAGCTTGCCAACGAGCCGGTGGATCAGACCATGCAAGTTCAAGCTATTGAGCCCGAACCTTCACCCAGTTCAGAGTTGGTAGTTCAATCTCTCGATGCGATTATTACTGGTACACCAACAAACCCGTCTATGGTGCCGCCTCCATCTCTAGACCAAGCTCCGCCTGAGCCGCCTTCACCAGAAGAACGTGCTAAGACTGTTTTTGAGGCATTTGTTGCCATGCGGACCAAGTGTGGTGAAGACGCAAACGTCTCGTTCAACAAGTTTAAGGCTCGATTAGAAAAGAGCCGACAAATGGTGATTGAAAAGCACCAATGTAAAGACGTTTCCTTTAGAGTCTACGAAAAAAATGGTCGAGCAGCTTTAAAAGCGACTCCCATTCACTAGACCATTCCTAGCTTTCTAGAACCGAATCTATTTCAGTCAGAGTCCGAATCATCCACGCTATTGGTTTGCGTTTGTTCTTGCTGATCGGCAGCGTTGTCTTGGATGACGACCCGGGCTGCAGTCCAAACGACACCAATGGCCATGGTAAAGATGGCAATGGATGCGATGCGAGCAAAGGTCTTGTAGCCGTAATAAATGGCCAATCTGCGTAAGAAGACCAGTGCCAAGAGAAAGATCCCTGCTCCGGCCATGGTGTCAGGTGTCACGCCAGGAGGCAGCTTATCTGCGTATTCGTTGCCGTTATCTAGGATTTGAGCAGAGTGCCCTTGAGTACTCTCGCTGGTGTCTTGAGCTTGCCGGAGTGCTTCGGCTTCTTCTGGGGTGACTTCAACCACCAAAGCTTTGTCTTTGAGGCTTGGCGGCACTTTGTTGATTGAATCGACGATATGATGAATTCCGCGGTAATCCTCGTAGACCCAAAATGTGTTGGTGGCTTGTGACATCGACCCTGGTTCCTTCGTTTGCGTGTACTTTGTACCCTGAATTTCTCCGCGCAGCCAATCAGTTACTGGAAACCGGGTTCAGAGGAAGCTACAATTAAAACGTCCTCGTAGACGAGAGAGATTCATGGACCGATTTCCCCAGCGTTTTGGGAAGTACATTCTCTTGGACCGAATTGCATCCGGCGGTATGGCGGAAGTGTTTCGTGCGAAGGTTACCGGGGCTGAAGATTTTC
>MDSW01087221.1_pt1 | contig 25047 bp, 14 predicted proteins | sample 811171 | NCBI WGS metagenome assembly MDSW01 (sample SAMN05326641, study PRJNA326480) | marine metagenome | isolation source: seawater | place: Atlantic Ocean: North West | collected 2012 | reverse complement strand
GCCGCCCGCGACGCCCGCGACGCCGCCCGCGACGCCCGCGACGCCGGACGCGGCGTTCCCGATGCCGTCCGCGCCGACGTGCGCGACGTTCCGGCTCCAATCGCCGACCGCGCCCGCGGCGTCGCCGACCGCGCCGACGACGGCGCCGCCGTGGTTGGCGGCGACGTTGCCGACGACGAAGCCCCCGACGGCGGCGGCGGCCATCCCGCCCGCGCCGACGCCGCCGCCGCCGCCGCCGCCGGAAACGTTCTTGGACGGCGCGCCGTACGTGGGCGGCGGGTTGGCGGCGGCGCCGTACTGCTGCGTGGCGACGCCGTACGCGGGCTGGCCGTAGAATTGCGCGGGCTGCGCCGGGGCCATGACGTGCGCGCCGCGCCGCTGCATGGAATGCATCAGGTACTCGAAGTACGGCAGGAATTCCTCGAACGTGATGCGGCGGTCGCGGTCGATGGAGTCCGCCTTCGCGAGCTCGGCCTCCATGATGCTCTCGACGTGCTGCGGCGGGACGCCGTTGAAGAAGCCGAGGCGGACCAGGACGCCGTAGAGCTCCCTCGCGTCCAGGACGCCGTCGTGGTTCTCGTCGCCCGCGGTGAACGCCGCGCGCGCCTGGGCGTGGTAAGGACTGAATTGCCCGGGCGTCCAGCCGTTCGCGCGGCCGGCGTTCACCGCCTTGATCGGCACGAGGACCCTGGGCCGCGTCGCGGCGGTGGAAGAGGCGCACCCCATGAGTCTGAGCGCGCGACGGGAGAGAGCGAGCGCGCTTCGCGCGGCGCGGGGACGAGTGCGACGGAGGGCGGGCGCGGGGGCGCGGGATTCCCCCTTCCAAATTCGAGTCAGCACGAAAACGGAATAACAAATAAATCCGCCTCGTGGCGCACTTTCGGGGGCGCCCGCGATGGCGTCGCGCGCGAAGGCGGGCGGGCCCAAGCCGGACCTTCGCAGGAAGAAGTCCGCGAAGCAGAGGGCGGCGGCCCCGGCGACGCCGAAGGAGTCGGCGGAGGTGCGCGCCGTCGCCCGTCCCCACGCGTCCTCCCGCGCGCGCGTCGCGCCCTCTTCTCGGGCGGCATGCTCGCCGCGCGCTGACGCTCTCCCCGCCCCCCGATCCCCGCTCGCCTCTCATCCCCTCGCTCAGGAGCGCGCCGCGCGCAAGCGCGACGCGAAGCAGGCGCGCAAGACCAGGGCCGAGGGCGCCGCGCTCGAGGGCGGCGAGCGCGCGTGCAAACTCTGCCGCGAGGTGCGCCCGTCCGCCCCCGTCGGCGTCGACGCGCGTCCGTCGTCTCACCCTCGTCCACCCATCTCCCTCACCGCCGCCGCCGCCGCGCACGCCCCCGTCGTCGCTCCGCGCCTCCTCCCCTTCCCCCCCCCCCCACACACACGCGCTTCCCGCTCGCCCGCTGACCCCGCGTCGTCCCGTCCGGACCCCGCAGACCCTTCCCCTCGCGTCGTTCGCTCCGCCGCAGCTGCGCAAGGCGAACCCCGCGTGCGAGGCGTGCTGCGCCGCGCGCGCCGAGCGCGGCGGCCCGGACCACGACGCGACCGCCATCGCGAAATCCGCCAAGGAGAGACGCAGGGAGCTCAAAGAGCTCCGCGAGCGTAAGAAGCGCGAGGAGAAGGCCGAGAAAACAACGACGCCGAAGGACGACCCCGCGCCGGGGCGCGAGACCGGCGCCGAGGCGACGCATCGTGAGACGGCGCCCGACTCGGCGGCGACGCGCGCGCGTACGCGGGACGACGACGCGAACGACGACGGCCCCTCGGGCGACCCCTCGAGGTCCGCCGCCGCCGTCGACGGCTTCGTCCCGACGGAGCGGTTCGATCCCTCCGACGACCGATCCGTGGCGAAACCAAACCCAAACCCCTCCCGCGAAGGCGAAGGCGAAGGCGTTCGCCGCGACGAAAAGGAGAACGACGCCGCCGAAAAAGAGGAGGCGGAGGACGCCGCTCCGCCCGCGTCGGAGGACGACTCGGAATCGCTCTCTCGACGGAAGGTGTACGTCGGCGGGATTCCGTTTTACAAAACCCCCGACGAGATCCGCGCGGCGTTCGACGAGGAGAACCTCCCCGTCGAAACCCTCGAGTGCTTCACGTTCGCGGACAGCGGCCGCTTCCGCGGCATCGCCATCATCACCTTCGCCACGCGCGACGCCGCCCGGGGCGCGCTCGCCTGGAACGGGGAAGAGTGGGACGGGAAGTTCCTCGTCGCGCGCAAGTACCGCCCGAAGGACGCCGCCGCCGGAGAGAACGCCGCCGAGCGCGCCGCCGCCGCGAGCGCGCCGTCACCCCTTCCCGCGGTGGCGAAGACGGAGGGGCAGCGCGTGGCGTTCGTCGGGAACCTGGCGTGGGACGTCACCGAGGCGGAGCTCAGGGCGGCGCTCGCGGGGTGCGAGGTGAGGGAGGTGCGGATGGGCGCGGATAAGGAGAGCGGCGCGTTCCGGGGGTACGCGCACGTGGAGTTCGCCGCCGACGAGGACCTCGAGCGGGCGGTGCGCTCGAACGGCGCCGAGCTCAAGGGGAGGGAGATGAAGATCGCGTACGCGACCAAGAGAAGGGACGAGAAGAAACGCGCGTGGACGGAGAGAGGAGGCGGAAAAACGCCCGGGGCGAGGCGCGGGAAGAGGATGCGGAGGGGAGGGGAGAGGGACGCGAGGGGGAATAATGACGAGGAGGGCCCGCGGGGAGGCGGAGGCGGAAAATAGACGCGAGCGAGACAAAAAAGCGGCGAGGGGAATAACTCGTCGAAGTGACCGTGGTCCGTCGATCCATACTACCTCGCGCGCGCGTGCGCTCGCATCTCGCGAAAAAACCTCTCCTCCGTCGGACCCGTCGGGGTCGTCACGCGGTCGCCATTTCGGTTTCCCCCGCGGCGGCGGCGTCGAGCATTTCCGCGACGTCGACGAACTTTTCGCGCGGTTTCCCCGCCTCGGCGCCTCTCTCTCGCTCCTTGGCGTCGATTCGTCGCCACCCCTCCTTATCCACGACGACGACGCCGCGCGTCCTCAGCAGCGGCGCCACGCCCTTCCCCTTGAACCTGTAATCCGGTCGCCGCAGGATCCCGCGTTCGTCGTCCTCGACGATGGACCCCACGGTTTCCTCCGCGTCGTGGAGGTTCGTGCCGATGATCCCCGTGGGCCCCCGCTTCAACCACCCGGCGACGTACAGACCGGGAACCTGCCACACCGTCTCCGCGACCTGTTCCTGGACGCGCCCGAGGTGGTTGGGGACGACGCCGCGCTTCGGGTCGAACGGGACGTACGACTTGAAACTGTCCTCGCCCGTCACGGGCCGAGCGACGTACCCGACCGAACGGAGCGCCAACGCGACGTCGGAAAGCGTCTCCGTCGCCTCCGTCGCCTCCGCCCTTCGCGCGCCGCTCGCGCCGCGAAGCGCGGTGACGCGCAGCGTCACCGCGCCCACCGCGCCGGGCTCGTCCCCGGACGCCTCGAAGCGCTCGGGCGAACGCAAAAACCGAAACTCGAGCGTCTTCTTCTCCGAAACTACTCGAGCGTCCCCTCCTTCGTCCGCCTCCGCCGCCTCCGTCTTCGACAGCGCCTTGACGATGGCCTCCCTCGCCCGCCGCCTCGGCCTGGACGCCTCCAGGTCCGCCTCGTCCTCCGGCTCCAGGCGCATGCACGCGGGGTCCGCGACCTTCACCTCGACGCCCGGGAGGCCGAGCAGCTCGCGCAGTTCCTTGGGCGAGAAGGCGGCCTGCGCGGATCCCCGGCGGCCGACCATGACGACGCGGCGCACGCGGCTCGTCGAGAGCGCGTCGAGCGCGTGCGCGCACACGTCCGTCTTCGCGAGCTCGGCGGGATCGCGCAAAAGCATCCGCGCGCAGTCCACCGCGACGTTCCCGAGCCCGAAGATCACCGCCGTGGTGGATCTTGATCTGGATCCACTCCCGCGCGGTGGAGGATCCGCCTCGGCGTCGGGGTCGGACGTCGCGCCGCTTAGGGCTCGCGGGACGGCGTCGCGCAGCGCGGCGACGCATCCTGGGTCTCCGTTGAACCATCCCACGAACTCCCTGGCGCTGTGGACGCCCCGGAGGTCTTCCCCCGGGACGCCGAGGGTTTTGTCGCCCTCCGCGCCGTACGCCAGGACCACGGCGTGGTACCTCGGCGTGAGGTCGTCCACGGAGACGTCTCGGCCGAGCGCGACGTTTCCCAGGAACGCCACGCGCGGATCCGCGAGCACGGCGTCGAAGCGGTTCGTCACCGATTTCGTCGCCGCGTGGTCCGGGGCGACGCCCGAGCGCACGAGGCCGAACGGCGTGGGGAGGCGCTCGAGGACGTCCACCCGAGCGCGGTCGCCGTAGTGCGACAGCAGCCGGTCCGCCGCGTACATCCCCGCGGGGCCGGAACCGACGACGCAGAAGAGCTTACGGTCGCCGCCGTCCGCGCCCGCGCCCGCGCCGCCCTTGGTGAACGTGGTGTAGATGCCACGAATCGGCGCGCGCGCGTCTCGAGAGCAGGGGCGCGACGAGAACCCGAGCGAGGATGCGAGGAGGCGCCGGGTGCCCGCGACGCGCGCCGCGAGCGTCGCCATCGAGCGCCCGTTGCCCCGGGGGGGGACGAAGCGGCGCGGCGCGCGGCAGAGTGCGTCGAGAGGCGGAGACTACGCGCGCACGTGGTGTAACGTCGCACTCCGCCGCGAGTGCGAAAAAGCGCACGCTCGCGCGGCATCGCGGCGGCGGCGGTTGTTGACCCGTGCAACTGCTCAAATGAACAACTGACAAATCCGCCACGTTGGATTTGATCGCTCCGAACGCCGCTCGTGACTTCGAACGCCCTAACCCCATCCCCATGCCATCGGACGCGCCGAGCCCGCGCCCACCGCCAGTCCTCTTCGCTCGCTCGCCGCGCTCGGCCTCGCCGCGCCATCGCTCGACCCGCGTCGTGCGCGCTCTCCGGCGCCCCGAACGGCGTTCGACGCGATGGCGGCGGCGGAGGGCGCCGCCGCCGCGCCCCACGACGCGGCGGAGGCGCCCCACGACGCGGGCGGGGCGGGTCACGAGGACCACGCGTACAACGCGCTGTACTTCCTCTTCCTCGCCCTCGTCCTCGGCGCGCTGGCCCGGGGCGCGGTTCGCGGCTCGCGCCTGCCGTACACGGTGGCCCTGCTCTTCGTCGGGCTCGCGCTCGGCTTCCTCCACGCGTACGTCGACCTCGGGTCGCTGGGCAAGTCCCTGGACATCTGGGTCAGCATCGGCCCGCACACGATGCTGTCGTGCTTCCTCCCCGCGCTCGTGTTCGAGTCCGCCTTCTCGCTCGAGTGGCACACCTTCCGGAGGTGCGCGAGCCAGGTCATCTGGCTCGCCGGCCCCGGGGTGCTCATGGGCACGGGCCTCATGGGCGCTTTGCTCAAGGCGACGATCCCGTACGACTGGGGGTGGGGCTCGAGCCTCATGCTCGGCTCCATCTTATCCGCCACCGACCCCGTCGCGGTGGTCGCCCTGCTCAAGGAGGTGGGCGCGAGCAAACGCCTGGGGCACATCATCGAGGGCGAGTCCCTCGTGAACGACGGCACCGCGATCGTGGTCTTCTCGCTCCTGAACGAGATCGCGAAGGGCGTCGACAAGACGCCGTTGGAGATCTTCACGTTTTTCCTCTGGGTGCCCTTCGGCGCCGTCGCCGTCGGCGTCGCGTGCGCCGCGGGGTGCCACGCGTGGCTCGGCCTCGGCGCCGTCGCGGGCGACCACGTCGTGCAAATCTCCGTCACGCTCTTCGCGTGTTACCTGTGCTTCTTAGTCGCCGAGTTCGAGGCGGAGGCGAGCGGCGTGTTGGCGGTGGTCATCCTGGGGGTGTCGGTGGGCGCGTTCGGGCGCGGCTTCTTCACGGGGGAGACGGAAAACGCCACGCACGTCTTCTGGGAGATGCTCACGTTCGTCGCCAACACCGTCCTCTTCATCCTCACCGGCGTGATCATCGCGGAGAAGACCAGCGAGAGCACCTCGCTCGGGAAGATCGGCGCCGCGGACCTCGGGTGGGGTTTGCTCGTGTACGCGGAGGTTTTGGCGGCGCGCGCGTTCGTCGTGGCGTGTCTGTTCCCCATCCTGCGCCGTCGCGGGTACGGGCTGACGCCCGCGGACGCGGCGGTGTGCGTCTGGGGCGGGTTGAGGGGCGCGGTGGGGTTGGCGCTGGCGCTGGCGGTGAGCGAGGGCGAGCGCGAGTACGTGGACGAGAACGTCGGGCCGGTGACGCTGCTGTGCACGGGCGTGGTGGTGGTGCTGACGCTCGCGGTGAACGGGACGACGACGGGGTGGTTGCTGCAGCGGCTCGGGCTCACCCGCCCGGAGGTGGACGTGCAGGTGGCGGTGAGCAAGGCGACGAGGCACATCAGGGAGCAGTGCATGGCGACCTACCACGAGCACCTGACCACCAGCGACGACGTCATGGGCACGGCGGATTTCAGGGCCGTCGCGGAACTCGTCCCGTTTTTGAAGGACGAGGACGAGACCGCGACGCGGGGGAACGGAAAGGACGACGGAGCGCGCGAGAAAGCCGCCGACCGAGCGCGCGACGAGGGGAGCGCCGAACGGTCGCGTCGGGGAGGCGCGCCGCCGGGGGAGGCGTCGGTTTCGCGCACGCTCGAGGCCGCGTCGACCCGAGCGGGTGATGTGGGCGACGACGCCTCGTCGCGCGGCGGGTCGTCCGCGGCGGAGACTGTCGTGGACGTTCGGGACGTCGCGCCGACGCTCGGGATGCGGCGGACGAAACCCGGCCTCGTCACGCCCGCGAGCTCCATCGCGAACCTCGCCGCGTTCGCGGAGGCGGCCGAGAAGGCCGAGGGAGAGACGGCGTCGTCCGAGACGAAACCCCTGAGCGTCGTCGCGGAGGAGTCCTCGTCCGCCGAGAAGGAGGAGATTGAATCGGCGCCGAACCGGAACGCGCTCGGCGTCTTCGGAGGCGAACAGCCCGACCTGGCCGCCGCGGTGGAGCGCGCGGTTCGGCGCGACTTCGACGCCGCGGTGGCGGTGTGGGCGCGCGACGTCCGCGGGCGGTTCCTCGCGCACCTCAAGGTGTTGTATTGGGAGTCCCTGGAGGAGGGCCGCGCGACGAAGGAGGTTGTGGAGACTTTGGTGGAGTGCGCGGACGTCGCGCTGGACGAGCTCGACTCGCCCATGTCCGACTGGAAGGCGCTGCGGCAGCTCTTGTTGGGGAAGGCGAGTCGCGCGAGCCGGCCGTGGAAGCGCGCGTACCGAGCGCTGCCCGCGCGGCTCAGGACGGCGGTTCGGTGGGTGCGGCGGTGGGTCCTGCACACGGGCGCGGTCGGCGCGGGCGGGGGGAGGCGGCGGGCGCTCGTCGCCGCCGCGCTCTTCCACGACGCGCACCGCGAGGCGAGCCACGCCATCTTCGGCGACGAGGAGTCGAGCGCGAACCACAACCACCCGCGAGACGGCGGCGGCGCGGGCGGCGGCGGTTTCGACGGCGGCGGAATAGGCGGCGCGGAGAGCGGTTCCGGCGCCTTTCTTTCACACTCGGACGGGGGGTCCGGCGGGGGGTCCGGCTCGCTCGCGGACCGCCACGCGCACATGGAGGACCCTTCCGAGGCGGCGATTCGTCTGGTTCGCGGGGAGTGCGAGGAGACGACTCGCCTGGCGAAATCGTACCTCCGCGCGGCGCGCACGAACGAGCCCGAGCTCGCGGCGGCGGTGAAGTCCGAGGAGACGGCGCGTCGTCTGTTGGCTGTGGCCGAGCGGAGCGCGCGCGGGTACGTGCAGTCCGGTTTGCTCACCGAGCTCGAGGCGGACGAGCTCCTCTCGCGCATCGCCGTCGCGCAGCGTCGGCTCCGCCTCGACCCTCCCGAGCCCGTGAACCGCGACCCGACCGAGCTCATGCGCATGAGCCCGCTCATGGACCCGACTCGGGACGCGCGGGTGACGGACGCGTCGCTGGCGAAGCGCCTGGTGGACGAGGCCCCGACGCTGCTCACGCGTCGGTTCCCGGGGGACTCGGCGCGCCCGCGGGATTTGTGCCCCCCCGGCGGGCTCGCGCTTCTCGCGCGCGGCGTCGTGGACGTGACGTGGTCGCGCCCGATCGGCGACGGCGGCGGCGGGTCCGACGCCCCGCTCAGGGTCGGCGCGAGCAGCACGAGCTACGGATGGGCCCTCGGCGCGGCGGATTTGTTGCTCCCGGACGCCGCGCGGTTCGACGTCAAGGCGGTGAGCGCCGTCGCCGCGTTCGCGTTTCCGCCCGAGCTCGCCGTCGCGGCGTGCCGGTGCGAGAACACGAGGAAGGCGCTCTGGCGCGCCGCGTTCGGGCTCCTCGCCGCGACGCTCATGAAGGACGAGCTCGCGAGCCTGGGCGTGCCCGCGCGCTTGACCAGAGCCGCGGTCGCGCGCGCGGAGATCGCCGAGCGCGAGCCGGGGGAAGATCTCGGCGCCGAGCTTCCCGTCGAGGAGGCGCCTCCCCGGGGGGGGGGACTTTTACGCCGCGACGGCGCCGAGGCGGCGGAGACGACCGTCACGACCATCACTCCGCCGGATTGCCTGGTCGTCCTGCTCAAGGGCGAGGTGGAGGACCCGGAGCAGGGGACCCTCCGGGGTCCGTGCGTGGTGTACCCGAGCGTCGCGCGCGGGATGACGGACGCGCGCGCGGAGCTCTTCGGGAAACTCGCGAAGCGCGTCGGCATGGCGGCGGACGGCGCCGCCGCGCAGACGCCGGAGAAGAAGCCGGGGGGAGCGTATCATCCGGGGAGGACGGGGAGCAGCTTCAAGCCGGCGCGGCGCGAACTCATCGTGCAGGAGCGCGCGACGGTCCTCCGCGTCTCCGTCGACGCGCACGCGAACAGGCTCGGCGGCGGCGCGGGCGGCGCGCGCCAGACGGGGGACGCGAGTATCGCGAAAGGAGGGTCTTCCGCGCTCGACGCGAAGAACGGTGGCGCGAAGAAGGGTCCGTCGCCGCGGCATTCTTCGTCGGCGGCGGCGCCGCCGAAAGAGGCGCCGAGTTACGCGAGTTACCTCCCCGGCCTGGAGGGTTCCGGGTGGGGGAAGTTCGGGAAGAACCCGCTGCTGCTGAGCCGCGGGGCGGGCGTCCCGGGGCCCGACGACGGCGGCGCGTCGAACCTCGCGCGGCGGCTGAGCGTGAACATCGGCGCGCTCGGCCGCGCGGCGGAGTTGGCGGCGGAGCGTTCCGGGGAGGGCGGTTCGAACGCGACTTCGCTCGGCGCCCGCGGAAGCCCTCGGAAAAAAGCCGTCCGGTTCGGCGCTCTCCCCGCGACGCGCGAGGAGGAGGAGGGGGACGGTCCCGATGGGGGTCGCCCGTTGGCGGCGAGCGACGAGGACGAGGGGTTCGATGGGTTCGAACCCTCGAAGGGGTCGTGGGAGGACCTTCGCGCGGCGGAGGCGCGCGAGATGCAGCGGGAGGCGCGCCTCGCCGCGGTCGGCGCGTCGTTTCCGCCGAAGACGACGTCGGAGGGTTCCGACGTGTGGTCCTCCTCCCTCGACCGCACCGCCGCGCGTTTGCTCTCGCGGGACGTTCGCCGGGACGTCTTCGCGCCGCGCCGGTCCGTCGGGGACGCGCTCACGAAAGCCGTCGCCGCGGAGGCGGCGGCGATGGCGGGGGCGGTGATGGCGAGCCAGAAGGGGGAGAGCCCCACGAGTTCGCTCCGATCGAGGAGGCTCAGCGCCAGGGCGCCCCCCGCGCTGGGACCGGAGACCTTCCGACGCGACAACAACAGCAATCCCGTCCTCGGGAGAGGGGCGTCCTCTCCCTCCTCCTCCGGAGGCGGCGGCGGCGGCGGCGGCGGCGGCGGGTCTTCTTCGTCTTCGTTTTGGGGGTCGCGGCGCGTTCGACGCGTCTCGGGATCGAGCGCGCCGACGCGGGTGCCCTCGGACAGGCTCGCGGCGTGGCGCAGGGGCGAGGCCGGCGCGGGCGAGTTCGACGTCGAGGCTGGGCGCGAAACGTTTCCCCCGAGGGGGCAACAACAGGGCGGGAGGGGCGCCGCCGCCGTGATGAGCGGGTCTCCCCCGGGGAGCGACGGCGCGGGCGACGCGACGGCGGGGGGGTCGCCGTTCGATACCGTCGGGACGGACGACGGAAGCGAAGAGGCGAGCATCCGGTTTTGATTTTTTGAGTTTGAAGCATCCGGGTTTCGCGCGCGCGTCACGGGAGGGCGGGGCCTCTCGTCAGGGTCTCGAGGAGCGTCGGCGGCGAGGGAGGCGTCGCGGGTAACCAGTCGTCGACCGCGCGCGGGTCGCCGCGCGGCGCGCGCTCGACCCGAGCATCCTCCGTCAAGGCCGTATCCGGAGCATCCTCCGTCTGCGTCTTTTTCGACGCCGACGCGCGAAAAGAAGGCGCGTGCTCTTCCGAGTTCTCTTCCGAGTTCTCTTCCGAGTTCTCTTCCGAGTTCTCTTCCGAGTTCTCTTGCGAGGAAGGATGTTCGGGGGCACTCCCGAGCTCCGGACCTCGCTCCGGACCTCGCTCCACCCCGAACGCCGACCCGAACGCCGACCCGAACTCGGACCCGAACGCCGTAAACCCTTCCCGCGCCGCCGTCCTCGCCCCTCGCTCCCCCTTCCCTCCGCCGCCGCGTCGCGTCGCTTCGGTTCGCCTCGCGGCGCCTTCTCGCCGCCGCGCCTCGAGACTGATCTCCAGCCTCGCCTCCGCGAGCGCGAGTTTGCTCATCGCCTCGCTCCGCTCGCGCTCGGCCTCCGCGCTCACCCTCGCGAGCTTCTCCTCCGCTTCGACGCGCGCCGCCTGTTCGTCCGCCAGTTTTCGCCGCGCGTCGCGGAGCTTCGCCTCCGTCGCGTCGAGTCGCCGCGTCGCCGCGTCGGCGTCGCGCGTTTTGAGCTTGGCGAACGCTTCCGCGCGAAGGCCCGCGTGTTCGCGAAGCTCCGCGCGCGCCTTCGCGTCGCGGATCTCTCGCGCCGCGGAGGCCGCGTCCGCGTCCGCGCGCGTTTTGAGCTCGTCCAACGCCGCGCGCGCCGCGGCGAGGGCCTCGCCCGCGTCGGCGGCTTCGCGGCGCGCGAGTTCGAGGCGGCGCTCGAGCGACGCGACGCGCGTCGCCGACTCGCCGTCGCGCCGCGCGAGCGCCTCGTAGGCGTCCCGCGCGTCGCGAAGTCGGTCGCGGAGCGCCGCCGACGCCGACTCCGTCTCGGCGACGCGCGCGCACAGCGCGTCGGATCGCTCGGACGATTTCTTTCGTTCGTCGCGAAGCGCCGATTCGGACGCGGCGAGCTTCGCCCTCGTCTCGTCGAGCGCGCGTTCGAACGCGCGCGCGTGTTCGTCGGCGGTTCGGAGTCGATCGTCTCGCCGCGCCGCGAGGCTTCGCTCGCGCGTCTCGAGCGACGCCTCGGCGGTTCGCGCCCTCCGGTTCGCCGCGCGCGCTCGGGCTCGCGCGTCGACGAGCGCGGGCTCGACGGACGCGAGCCGCGCGCGGAGGCGGCGGAGGTGAGGGAGCTCGCTGCCGTCCCTGGCGGGGACGTGGCGCCCCCGCGGGACGACGACGCCGAGCGGGGGGTGCCCGGCGGAGGCGGCGAGCGACGCCGCCGACGGCGACGAGGGGTGGCGGGGAGGGGCGAAGGGCGCGAGCGGCGCGTTTTCGCGCGCGTCTCTCTCTCTCGCCGCGGGCGCGACGACGCGGAGCGTTCTTTCCCTCGCCGCCAGGGCGCGTTCTCGCCGCGCCGCCGCGGTCTCGCGCGCGTCGAGTCGGCGCCGAATCTCGTCGAGTTGGCGAAGGACGAGTCGTCGCGCGACGACCGGGGCGGGATGATTTCGACGGGGATCGGTGCTCGCGCGGCGCGGGCGGGACGGGTCCGCGCGCGCGACCGCGGGTAACGACCGCGGGCGATCGAACGCGCCGGCCGGGATGCGCACCCTGGACGCCTCGGTCGGGACCGCGGGGGGGTCGCCTCGGGACGGCGCGACGGGGGAAGACGCCGACGACGCGCGCGAACCGTCTCGGGCGGGCCGACGCCGGTGGTGGCGACGCGGCGGCATCGGGGAGGCGAGGGGGGGCAAGCGCGCGGAGGGGGTGGAGGGAGGGGCGCCGGCGTCCACGCGGGCGCGAGGATGTCCGTGCGCCGCGCGCGACGGCCCCGCGCGGCGGCGGGGGCCCGACGCGCGCGGGGGGTGGAGTGGCCGATGGCGGAACGCGGGAACACGAATCGTCGCGTCGGGCGGGCGCCGGCGGTCAACCGCCCGCGCGTGCTCGCGTGACGATGATTTCGGATCACTCTGTCGGTTGCTCGCGCGGCGCGGGGCAAACTTACGTTTGCCCCCAGGCTATTTCGTTTCGCACTGTCGGGGGCGCGCGGCGCCCGCGTCACCCCCGCGAGGCTCGGCTCGATGTCGGACCAGGCGAAGCTCCGCGGTCTGTACGCGAAGGCGTCGAGCCTCCTCGAGCGTTGGTCCGCGGCGCACTCGCGCGCGTCCGCGCTGTACGCCTCGGCCGCGAGCATCCACGAGCGCCTCCCCCTCATGGACGACGATTCGCGCTTCGGCGCGCTCGCCGCTCGCGACGCCGCGCTCCCGGGGCGCGCGCGCGACGCGCAGGCGGACGCGCTCGACGGCGTCATGACCGCCCTCGCCGCCGAGCTCGCCACATTCCGCGCCCTCGCGACCGCGCTCGAGAAGCTCCGCCGCGACGCGGAGACGCTCGCCCAGCGCGCCGCCCCCGCGCACGCGGGCGCGGCGCGCCTCGGCCCCGCCCCGTCCGTCGCGGAACTCGTCGCGGGGCTCCAGGATCTCTGGCGCGCGCACCGGGACGAATCCGCGTTGAAGGACGCGCTCGTCGCGGAACTCACGCTCGACGCGCGGGCGGAGGACGTCGCCGAGGCCGCGGCCGTGTTCGCCGCGGAGCCAAACCTCGACCCGCAGGCGACGCGAGCCATACTCGACAGGGTCCCGCCGAAGGCCCTCGACGAGCGATGATGATGACCTTTTTACTGGTAGCGAGCTAGCTGAAGACGCCGGACACGTAGCAGAGAAACCGTCGTTTCCTTCCGTATAGAACGATAGCGCGGCACGATATCACTTTTCTCACCTTATTAGCAGCAGAACGGCAGCGTCGCGAACGCGCTCTCCTTCTCGTACTCGTCCCCCCTAGCTAGCTAGCGTAAGACCGGCGGTACCCGCAGGTCCGGCGCGACGCTCGCGGCGACGTGCCGCGCCCACGCCTCGAGGTACCTCGCCGCTCGCTCCGCCTCCTCCCCCGCCCCCTTGCCTCCGCGCCGCGGCGGCACCTCCTCATAGACCGTCGCGAGGAGGAGCTTCATCACGCTCGCGGTCTCGCACGGGTGTGCGACGACCCAGCACCCGCGCGAGGCGTGCGGGTGGTCGGCGCACGGCGCGAAGACGCCGAGGGGACCGAGCCCGAGGCCCGGCGAAACCTCCGCCGAAAACGAACCCGAACACACCGCGCCTTCGCGTTCGCGTTGGCGTTCGCGTTCGTCATCCTCCCCAGCGTCGGAATCGAAAGGAATCGGCGCGGCGTCGAGAAGGCCGCCGCTCGTGGCATCGTCGCCCGCGCGGTCCCCCCCCGAGTCCGAGTCCGAGTCCGTCGCGGCGTTCCGATCGCGCGCGCTCGTCTCTAACTCCTCGGCGATCTCCGCGTGCGTCAGCGCCTCGCGGGGGGGCGCGGCGAACCGACCGCTCGCGAGGAGGAGCGGGGTTCCGTACGCGGGCGAGTACGCGACGCGGTACGAGCGAAGGTACGCGTCCGGGGGGTGGGGCCGCGCCGAAGCCGCCTCCTCGTCCGACCTCACCGCCCCGTCCTCCTCGTTTGCGTCCTCCTCGGCGTCCTTAGAGACGCCTTCCGAAAAGGCGTTCGTTCGGCGTCTCCGAAGGCGGTGGAGGAAGCCCCTCGGGTCGTCGGATTCCACCTCCAGAAACCCGAAGCCCCCCGAGGGATCTCGGTCGGGGTCCGGGACCCACCGCGCGCGCGTCCGGTTCGATCGCGAGGCTTCGGCCTCGGACGCACCCGAAGCGGCGGCGGTCCACCGCTCGGCCAGGAGCGCCGCGCCGAGCGCGAACGCGGCGGGGGTGAGCGTCCCCGTCTCGGGCTCGGGCGACATGCGCGCGCCGTCGTCGTCGTCGTCGTGCTCGTCGCACAGCTGTCGCGGCTGTCGCGGCTGTCGTCTTCGCGCGCGGCGGCCGCGTCGATCGATCACCGGCTCGGGCGCTCGAACCCCGACCTCGGGACGCCTCCACCGCCTCCCGCCCCGTCGCCTCCGCCGGCGCTCCTCTCCTCTCCGAGCGCCTGCCTCGCCCTCGCGAGCAGCGCGCCCCGCCCCGCGAGGTCGACAGCGGCGCCCCGGATGCCTCGCGCGCGGAGAAGGTCTCGCAGGGACGCGGCGTCGAGCGTCTCCAGATGGCGGAGCGCCGAGGCGTCCGGGGCGACGCCCGACTGGTCCACCAGCGCGGGGCGCTTCGACGCGCGCTCCGGCGGGGCGGGGCGGCGGCCGAGGCTGTTGGAGGCGGCTCGCGCGGCGGGTGGACCTGAGGAGGGCGCGGCGGACGAGGACGGGCGAGGCGCGTGGGTCGTCGCGCGGCGAGCGCCCGAGGTGGAGGCGTGGCCGGAGGCGCGGCCCGCGAGCTCGTCCCTGCCGCCGCGATGCGTGAGCGCGCGGATGAGGACGTTCGTCTCGTCCGTGGTGATGTGCTGGTGCGCGGGAGGCGCGGAGTTGTGGTCGCACAGATACGGGCGGACCGTGGCGCCGGACGCGCGCGAGGCGTGACCGCAGTGGTCTAGGACGGGACGATCGTCGGGGTGGGGAGGCGAGCGCTCGTCGAGGGGGGAGGACGGCGCGTGGGCGTCCCGCGCGTCGTCGAAGCTCGCGCGAAGGAACCTGCCCGTCGATGGCAGGTTCAGCAGCGCCTCCATCGAGACCGCGCCGCCGCCTGTGTGCGAGGGCGAGCGGCAGACGCGGGGGAGCACGTTCGAAAAAAGGCGGGCCCGCGCGGCGGACGACGTCCTGCTGGTTGCGCGAGATCCGGGCGCCGCGCGGCCGGGGGGGGGGGAAAAGGGTTCGAACTTTCGGTCGCGATTTAACAATCGGCGCGTGTCGCGAGAGACCTCGCTCGCCCTCTCCTCGCGCGCTCGTCTTCTTTCGCGTTCAGATGCTCCCGAAGGCGAGGTCCCACAGGTTCTTGACGCCCACGGTGAGTCCGACGTACCGGACGACGGCGGGGCCCAAAAACCAGGGATAGCCCACGAAGGAGCGGATGAGCGTGTAGCCCACCTGCGAGTACGCCATGATCGTACACCCCTGGCTCGCGTCCACGCCCGCGGACGCGAAGAACAGGCACAGGGGGAGCATGATCGCGCCCCACTCCGACTCGTTGAGCTGCGTGGCGCGATGGCGCTTGAACGTCGGGTCCTGCTTGAGGTGTCCGTCCGCCAGTTCTTTGACGCCGGACGTGTCGGGGAGGACCCACATTCGCGCGTACAAGTTCCCAAGCAGGGAATTGGCCTCGAAGTACCGCCAGCGGAGCGTGATCCACACTTTACCGACGAGGCTGTTGGCCGCGATGACCGCGGCGGACTGGAGGGGGGTGAGGAGAAGCATCGAGTGCGAGAGAGCGAGGCGGTGAGAACGCGCGCGGTGCACGAGTGCGAGGCACGCGCGGATCGACCAGTTGAGAAATGGACGTCCATAACGTCATCAAAGCGAGAGCAGACTTTTTGGAGCGTTTTTTTGCTGAAACGGACAAAAAGTACAGACTCTTTGTGCACAGAAGGAAACCCTCACATTCGTCTCGCGCTGACGTTTTACGAGAGTCTCCCCTCAGCGCGCCTCCTCCTCGTCGCCGCAGAGGGCGAGCGCGATGCGCTCGCGCTCCAAGTCCACGCGTTCGACGCGCACCTTCACCGCGTCCCCCGCCTTCACCCCCCCCGCGCGCCCCCGCCCCATCTTCGTCGCGTGCACGAGCCCCGCGAACGCGACGCCGACGTCCACGAACGCGCCGAAGGGCACGACGTTGCGAACCGTCCCCTCCACGACGTCCCCGATTCGAAGCGCCGCCGCGTCGCGAGCCGACGTCCGAAGCGCCCCCCACCCCGCGCGCCTTCGCGCGACCCCGCCTCCCTCGCCGCCCGCCTCCTCATCCCCCTCCTCCTCCGCCCACGCGTCCTCCTCCGCGAGCAAACGCGCGACGTCCCGCGCGCGTGCAGCGGGGACGCCGAGCTCCGCCGCGAGCGCGTCGAGCTTCGCGTTCGGCCCGCCTTCTTCTCCGTTCGCGGCGAAGGCTTCGGCTTCGGCGCGCAGGCGGACGCGCGCCCTCGCGAGCGACGCCGCGCTCGTCGTCGTCGGACACGCCGCCTTCCTCGGCGCTCGAGACGCCGCCGCCTTCTTCGGCGCTCGAGAGATCCTCGGCGCCGCCGCCTTCGGGGGCGTCTTCGAACCGGACGAAACGTCCTTCACGAAGACAACCTCGTCCTCCTCCTCCTCCGAAGAAGAAGAATCGGAATCGGAATCGGATGGGTTCTCGTTCTCGTCGTCGAACGCGGCGACGATTCGCCTGGCGACGTCGTAGCTCTCCGGGTGCACCGGCGTCCTCTCCAGCGCGTCTCGCGCGCCCCCCACGCGTAGAAACCCCGCCGCCTGTTCGAACGCCTTCGGCCCGAACCCTCTGACGTCCCTTCGCACGTCCTCGCGCGACGCCCACCCGTCGCGCCGGTTCGCCTCCCCCCTCGCGTCGACGATTCGCCTCGCGAGCGCGGCGCCGACGCCGGGCACCCGCGCCAGGAGCGCCGCGCTGGCGGTGTTGACGTCGGCGCCGCGAAACGCGACGGCGGACTCGGCGGCGCGGTCGAGCTCGCGCGTCAGCGCGGCGCACTGGCCGACGTCGTGCTGATACAACCCCACGCCCAGGCACCGCGGGTCCACCTTGACGAGCTCCGCCGCCGGGTCGAGCAGACGCCGCGCCAGGGTGACCGCGCCGCGGACGGTGACGTCGAGGGTCGGAAGCTCCGCCGCGGCGAGCGGCGACGCCGAGTACGCGCTGGCGCCCGCCTCGGAGACGACGCGCCAACCGACGCCGGTGCCCTCCAGAGCGCTCGCGACGAGGCGCTCCGCCGAACGCGAACCCACGCCGTCGCCCACCGCCACCGCCGCAGCGCCGTGACGCAGACAAAACGAACGGAACGAGGCGATCGCGTCCGACGTGGAGGCGAGCGCCGCGGCGGAGCTTGTCGCCGTCGCCGCGTCGTCGCCCCGCCGCCGCTTCGCGGCGGTTTGTTTCTTTTCGCTCTTCGCGCGGCTCTCCGAGCGCGACACTTCCGGTAGATACACCACGCCCACGCCCAACACTTCCCCCCGCGCGTCCACCGCCGCGAGCTTACACCCCGTCCTGAACCCCGGGTCCAGGCCCACCACCGGCGCGCGCGGCCTGAGCGGCGCCTGCGCGAGCAACGCGCGGACGTTCTCCCCGAACTCAATCGCCGCGCGCGTTCTCGCGCCTTCGCGGAGGCTCGCCCGCGCCTCGCGGTCGATCCGCGGCGCGAGGAGGCGCTCGACGCCGTCGGCGACCGCCGCCTCGACCTCGCGGACCATCTTCTTTTCTTTGCGGTGGTGAACGACGCCATCGACGCGGCTTCGAGGCTGCGGTTGCGCCCGGTCGGGGTCGGGGTCGTCGTCGGGCGCGTCGTCGCGCGTCAGGAGAGCCCTCGTCGCGGCTTTCACGGCGTTTCGGCCGTCCCAGTTCGCGACGCGCGCTCTCAACACCCCCGCGGATTCCGCGCGCTCGATCGCGAGGATCTGGTGCGGCTTGACGGCCCTGAGCGGGCGCCTGAAGTCGAGGTACTGGCGCGCCGCGTCGCGGGCCTTCGCCTCGGCGCGTTCGCTCGCAGCTCGAGCGGCGGCGCTCGGAAACGACTTCGACGCCGCGTCTTTTTTTTTCCCGGGGGCGTCTTTGTTTCCTTGTTGACGCGCGGCGCTCGCGACGAGCGCGCCGAACGCGAACGCGTCCCGCCGCGCCGCCTCCCTCGCCTCGGGGACGTTCGACGCGCGCTCGGCGATGACGTCGCGCGCGCCCGCGAGGGCGTCGTCCGGGGTCATCGTCGCGGCCGACGCGGAAAAGGCGCTCGAGACACTCGGCGACTCGAGAAACGCGCGCGCGAGTCGGCGCGGGCACCCGCCGTGCGCCTCGGCGCGACACCACGGGCGGGACGCCGCGCCTCCCCGCCCGGGGCCCTCGGGGTCGGCTCCGCTCGCGAGGTCGAGGAGGGCGTCCGCGAGGGGCTCGAGGCCCGCCTGGACGGCGCACTCGGCGCGCGTCGAGCGTCGCGACGCGTGCGGCGCGAGGACGTCGTCGAGGCGGTCGGCGTCCGGGGCGTCGCGGATCGCGCGACGCAGCGCCTCGGTCAGGACGCCGCGGCGCTCGAGGCCCGCGAGCGCCTTCCGGCGCCGCGCCTCGAGCGCGTCGAGCGCCGCGAGCCCCCGCGCGAGGTCCCTGACGACCGTCTCGTCCATGCCCCCGGTCGCCTCCTTGCGGTAGCGCGCGATGAACGGCACCGTGCACTGGTCGTCCAGAAGCGCCGCGGTCGCGCGCACGCGCGCGAGGTCCAGGCCGGCGTCGCGCGCGAGCGCCGCCAGCGCGCGCGAGCGCGCGGAGGCGGCGACCCGCGCGTCGCCGCCGACGCGCGGCATCGCCGCCGACGCCCGAGACGGCCACACCCCGGCGTCGGCGCCTCTGCTCGCTGGGCGGGAGGAGACGAAGAAGGGATCTGACGCGACGCGCGACTCGCGAGAGGAGCGGCACTCAGCAAGTACTGGTATCGATAGGAATGCGGTCATCGTCCCGTGAAATTTCTCGCGCGTCATCACTCTCGACGACCGCGGCGTTGTTTCGGTCTCGGCGGGCGCCAGATGACGTCGCGCGCCGCGGCGGGGCGGTCCCCCCCGCGCCTCCCCGCGCGGTCTCGCGCGGGGCGGCGCTCGGCGTCGTTCCACGCGCGCTCGCGCGCCACCCCGCCCGCTCGCTCGCCCCGGCGCCCTCCCCCCGCGGCGCTCGTGCTCGGCCACGACGCGCGGTCGCTCCGCGCGACCGCGGACGCGGTGTCCGCCGCGCTCGGCGTGCGCGCGGTGGCGCTCCTGCACGCCGACGCGGACGGCCCGTCCCGCCCCTCCTCCTCCTCCCCGGGCGCGGCGACGACGCTCGCGCTCGAGCCCGGCCCCTGGCCGGGGTGCTGGCGCCTCGACGGCACGGGCGAGGACGCGGCGCTGTGCGGCGCGGACCCGACCGCGGGCCTGTGCGCGTGCCTCCGTCTCACCTGCGTCGCGTGCGTCGTCGGCGTCGCGCGCGAACCGAGCCTCGGGTCGGACGCCTACGCCTCCCGCGCGGTCCGAAGCGCGCGAGCCGCCGCGCTCCTCGGCGTCCCGACGGTGTGCGCCTGCGTCCCGAGCGCCTCCCCGGACGCCCCGATCGAACCCGCGATCGCCGCGCTCGCCGAACTCCTCGGCGCCATGCGAGTGGCGAAAACCGCCGACTGGTCCAACCCCGCCAACGCGCCCCGCGCGCACTTCCCCTTCCCGACGGCGCACGCGTGGGGCGGGTTCGGCGGACCGGGCTTCCCCGCGCCGGACGAGGCGTTCGCGGAGGCGCTCTGGGGGAACGGAGGCGGAGAAGCCGCCGCCGCCGCCGCCGCCGGGAAGAGAGCCTCTTCTGTCGCGGATTACTTCGCCGCGGAGGATTGCTGGTCGCTCGGCGGGGCCCTCGGCGCGGCGCCGGCGGTGAGGGGGAAAGGATCCGAGGGATCCGAGAAATCGCCGCCGCCCTCCCCCGCGGCGCTTCGCGCGACGCTCCGGCGCGCGTTCGCGGACGGGGACCAGTTCCTGGTCGTGCACGTGCCCCCGAGCTGGCGCCCGGAGCGCGGGTTCGAACCCGCGCGGCCGGGGGTCCTGTGGAGACAGAACCGCGTCGAGCCCGTCGGCGGCGATGAGACGGATGAGCGTCATGCAGCTGCCGCGCGAAACCGTCGTCAGACGACGCCGCGCGTCTCCGACGATCTGTGGGGGCGGACGCTTCCCGCGCAGACGCTCGGGAGGGACGAGGTGGCGTCGGAGCGCGGCGCGCGGTTCGTCCCGCAGCTCGCCACCGCGAAGCTCGTCGGCGAGAGGGAGGCGGCGCGGGACGCCGAGGGCGAGTACTTTGATTCCGCGTCATCCTCTTTCCTCGACGACGACGATTACGCTTTCGCCCCTCCGGCGGGCGCGGCGCCGCGGGGCTTTCGCGTCGGCGGCGGCGACGTCGTCGCCGACGAGCTCGCGGGGGGGGACGTGGACGCGGCGTTGGCGGGGCGCGCGGGGATCGTCGCGGTGCCGACGTGGCCGCAGGGACACCCGTTCGCGCTGCTCGACGACGCCGCGGCCGAGGCGCTGAGGCCGGGGGACGCGAGAGGACTCCCCGCGTGGATCGTCGAATAGCGGCGGAGAAGGCGAGCGTCGCGTCGTGAAAAAGACGACGCCTTCGGATCGGCGCGTCCGATCGCGGCGGGGGCGCGTCGCGTCGAGCGGAGCGGTGGATGGGTGGAACAGTAGTCTATTTATATGTACGCGTATCCCACTACGGAAGGACGCGGACGCGCGCGCCGTGTGAGGAAAGAATGAGCGTCGCCTCGAGACGTCGTCGTTCCGGGGAGGACGTCGCCTCGGTGGCGTTTCGTTTTATTCATTGCTCGAGGATGCCCTTCACGTACACCTTGCCCTTCTCGACGAGGTTGAGGTCGCGGCGCATCCTCTCGATCTCCTCGACGTCGCCCTCGACGATGACGTCGGTGGTCATGTCGTCGTCCGCGGTGACCATCTTCACCTTCACCTGTTCCTTCCGCCCGGCGTTATCCATGTAGTACGTCCCCGCGAGCGGCGACGCGAGCGCCATGGCGTACCACGCGTTCCCGCCCGGGAGCGCGATGGAGCACACCAGCGCGACGCACAGCAATCCGATCGCGACGCAGAAGGTGATGTACGCGGCGGTGCCTCGCTCGGGGGCGATGTTGCCCTCGAAGGTGATCACCTCGCCGGCGTCCGCGACGACGTAGTTGTTGCGCTTGAAGAACATGAAGATCTCCTGCGCGAGCTCGTCGAGGGGCATCGCCGCCTCCGCGCTCGGGCCCGCCACCTCGAACGTCTTGCGGTCCACCTTGGACTTGGCGCTGCGCTTCACGAGCGACCACAGCCCCGGGGCGCTGAGGACGAAGAGGCCGAGCGTGGCGAAGTAGCTCGGCTTGATGTCGTCGCTCAGGCCGCCGTCCGCGAGGAGGAACAGCGGGGCGAGGGACGCCAGGGGCGTGCTTCGCACCATCAGGGAGGAGGTGGACGAGGGGCCGAAGCCCATCCCGCGGGGGGCGACGACGTCGTCGGCGAAGATCCCGCCGACGGGCGCGCCTCCGTCCTCCCTCCTCGCGTCGTCCGCGGAGGCGCGGGGGGCGAGGCGGTCGACGCGGCGCGCGCGGGGGGGGAGGCCGCGCGGGGAGGCCGCGGCGGGCGCCTTCGCGAGGCGGCGGGAGGTCAGCGCGGGCGCCTCGGCGGCGAACCGCGACGCGGCGGAGGTGGCGACCGACGCGGCGCGCATCGGCGACGTGGCGCGGGGAGAGTTATCCGGAGCGAGAGAAACGCGGCGTCGAACGCGCGATCGAGAGACGGGCTCCCGGAAGTGCGGCGGAGGGGCCGAGGCGGCGAGACGCGAACGTGCGCGACGCGGAGCGACGGAAGGCGCGAGGCGGGCGGCGAGACGGCGCGCGCGCGAGTGGCGCCGCGGACGCCGCGGGGGGGAGGCGAGACGGGCGGCGGTGCGGTTCGGGAACACGTCGATTCGAGCTGGGGCGTCCCATAACCTACTTGGAGAAGCAGCACGGTCGGACGGACACGCGCGGCCGGCGCGCGCGCGCTTCATCAAGCGCACCAAACGCGCGGACGTCGAAGCCGGATCTCGAAGTCCCGGCGCGGGAGAACCAACAACAGGAGTCTCCTCGTCCGCTTCCGACGGTAGACGACGCCGCGCGTCCGCGCGCGACGGCCACCCCCACTCGCGCCTTCGCGGGCGCGAGATGCCCGGCGAGGCCGCGATCGCCTCCGCGCGCGCCGCCGCGGACGCGGAGCGAGGTGCGCGCCTTCCCGCCCGCCTCCTCCCTCGCGCCGTCGGCTGACCCCGCTCCGGCCCCCCCCTTTCCCCGTCGTCCTCGCAGAGTCGCGCGTTCGCGCGCGCGTCGCGCGCGCCCTCGAACGACCCTCCGCGCCGGAGCCGCTCCCGATCCCCCCGCGCCGCGCCCTCGAGCTCTGGGACGCGCTGTTCCGCGACCACCCCGGCGCCCTCGCGCGCGAGCGATGCCGCGCCGCGATGGAGCAGCGCTTCGATCGCGACGACGCCGGCGTCGAGGCGTCGTCGGACGACGCCGACGACGCCGCCGCGCTCGAGCCGCGCGGCGCGCGCGACCTCGTCTACGGCGAGTTCAGCTTCAACGCGCTCCTCTCCCTGTTCAAGACGCACGCGCACCACCTCCCCGCCGCCGGCGCGACGCTCGCGGACCTCGGCAGCGGCATCGGCCGCCCCGTCTTCGCCGCTGCCGTCGCGCGCCCCGACCTCTTCGCGCGCGTCGTCGGCGTCGAGATCATCCCCGAGCTCCACCGCCTCGCCGCCGAGGTCGCGCGGCTGTACGAGGCGGAGATACGCGGCTCGAACCCCTCGAGAGAGCCCACCGCCGCCGCGGGAAAGGGAAAAACCTCCTCCTTCCCTCCCGCCTCGGTTCTCCTCGGCGATTTCTTGGCGGCCCCGGGCCGACGGTCCCGCGACGCGTGGGCCGACGCGGACGTCGTCCTCGTCAACTCGGCGTGCTTCGGCGACGCGACGCTTGAAGCCGTCGAAGCCGCGTGCGCCGCCTCGCTGAAACCGGGCGCGCTCGTCGTGACCCTCAGGCGCGGGTTCGGGGACCTGGGCGGGACGTGGGAGCTCCTCGAGCGGAAAGAGCGGAGGATGAGCTGGGGCGCGAGCGTAGCGTTCGTGCACCGGCGCCGCGCGTGAAGAGCGATTTTTTTCCCGAACGGGGGGAGGGGGCGTTTCACGAACGATCGAGAGACGACCCCACAAACGACGCGACGCGCCGAAGAAGTGTGCGAAATACCTTCGCGGTCTGTTCGTTCGACGCGCGCGCGGTTCTGACGGTTCGCGTCGCGCGTCCGTCTCGTTCGCGTCGCGCGCCGATGCACCCCCGCTTCGCTTCCGACCCGTCGTCGTCCCCCCTCGTCGCTCGCGCGCGCGATTCAAAACCTCACTTGGCTCGCGAACGGGTCCGCCTTGACGACGGCGACGGCCGTCCTCCTGTTCACCTCCCCGTCTGCGAAGATGTTCTGCCCCCCCATCGCCGCCACCGCCGCCGCCCGCGCCTCGGACATCTCCCCCCCCGCGTTCCTCGCGTACCCCTCGTACGCGCCGTCGGCGAAGATGTTCTGCCCCTTGATCTCCGCCGCCTTGGCGCCGGAGAGCGCCGTCGCCGGCCGCCTCGGCGACGCCGTCTCGCGAAACACCCCGTGGCCCCTGAAGTCGCGCTCGAGCTTCGCCTCCGAGTGCTTCACCCCCGGCACGAACGGCCGGTCCGGGGAGTCGTCGAAGATGTCGTGGCCCTGGAGGAGCTCCGCCTTCCGCGCGCACCGACGCGGCGCCTCCCGCGCGGGGCCGTCGTCGAAGACGTCGTGGCCCGAAATCTCCAGCGCCTTCGCGTCGGAAATCGCCCGCGACGACGGCGCGTCCTTCTCGGGAAGGTGGTCCTACGCCACGGAACGGCGGCGGAGCGGGAGGAGGAGGGGATGAGCGCGTGGGTCAGCGCGAGATCGAACTCAACCGCGAACGGAAGGACGCGGGGGCGACGACCGGCGCTTTCGTATCACCGGCGGCGAGAGGACCTTCGGGTGGTAATACAAAGCTTCGGTCGTCGCCCCGGGGCTCCTCCGTTCGCGGGCGTCGTCCTCGGTTCGCGGGCGTCGTCTTCGGTCGCGTCGCGTCGCGTTCTCGGGGTTCGGTTCCGGTCGGCGTTCGGCGCGCGCGGGCGTTTCACATTCGCACCGTGTTGTGCTGTTCCGACCCGTACCCGCCGAGGGAGAAGGAGCTCCCCCCCCCGGGCGGCGCGAGCACGCGCGAGCTGTTTCGCCCGGTCATGAAGTTGCCGACGTTTTGTCCCTCGGCGCGGCCGTAGTTGTTGACGTCGGCGACGACGCCGCTCGCGCCGCGGTTCGCCACCATGACGCGAATCGACCCGCTCGCGATGGCGTCCACGAGCCGGTCGACGAGCGTGCCCTTCGCCCCCGCCGGGCTCAGGCCGTGCGCGCGGCACAGCTCGCGGAGCTCCGCGATCATCATCGCGCGGATCTCAACCTCCGTCGCCGCAATCTCCGCGGGGGGAGGCGCCTCCGGGGCGACAAAAGCCGCCGCCGCCGACTCGGCGACCGCCAGCCTCGGCGCGGGCTCGGCGCCGAAGATGTCGTTGCCCGCCTGCTCGCGCTCCTTCGCGGCGAACGCGGCGGTGTCCGGTCGATGCGGCGCGGGCGCGACGAAGGCGTCGTCGCCGCCGAAGGAGATCTGGCTCCGGCCGCCGGGGGGCGCGTGGAGCCGCGTCGTGGGGCGGTCGGTGATGACGTTTCCGCAGTTTTGATCCGCGCCGTTGGCGAAGGCGTTCGCGCTCGAGGCGTGCACGCCGCCGGAGGGCGCGCCGAACACCTGGCTGTTGACGTTCGAGCGCGCGTCGGAGGCGGCGGCCTGCTGCGAGGCGCGCGAGACGGGCGCGGGGCGCGCGGGGGACGCCTCGCCGAAGGAAAACGTCGTCGCGCCGCCGGGGGGGGCGTGGAGCCGAGTCGTCGGGCGATCGGTGATGACGTTGCCGCAGTTCTGGTCCGAACCCGACGCGAACGCGTTCGAGGACACGGCGCCGCTGCGAGGGAACGAGGAGGGGGGCGGGGGTCGGCGAGGGGGAGGGGGGAGGGAAGGCGTGGCGTTTGGGTCAGTCGACGGGACCGCGACGGGGTCGGGCGGATCTCGCGCCGTCACGAAACGCCTTTTTTTTCGTTCCCGGCGGTCGCGCGCGCGCGCGGGCGGGCGGGGGCCTCGCTCGCGCGCGGGAGCG
>MDSW01079010.1_pt1 | contig 25052 bp, 24 predicted proteins | sample 811171 | NCBI WGS metagenome assembly MDSW01 (sample SAMN05326641, study PRJNA326480) | marine metagenome | isolation source: seawater | place: Atlantic Ocean: North West | collected 2012 | reverse complement strand
TTACAGAACAAAATTTAAAATAAATAAAAATGATGTTGAAATTGGTATTTCAAAGATATAAATTTATACTTGGGAGGATACAATGGCAGAATCAAATAAATATACTAAGAAAGAATTAAAAGATTTTAAAATAAAAATCGAAAAAAAGAAAGAAGAAGTATTAAAAGATATAATGGATTCTCAGGATATTGCTGATAATATGCTTGAAAATTCCAATACATCCGGAGTTATATATTCCTCTCATTTAGCGGATGCCGGTTCTGACTATCAAGAGATAGAAAAAGCATACTATTGGGTTCAACGTGAAAATAAATTTTTACAATATTTAGATAGAGCTCTAGAAATGATTGAAGAAGGAACATTTGGTATATGTAAAAGTTGTAATAATAAAATTGGTTCAGAAAGATTATTAGAAGTTCCACATACAACCAGCTGTTTTTCTTGCAAAAGTAAAAACTAAAATTTTATGATAAATCTCATCATTATTTTTTTATCAATCTTGATTGATCAACTAACTAAATTGTATGTAGTTTCAATTAGTAACAATTCTTTTCCAATAAACTTAATTTCTGATTATTTAAGATTAACTTATATTACAAACGAAGGTATAGCATTTGGTTTAAATCCATTTGGTCAATATACTATTGTGTTACTTGTCATTTCTATAGTAGCTGTTTTTTTTATTATTAAGCTTTTAATAGATTCAAAAGAACATTCAATGATAATTCAATTAGGTTTATCATTTATAATTGGTGGCGCAATTGGTAATCTAATAGATCGTTTTTTTACTTCTTTTAATATGTTTAATTATAGTGGGGTAATTGATTTTATAGATATTGGAATAAACAATTACAGATTTTACATATTTAATTTTGCTGATTTTTTTATTAGTATCGGTATAGTCCTATATTTATTCTCATTAATTATAAATAATTCATTAAATGATAAAAAATAACGAAAATTATAAAGGCAAATTGAAAGTTAATGAGGATGGAATTAGAATTGATATATATCTTCAATCAAATTTTAATCAATTTTCAAGGACAAAAATAAAAGATTTTATAAATTCTAGCAATATTCTCGTAAATAATTTTTCAGTCAGACCATCATATAAACTTAAGTTAGATGATATAATTAGCTATAACTTCGTTTATAGTGATGACATCGAAAATATAAAGCCAATCAATATGGATCTTAATGTAATTTATGAAGACAGTTATATTATTGTAATCGATAAACCATCTGGTCTAGTAGTTCATCCAGGAAATGGAACTTCAGATAATACGTTGGCAAATGGTCTAATTTACCATTTTTCTAAACTTTCCAGTGTTAATGAGCATCGACCTGGAATAGTTCATAGGTTAGATAAAGAAACGAGTGGAATTATTATTATTGCGAAAGATGATGATACTCATAGAAAGTTATCAAGTCAATTTGAAAATAGAACCATAAAAAAAACATATAGAGCTATCGTGTGGGGAAAAATAAAAAAATCAGGAACGATAAATGGTTACATTGATAGAGACAGAAAAAATAGAACTACTTTCATTCTTAATAATTTTGAAAAAGGAAGGTATTCAGAATCATATTTTAAGAGAATTAATTATTTGAACCCTATGTCTTATGTGGAGATTAATCCAAAAACTGGTAGGACTCATCAAATTAGGGTTCATTTAAAAAGTATTTCTAATCCTATTTTATGTGATTGTGCTTATTCTGGTGGAGATGATAATATTAAATCATTTCATATGAAGCATAACAGCATATTAAAACAGTTAATTAAATCAATGGGTAGAGTTGCATTGCACGCTTACGCGATAGAATTTTTACATCCAAATACTAATAAGATAGTGAAATTTGAATCTCAAATTCCTGAAGATTTTAAAAATACTTTAAATATTTTAGAAAAATATCAAAATGATACGCAAACAAATTAAAAGTTTTTTGTCTTATTTGACATTAGAAAAAAAATATTCTTCTAACACTATTCGTGCATACGAAACTGATTTAAATTCATTTATGCATTTTATAAATAAAGAATCTATTAATTGTATTAGTGATATAAAAAAACAAAATATTCATCAATATTTATATTTTTTAAGTGTTAAGAAATATAGTAATCGTTCTGTTTCAAGAAAATTAGCTTCTATAAAATCTTTTTTTAATTATTTATTAAGAACAGATAAAATTAGTAAAAATATAGTTAAATCTGTTGTCTCACCTAAAATAGAGAAAAAGTTACCTATTTTTTTAACTCAAGATAAGATGAGTTTATTACTTGATTTGCCTAAACCTGAAAATTTAATTGATTCAAGAAATTTATTAATATTAGAATTATTTTATTCTACAGGTATTAGGATTTCTGAATTAATAAAAATCAAGTTTAATGATATAAATTTTAAAAAAAATTCAATAAGTATTTTGGGTAAAGGTAATAAAAGAAGATTAGTAATAATTGGTAATTATGCTAAGAAAAGATTGATAGATTTCTTAAATTATGATAATACTATTAAGAGCGGTTACTTATTCAAAAATTTAAGAAAAAGCAATAAAGGACATATATCTGAAAGGACTGTTTTTAATATTGTTAAAAAGTACGTTAAAAAAGTGACGCAAAATCAAAATATTAGTCCACATTCATTAAGGCATACTTTTGCAACACATTTACTTAATAATGGTGCTGATTTAATGAGTTTAAAAGAATTGTTGGGGCATTCAGATTTGTCATCAACGCAAATATATACGCATGTTAATATTGAGCAGATTAAAAAGGCTTTTAAGAAAGCTCATCCGCATGCTAAATAAGGTGATATAGTTTATATGAATACAATTAAAAAATTAAATTTAGATACTCTTGGATTTAAGGGTGAGCATGAAATATATAGAAATTTAACTATTGAAAAAATTATTGAGCATAGTTTGTTAAATGGTGAAACTAAAATGGCTATGAATGGAGCTACTATGGTCGATACTGGTGAATATACTGGCAGATCTCCTAAGGATAAATATATTGTTTATGAAAAATCTTCAAATGATAAAATTTGGTGGGGTCCAGTAAATACAAAAGTTGATGAATCTATTTTTGATGAATTATATGAAAAAGTAATTAGTTATTATAATTCAAATAATAAATCCAAAACTTACATATTTGATGGTTTTGCAGGAGCAGATTCAAAAAATACATTACCAATAAGAGTTATATGTAAAAAAGCATGGCAAAATCATTTTTGTCATAATATGTTTATAAGACCAGAGTCTAAGGATTTAAAAAATTTTAAACCTGAGTTTACAATAATAAATGCATCAGATGTACAAAACGAAGACTTTAAAAAACATAATTTAAATTCAAAAACATTTATAATTTTTAATTTGGATAAAAATATTGCAATAATTGGTGGTACAGAATATGGTGGTGAAATGAAAAAAGGTATTTTTTCAATTTTACACTATATTTTACCACAAAGAGGTATTTTATCAATGCATTGCTCAGCTAACGTAGATTCAAACAATGAAAATGCTGCTTTATTTTTTGGACTAAGCGGTACAGGTAAAACAACATTATCTACTGATCCAAATAGGCCCTTAATTGGAGATGATGAGCACGGTTGGTCTGATAATGGAATTTTTAATTTTGAAGGTGGGTGTTATGCAAAAACAATTAATCTTAAAAGGGAAGATGAGCCTGATATTTATGATGCTATAAAGCATGGTGCTTTGCTAGAAAATGTTGTTTACAATAAAAAAACCAGAGAAATTGATTTCTCTGATGGAACCAAAACTGAAAATACTAGAGTATCTTATCCTATTTTCCATATAAAAAATTCACTAATGGCAAATGGTTTTAATAGTGTTGCTAGCCATCCTAAGAAAATTATTTTTTTGACATGCGATGCTTTTGGTATTTTGCCAGCGATATCAAAACTTTCTTCTAATCAGGCAATGTATCACTTTATAAGTGGATATACAGCTAAAGTTGCTGGTACTGAAAGAGGTATAACTGAACCACAAGCAACGTTTTCTCCATGTTATGGAGGTCCATTTTTAACCCTCCATCCATTGATTTATGCTGAGTTGTTAAAAGATAAGATAGAAAAATTTGATGTTCCAGTATTCTTAGTAAATACGGGATGGATTGGTGGATCACCAAGTTCTGGAGCTAAAAGAATTAGTATTAAGTTTACAAGATCAATGATTACTGCCATATTGGATGGAAGTATTGATAATGTTGATTACAAATCAGACCCTATATTTGGTCTTAATATACCTGTTTCAATGAATGATATTCCTGAAAATATTTTAGATCCTAGAAAATGTTGGAAAAATCAAAAGGAATATGATAAACAAGCTATAAAGTTATCAAATCTTTTTAAAGAAAATTTTAAGAAATATGGTGAATCAACATTATATCTACGAGATTTTGGTCCAAAATAGTTTTTTAGTTTTAAAAAAAATATCTTTAATGATATATTAGACGTCTTACAAATAAATAGGAATTAGGTAAAATATGCTAAATGAAGGAAAACACGTATTTACATCTGAATCAGTAACAGAAGGTCATCCTGATAAGGTATGCGATCAAATATCTGATTCAATTCTTGATGCAATTTTAATGCAGGATTCTAATGCTAGAGTTGCTTGTGAAACAATGATAACACAAGGACAAGTTATTATATCAGGAGAAATAACAACAATTGCAGATATAGAATATGAAACAATTGTTAAAAAAACACTCAAAAAAATTGGATATACTACAGAAGAGTTAGGTGCTACTAATACATTAAATAAAGGCACTCAATTTCTTATCCAACACAACATTGTATCTCAAAGCCCACACATTGCACAGGGAGTAGATGAGTTTACAGATCATGAACAAGGAGCAGGAGATCAAGGGTTAATGTTTGGCTTCGCATGTGATGAAACCCCTGAATTAATGCCATTGCCAATTCAATTATCTCAAAAATTAGCTTTAAGATTATCAGATTTAAGAAAATCTGGAAAATTAAATTGGTTAAAACCAGATGGTAAATCTCAAGTAAGTGTTGAATATGATAATAGAAAACCTGTAAAAGTAACAAATGTAGTTATAGCTACACAACATAAAGATATGATTAAGATGCATGGTTCAGAAAAAGATGAGCATCAATTTATTAAAGAAAATATAATTAATCATGTTATTAAACCAGTATTAAATGAATATGATATTGACTATGATAATAACTTTATTGTTAATGGAACAGGTAGATTTGTTGTTGGTGGACCCCTTGCAGACACTGGCCTTACTGGCAGAAAAATAATAGTTGACACATATGGTGGTTATGCAAGACATGGTGGAGGTGCTTTCTCTGGAAAAGATCCATCAAAAGTTGATAGATCAGCAGCTTATATGGCAAGACATATAGCTAAAAATATAGTTGCAGCAAAAATATCATCTTCATGTGAAGTACAGTTAGCTTATAGTATAGGAGTAGCAGAACCAATGTCTGTTAACGTTAACACTTTTGATAAATCTGTAGATGATTTTAAATTAAGTGAAGTAGTTAAAAAAGTTTTCCCTCTAAAACCTGGAGAAATTATTGATTATTTAGATTTAAAACGTCCTATTTATACACCATTATCAGCTTATGGGCATTTTGGAAGATATGAAGGTCATAAATATAATTGGGAAAATACAAACAGGATAGATGAACTTTTGAAAAATTTTAAATAGAAAATTATAAATTTATTAAATAAGGATTAAAATGGATTATAAAGTAGCAAATATTGAACTAGCTGAATTAGGAAGAAAAGAAATTAAATTAGCTGAGCATGAAATGCCTGGATTGATGTCTTTAAGAAAACTTTATGGAGCAAAAAAACCTTTACAAGGTGCAAGGATAGCTGGTTGCATTCACATGACAATTCAAACTGCAGTTTTAATTGAAACATTAATTGAACTTGGAGCTGAAGTTAGGTGGTCATCATGTAATATATATTCTACTCAAGATGAAGCTGCTGCTGCTATAGCAAAAGAAAATATCCCTGTATTTGCTTGGAAAGGTGAAACTGAAGAAGAGTATTGGTGGTGTGTTGATCAAACTTTAAATTTTAATGGTAAAGGACCAAATTTAATTTTGGACGACGGTGGTGATTTAACTTTTAGAATTTTAGAAAAATATCCTGATCTGATTGATAAAATTAAAGGAGTGTCCGAAGAAACAACTACTGGTGTTCAAAGGTTAGAAAAAATATTTAAGGAAGGTAAATTACCTTTTCCAGCAATTAATGTAAATGATTCAGTGACAAAGTCTAAATTTGATAATAAATATGGATGTAGAGAATCTCTTGCAGACGGTATCAAACGTGCAACAGATATTATGTTAGCTGGCAAAAAAATAGTTGTTTGTGGATATGGAGATGTTGGCAAAGGTTCTGCTCAATCTATGCAAGGTTATGGAGCTCAAGTTTTTGTTACTGAGATAGATCCTATTTGCGCATTACAAGCAGCGATGGAAGGTTTTAATGTTGTAGATATGGAAGATGCATGTGAATATGGTGATATTTTTGTTACAGCTACTGGCAACAAACACGTTATTAATAAAAATCATTTATCTAAAATGAAGAATAATAGTATAGTCTGTAACATTGGTCATTTTGACCATGAAATTGATGTAGAATTTTTAGAAAAAAATACTACTGAAATTAATATCAAACCGCAAGTCGATAGGTTTGAATTTAGTGATGGTAAATCAATAATTCTTTTATCTAGAGGTCGTTTAGTAAATTTAGGTAATGCTACTGGACATTCATCTTTTGTAATGTCAACATCATTTACAAATCAAGTTTTTGCTCAAATTTCGCTATGGAATGGTGATGCTAAATCTGGAGTAAATGTTTTACCTAAAGAACTTGATGAAAAGGTTGCTCTATTACATTTAGATCACTTAGGTGCTAAATTAACAAAAATGACTGATGATCAATCAAAATATATTGGTATATCTAAAAAAGGTCCATTCAAAACTAAGAATTACAGATATTAGTTCTTTATTTTTTTTGAATAACCATATTAAAATATCACTTCTTTTTGCTGTTTTATTCTTTACTAGTTGTGATTTTAGAGTCCCTCAAGAATGGGAAACACCAGAATGGCAATTTGATTTAAATATTCCATTAATAAATGATGAATATCTAATGTCCTCAATTGCCTCTAACTCTAATGATATACAAATAACTCATCCAGACAGTTCAGACTTCATTGTATCTATTAATGAAAGAATTATAGAAGAAGGTTTAATTGTAACTGATGAATCTTTTTTTATTATTGAAGAATCTAATTTAGAATTTTCACTTGAAAATATAATTCAAGTACAGAATCCTAATCCGATGCCAGAAATACCTAATATTTCTGAAACAATTAATATGCAAAATCTATTTAATAATATTAATATTGAAGAGGGAACATGCATACCAAAAACTCCACCAGGATTTGAAAATGGATATGATACCACAATTGTATTTAGTATAGATTCATTTTGTGATGGTTTAGAAGATATTCAGTGTTTAGAATTAATTAATTGGTTAAGATTAGATTCAGGAAGCAACAATTTTTCAGTTGACAATCAATTACCCTTTTTAATTAATGATTTAGAATTTAATATATCAAGTGAAATTGGTAATTTTATAAATGAGAATTTTTCAGATATTGACGGTTTTAATTCAAGAACTACAAACCTCTCAAGCAAAACGATTGGATGCGATGTAATAGGTTCAATTTCTTTATCTATATCTACGCCATTAATTACATCATCAAATTCAGAAAATTGCAATATTTGTAATGAATTAGGAAATTTTTATCAAAATAATGAATGTTATATTCCAATTTTTATAGATGAAAATTCTTGCAATCAAATTGAAATTGAAGGTCAAAATGCCATTTGGATAAATGACGAGTGTAGATTGATTGCTGAAGATATTAGTGATTCAATAAATTGTGAACTTTTAAATTTAAATTGGGATAATATCTTAAATCAATGCTATCAATTAATAGTTATAGATTCAGATAATTGCGAAAACAATGGGTGGGTGTGGTTAAATGAACAAAATCAATGTTATTTACCATGCACACAACAACAAGAGTGTTGTGAGTCAATTTCGGGGTCTTGGGTTAATGATGAATGTATAAATATTCCTTCTTTTGAAGGAATTAAAATTTTAGATAACATAGAAAATTTGAATTTAGAATTATCAAATGAGATGAACTTAGAAAGCTTTGAATCTTTAAATGCATTAGTAAGAGATTGTGATATTCCATCTACATATTCTTTACCTCTAGTTTCTGACCCTAATATGTCGTTAGTTGAAGGATATATTTCAAACACAAATAACATTGATACAAACAGGATAGTTATTGACTTGACAAATAATTTATTTACTGAAATTTATGCTGATATTAATTCTCCTAATTTAGTTGATTCTTTAGGAAATGTCTTAATTATTGAAACTGGAAATATTGGTATTAGTGAATCATTTGATGATATTATTTTATCAAATTATATTATTCAAAATCCCGAAGGAGGCCCTTTAGATAGTTTGGATTTAACTTTTCAAATAAATATACCTGATGGTCCAAAAACTATTGAATTTGATACTAATTACGGACTTTCAGGTGATGGAGTGAATATTAAAACTACAGAATTAGAAGCTTTAAAAGTAAATTTAAACGAATTTTCATCTCCAGATATTAATTTAGGAAGTGTACCTTCAGGACTTAATGGATTTGACTTGCCATTTTTAACTTTTAATCTACATATGTTTAATCAAATATCAGCAGATATGAAATTATATTTAGATTTATATGGTATAAACGAAACAGATACACTTTTGATTCATGTTGAGCCTGATATAAAATTTTTGAATGAATTAAATCCATTTAATGATACTGATTCATTAACAATATCTTTTTATCAAGATACTATGTCTGTAGTACATAATGGAAATAATATGATACATACAGAACCGATAAAAACAAAAATGAATCATAAAATTTCAGATTTATTCAAATATGATATTATTGATGTTAATGGTTATGCTGTAATGGATGGAGACGCTACTTTATTACCAGATAAGTCATTATGGGGCGATATAGAAATAATAATTAAGCCTCTTACAATAGCAATTGAAGATTCTGGTTTATTTAGTTTCACAGCTAGTGAATTTACACAGATGAATGCTATGGATAGAGCAACTGCATCTAAAATTGATAGTGGATTGATTTCATCAATAATAACAATGAATTTAAATAACAAATTACCTTTTGCTGGAGATTTATTAATGTATGTATCAAATGTTTCAGATACTTTTCCATTTTGTATTGATTCATTAATAACTGGCCCAATTAATCAGCAAGAAGTAACAGATACTTGTATTTCTATTTTAGAAAATATGGGATGTCAAAATTTTATTGTTGATACTCTTAATGGCTATGTTAAAAATATGGACTGCCTAACTGATGATGATAATTATTATTATAATAGATTATTAGATATAAATTTTTTAAGTCCAAATCTTGATCAATTAGGAAATGTTTTAGATTCATCTTTAACTCAACAAGAAATTACTTTAGATGATGAAGTTTATTATTTTACTAGGGATAATACTCAATATTTAATTCCGCGTTTTGTATTTAGTTCTGAGCTTGATACTATAACTTTACAACCAAATAATTCATTAAATGTAAATTCTTCAATTTTATTTAGACTTTTAAATACAGGAATAATTGAATGATAAAAATAAATTTAAAATATATTTTTATCATTTTAATAAATTTAATTACTTGTGGTTATTTATTTAATCCTGAGCATATAGGTTTATCTGGTTCAGGTTCTACTGCATATAATGATTTTAATTCTTTAAATCCAGCAACAATTTCTAAACATAAAGGATTAAGTATTCAAGTATTTAGTGGCAATTTTGGTTTTGGTAATAATTTTCTCTCTATATCAGATTATAATGATATCAATGGTTCCAATTTTGATGATTCTGAATCAACAAATTATTACCCTAAATCGGAAGTTATGTCATTGTTTGATGATGGAATAGGTTTAAATGGACAATTAAGTTTTTCAATGCCTTTTTCTAATATTATATACAATAATTTTTCATTTAGCGCTAAAACATATTTTTGGGTAGATGCAAATCTGCCTCGTTCAATAATGGATTTAACTCTTTATGGTAATCAGTTTGATAAACAATACAAACTAAATGTTGATGGATCAATGAATCTAATTAATGAATTTTCTTTAGGTTATGGTAATTATAATAATCTTTTTTCTTATGGGATTAAAATTAAATATTTACAAGGTATAGCTTCTAGTAGATTAAAAAATATTTCTGAAAATTCATCTTATTTTTCAACAGATTCACTTGGCTTTTTAGGTAAAGCTGAATATTTACGTAATCAACAAATTGGTGGGAGTTCAATTGCATTTGATATTGGTTTAGTTGCTAATGAAAGTATTAATGGATGGTATTTTGGTTTTTCACTAAATAATTTATTTGCAAAAATTAAATGGGATAAAAATAACTTTACTTATAATTATTTAAAAAATTCTGTAGTTGAAAAATTACCTTTAAGATTTAATGAAAAACAATATATTGCAATTAATTTAGATACGCTTAATGCAATCAATATGATAAATATTCCAGCAAATGAGATTTTTCAAATTGAAAACTTTAAAGTAATTGAATTGGAAAATTTAGAAAATATTGAATTTATTGATATATACTTTAATGAAATAGGTGATACTATATATGCGTCTGAATATGGTAAGATAATAGAAACCAACTATAATTCTTTTTTAATTGAATCAAGCAATATTCCTGATAATATTTTAGATACATTAGATGCTAATTTTAAAACTAATATTACTGAGTATCCAATATCCTTTAATATTGGCTCTCACAAAGAGATAGATGAAAACGTAACTTTAACAATTGATTTATCAACTGGATTTAATAATAGTATAAAAAATTCTGAAAATTGGAAATTATCAACCGGCTTAATTTTTAATAGATTTAAAAATATTCCTCTAACATTTGGTTTGTCATTTGGGGGCAAAGATAAAATTAATTCTGGATTTTCATTTGGTTATAATAGAGGTCCATTTAAAATAAATTATGGTATAGGAACTAGACATGGCATTTTTTTGCCTTCCTGGAGAGGATTAGATTTTTCTTTTTCCATTAATTTTAAAATTAATTAAAATATAAATTTCTTAAAACTAAAGATACTTATTATCATCATAGATAAATTTGGAAGCCAAGCTGAAATCCAAGGCGATATAATACCTTCAATCCCGAAATTTTTACCTATAATTAATAGTACATAATATAATGTTATGATTAATAAACTTAGACCTATTCCATAGGAAACATTTGAATTTTTAATTAACAGTGTAAAAGTAATTGCTGTAATGCATAAAAATAAACTTGAAAAAGAATATGCAATTTTATGATACAACCCTACTTTCCATTTTGTTGTATTCCCTGCATTTTTTTCTTTAATTTCTATAAATTTATCAAGTTCAAAATAATTCATTTCTTCAGGTTCAATAAATTCAGAAGTAAGATAAATAGGATTAATATCTCCTAAGAAGATTGAAGTATCTTTGGATATTCTAAATGTTTCATTATTATCGAGCCATTCTCTTATTAATAATTCTCCAAAAGTCCATTTTTCTCCATTCCACTTCATTAAATCAGAATCAAGTCTCCTAATTACTTTATTATCATCGTTAATTTCTTTAATTACAATTTTATTTGCTGTTTTATTTTTATTATTGTAATTCAAAATATAAATTGATTTATTTTTTTCAAGATCTTCAATAAAGTTAGTTTTTGTTTTTTTATGATTTTTTTTATCTAGATTATATGTTCTTACTATTTTATTTTTTAATCTTGTACTATTTGAAACAATACTATTTTCAAAATAAAAATGAAAAAAACTGATAAATATTGATGTAATTATAATACTACTAGATAATCTAAAATAATTTATACCTAGCGCTCTTAAAGCTAAAAGCTCGTTATTTTTAATGTAAGCAACTAGAGACAATACTGTTGATAAAGTAATAGACATTGGAATAGCATAGCTAATTATCATAGGTAGTGTTAAAATATAATAATTAAATATTTCATTACTGCTCATATTTGCATCAACAAAATTATCAATCATTTCAACGAGATTGGTAATTAATATAACTGCACTAAGTGCTACGATTAAAAATAGTATTCTTAATGTAAATCTTTTTAATAAATATAAATCTAATAGTTTAAGCATAATGTTAATTTAAGTATTTTACTTTTTCATTTTAAGTTTTATATTTTGTAGTAAACATTTTGCACCTTTAATACTGTACGTGATACAGAAAAGGAAAAACTAACTTAAGGGGCTTAATATGCCCTTTTTTTATATATATGAAAAAAAAAGCAACATTATTAGATAAAATAAAAATTAATCGTACTTTAGTAAGATTAGCTCATGAAATTATAGAAAAAAATCCAAATACTGAAAATCTAGCAATAATAGGAATAAGAACTAGAGGTGATATTATTGCAAAAAGAATTTCTAAAAACATAAATGAAATTTTAGGAAAAAAAATTGATTTAGGTACAATAGATGTAACATTCTATAGAGATGATTTTAAAACTAATTTAGGTTCTCCAAAAGTTGGTCCCTCAAAAATTTTGTTTGATATAGATAAGAAAAATATAATTTTGATAGATGATGTTCTTTATACTGGACGTACTATAAGAGCAGCTATGGAAGAAATTTTTTCATTAGGAAGACCTAATAAAATTCAATTAGCCGTCTTAATTGACAGAGGTCATAGAGAGTTACCAATTAAGGCAGATTACGTAGGTAAAAACTATCCGACTTCATTAAATGAACATGTGCATGTATATTTAAAAGAAACCGATAACACTGAAAACGTTGAGCTCGTTGATTATGATGAATAAACTTTCTACAAAGCATTTTATAGGTTTGGAGAATGCTACTAAAAATGATATAAATTTAATTATTAAAACAGCATTAACTTTTAGAGAAATATTAGATAGACCGATAAAAAAAGTACCTTCACTAAAAGGTATCAATATAGTTAATTTATTTTTTGAAAATTCAACGAGAACAAAGTTATCGTTTGAATTAGCAGAAAAAAGATTATCTGCTGATGTTTTAAATTTTTCTGCAAGTTCATCTAGTTTGAATAAAGGTGAAAGTCTTAGAGATACTGTTCAAAATATTCAGGCAATGAAAATTGATTGCGCAGTTATGAGGCATCCAGTTCCAGGTTCGTGTAAACAACTTACAGAATATTTAGATTGCCCTGTAGTAAATGCTGGTGACGGTACTCATGAGCATCCTACACAGGCAATGCTTGATATAACAAGTATTTATGAAAAATTTGGTAAAATTAAAGGTTTAAAAATTGTAATAGTTGGAGATATTCTCCATAGTAGGGTTGCTATGTCAAATATATTTGGATTAAAAAAACTTGGTGCCGAAGTTATGTTATGCGGCCCTCCGCATTTAATGCCTAAATTTATTAAAGATTTTGGAGTAAGTGTTACAAATGATATTAATAAAGCATTGTTATGGGGTGATGTTATAAATATATTGAGAATTCAAAGAGAAAGAATGGGCATTGGTCTAGTTCCTTCTATTAGAGAGTATAGAGATTTATTTGGCGTGACAAAAGAAAGAGTTAAAAATTTAAATAAAAAAATTGTTATAATGCATCCTGGTCCAATTAATAGAGGAGTTGAAGTAGATAGTTATGTTGCTGATAGTGACCAATCAATAATTTTAAATCAAGTTTTAAATGGTGTCGCTGTTAGAATGAGCATTTTATATTTACTTTTAGGTAGCAAAGAAAAATTTTAGTATGGTATTAAAAAAATATAAAAATATTTTACTTAAAAATGGTACAATTATTGATGTTGTTAATGGTAAAACATCCAAAAAAGATTTATTGATTAAAAATGGTAAAATTGATCAATTAGGAAAAGTTAATTCAAAAAAAGAGTATCATATTATTGATTGTAAAAATAAAATTATTACTCAATCATTCATTGATATTGGTACAAATTTTAAATTTCCTGGTACTGGAGATCAAGAGTCTTTAGAATCAGGTTCATTGGCTGCATTATCTGGAGGTTACACAAAAATTTGCATGTCATCAAATTCTGATAATTTGATAGATAATCCAGAAATTTTACAATTTATTACAGAACAATCTAAAATAATGCCAATCAATATACATCCTATAGGTACAATTACTAAGAATTGTGATGGTTTAGAATTAACAGAAATGGGATTAATGTCTAAAAATGGAGCTGTAGCATTTTACGATGGCTTTAAATCAATAATGAATTCTCAGGTTTTACGTTATGGATTGGAATATTCTAAAATGTTTAATGCTCCAATAATGAATCATCCTGAAGATTATAATTTTGTTAATAATGGAGTTATAAACGAAAGTTCATTATCTAATTCATTAGGTTTGAACGGCAACCCAACTATTGCAGAGTCTATTATGATTGATAGAGATTTAAAGATTGCAAATTATGTTAATGGTAAAATTCATATACCAAATGTAACTTGTGGAGATTCTTTAGAAATCATTGAGAAATATAAGAAAAAAAATAAACTTATAAGCTGTCAGGTTTCCCCTCATCATTTGTTTTTTAACGATTCTTATTTATCTGATTTTGATACCAATTTTAAAGTTAGTCCTCCATTTAGGTCTGAAAAGGATAGATTAAGCTTAGTGCAAGGAATTAAAAAAGGCGTAATTGATTGTGTATCTTCAAATCATGATCCACATAGAAATGATGATAAAGAGAAAGACTTCAACCATGCTAAATTCGGTATTATTGGATTAGAAACAGCTTTTGCTGTTACAAATACAATTCTTTCAAAAGAGAATATTTCATTAATTAAAATTTTAGAATTATTTTCAAAAAATCCATCTAAAATCATGAATATTAGATTAAATGAGATAAAAATTGACTCAAAATCTGAATTAGTTATCATTGACCCTAATCAAAAATGGAAATTTTCAAACAAAGATATTCACTCTAAATCATCTAACACCCCGTTCTTAAATAGATACTTAATCGGTAAAGTAAATTATACTATAAATGAAAATATTTTGTTTGGATAGTATAATATACTTGACTGTTATTAATTACTTCTATTAAGTTTACAGGCTTTAATAATTAGAGAAAACGAATATTTAATGAAAACAGAATCAATTAAAAGTAGTGAAATTGTCAGAAATTGGTATTTAGTTGACGCTAAGGACAAAACGCTTGGTAGATTAGCTAGTAATATTGCCCAAATTCTTAGAGGTAAAAATAAAGTTAATTTTACACCTCACATGGATATGAGTGATTTTATTATTGTTATAAATGCCGAGAAAGTTATGTTAACCGGAAATAAAGAAGATTCCAAAGAATATTGGAGACATACTGGTTATCCTGGTGGTCAAAAAACAGTTTCTTATAAGCAAATGTTAGAAACATATCCTGACAGAGTTATTAACAATGCTGTAAAAGGAATGTTACCTCATAATAAGTTGGGTAGAAAATTATTGAAACATTTAAAGGTCTACAAGGGTGATAAACATCCGCACAAAGCTCAAAATCCTCAAGAATTAACAATTAATTAGGTATAATAGAATATGGTTGCAGCAAAAAAATTACAATGGTCAGCTACTGGAAGAAGAAAATCTTCAGTAGCTAGAGTATCTTTCAAAAAAGGTAAAGGTCAATTTTTAGTAAACGGAAGAGATTTTAATGAGTACTTTAATCGAGATACACAAAAGATGATAATAAGACAACCACTTCAATTATTAAATTTAGATGGTCAATATGATATTTCAGTTAAAGTTAATGGTGGTGGTGCAACTGGTCAAGCTGGTGCTGTTAGATTAGGTATATCTAGGGCTTTAGAAAAAATTAATGGCGATTATAGATCAGAATTAAAATCAAAAGGTATGTTAACAAGAGATTCAAGAAAGGTTGAGCGTAAGAAATATGGACAGCCAGGTGCTAGAAAAAAGTTCCAGTTTTCAAAACGTTAAAATTATGAGCGAGCTAACAAAAGAATATTTAATAGAATCTGGTGTCCATTTTGGTCACCCAACACAAAAATGGAACCCTGCTTTTAAAAAGTTTATTGCGGGTCAAAAAAATGGTATCCACATTATTGATGTTAATCAAACCATTCAAAATATGCATAAAGCCGTTACTGAATTAGTTAGAATTGCATCTAACGGTGGCAATATTTTATTTGTTGGAACCAAAAAACAAGCTAAAGAAATCATTCAAGAAGGTGCAGATAATTGTGGAATGTTTTATGTGAATGAAAGATGGCTTGGAGGAACATTAACAAATTTTTCTACTATTAAAAGAAGCATCAAAAGACTTAAAGTTTTAGAAAAAGAGGGATCTGATGTTTACAAGAATTTAACCAAAAAAGAGTTAAATGGTTTAAATAGAGAAAGAAACAAGCTTTCTGATTTACATCGCGGAATAAGAGATATGAGGTACTTGCCATCAGCTTTGTTTGTGGTAGATGTAAATAATGAAAAAATTGCTATATTAGAGGCAAAAAGATTAGGTATTCCAGTATTTGCATTAGTCGATTCAAATGCAAATCCAATGCTTGTAGATTACGCAATTCCTGGAAATGATGATTCAATTAAATCAATTAGTGCAGTTATAAATCATGTAACAAAACTTATTTCTGATGTTAATTCTTCTAAAGAATCCAGCGATTCTGAAAGTAAAACTAATAAAAAATAAATTTAAATAGGAAATTAAATGAGTTCAGCCAAAACAGTTAAACAGCTTAGAGACATTTCTGGAGCAGGAATGATGGATTGTAAAAAAGCTCTTGAGCAATGCAACTATGATTTAGATAAAGCTATGGATATATTACGTAAAAATGGTATAGCTAAAGCCAAAAAGAAAGCTGGTAGAACAGCAAAAGATGGTTTAATTATACCTTACATTCATCCTGGTTCTAAGTTAGGTGCATTAGTAGAGATTAATTGTGAGACTGATTTTGTTGCAAGAACTGAAGGGTTTCAGGAATTTGCTCGTGATATAGCAATGCATATTGCTGCAACAGGACCGCTTTCCGTTACACGTGAAGAAATTTCTCAAGATGTTATTAATAAAGAAAAAGAAATATTTAAAGAACAAGCATTACAAAGCGGTAAGCCTGAAAATATTGTAGAAAAAATGGTTGAAGGTAGATTAAATAAATTTTATCAAGAAAATGTTTTATTAGAGCAAAGTTTTGTTAAAGATCCAGATAAAGCTATACAAGATTTATTAAATGATACTATTTCTACTTTAGGTGAAAATATCGAAATTAAAAGATTTTCTAGATTTCAATTAGGCGAACTATCATCCTCAGAAAATACTGAATAATTAAATGAGCAATCTCCATTATAATAGAGTCTTAATTAAATTAAGTGGAGAGGTTTTTGCTGGTAAAAAAGGTTTTGGAATTGATTACTCAGTAGCATCATTCTTAGCAAATCAAATAAAAGAAATAAGTAAAAAAAATATAGAAATAGGTATAGTTATTGGTGGTGGTAATATATTTAGAGGTATTACATCAAATGATAAAGATATGGACAGAGTTTCTGCTGATTATATTGGTATGATGGCAACTATAATGAACTCAGTTGCATTACAAAGTCAATTAGAAAAAATTAATTGTGATACTAGAGTAATGTCAGCTTTATCAATCAGACAATTAGCTGAACCATACATTAGAAGAAGAGCAACTAGACACCTAGAAAAGGGAAGAATTGTAATTTTTGCTGGAGGTACTGGTAATCCTTATTTTACTACGGATACAGCTGCTGTTTTAAGAGCGATCGAAATTAAGTCTGATATCATCATAAAAGGAACTAAAGTTGATGGTGTATATGATTCTGACCCAGTTAAAAATAAGGGCGCAGTAAAATATGATTCACTTTCATATAAAAAAGTTATTGATAATGAATTAAGAGTTATGGATTTAACTGCTATAACATTATGTAAAGAAAATAAATTACCTATTGGAATACTTAATATTAATGATAGAAATAACTTGAAAAATTTCCTTTTTTCTTCTAAAATAATTGGTACAACAATAAAATAAAGGAATATATTATGGAACAATCAATTTTTAATGAAGCAAAAGATAGAATGGATAAAGCTGTAGATCATTATAAGAAAGAATTATCTTCTATAAGAACAGGTAGAGCATCTGCAGATATATTAAATTCTGTAAAAGTTGATTATTACGGCAGTTTGTCACCTTTATCAAATATTGCAAACATTACAATTCCAGAGGCTCAATTAATTTCAATTCAGCCATTCGATCCATCTACTATAGAATTAATTGAAAAAGCTATATCTGAAGCAGACTTAGGTTTAACGCCTAATAATGATGGAAATGTTATAAGATTAAATATTCCTGCATTGACACAAGAAAGAAGGCAAGAGCTAGTAAAACAAGTCCATAAAATTATTGAAGATGGTAGAATAGCAATCAGAAATATAAGAAGAGATGCTAATGATCAACTTAAAAAATTACAAAAATCTAATGAGTTATCAGAAGATAATCTTAAAAGGTCATTAGATAATATTCAAGAATTGACTGATAATTATATTAGTAACTTAAATCAAATACAAGATAAAAAAGAAGAAGATATACTTAATTAGCTTAGGAATTTTTGAATTTCTATTTTTATTTTAATTAAATCTTTGTGTTCAATTGATAAAATATTAGCTATTTGCTTAATTATATGTTTTTCTTTGTAATGTAAATCATTATCAATGCAGCCTATTTCATATATGCAAAAGATAAAATCTATTTTATCTTGATAAGAAAAATTTTGATTAAGAATTTGAGCATATTCAAAATAACTAGTACTTTGTTTGTGCTCAATAATTGCTTTTTCAATTAAATCATATGATTCATCATCGCTTAGCGAAAAAAAATCTTTAATTATCTCTTTAGTTAATTTTAATTCTTTTTTATCTATATTATTATCAGCGTTTGCTATAGATAATAGTAGAATTGATGCAGCATTTTTTATATTTGTTTGTTCATTATTTTCCATGTTTATAATTTACGTATTTAAAATTAAATTAATGTTATGAAAATTGTTAAAATAAAAGAGAATAGTTTAGCAAGTCAAATTGGTTTATCAGTTGGTGATAGGTTACTAAAGATAAATGGAAAACGAGTAATTGATCATTTAGATTATGAATTTAGAATTGCTGATGAAAATATCACATTAGATCTTCAAATATCAGGAAAAATTAATCAGATCTTAGTTGAAAAAGATTATGATGATGATTTAGGTGTAGAGTTTGAAGAAATGAAAATTAGAAAATGTGGAAATGATTGTGTTTTTTGTTTTGTTGATCAAAATCCTAAAAATATGAGAGATGGAATATATTTTAGAGATGGTGATTACAGGATGTCATATTTGTATGGTCATTATATAACAATGACTAATATGGGACAAAATGAATTACAGAGAATAGTAGATCAAAAGTTTTCTCCACTATATATATCAGTTCATGCAACAGATATAGAACTAAGAAGGGAACTATTATTATACAAAAAAACAAAAGATGATAACCTTTTGGAAAAAATAAAATTTTTAACAGATAATGGAATTCATTTGCATGGCCAAATTGTTTTGATACCAAATAAAAATGATGGAGATCAGTTGTATAAAACTGCTAAAGATTTATATAGTTTTTTTCCAATTTTTGAAACACTTTCTATTGTACCTGTTGGATTAACAAAACATCGTGAGGGGTTACCAGATTTAGAATATGTAACAAAAAATTATGCAGAAAATTTGTTTAATGAATATCCAAATCTGATTAAAAAATTTCCTGGCAAAAAGTCTCCTTTCATACTTTTAGCAGATGAGTGGTACATACTCGCAAATAAAAATTTTCCTTTGAAAAATCATTATGGTGATTATGATTTAATCGAAAATGGTATCGGTCAATTTAGAGATTTTTTGGATAAATTAAATATTAGTAAAAAATCATACCCAAATTCTTTACTTGAATATAGAAATATTTCTATTATCACAGGTGAATTAGCATATGATAAATTTATTGAAGAAGTTAAACCTATATTAAATAAAATTTCTAACTTAAAAGTTAATTTCTATAAAATTAAAAATAATTTTTTTGGAGAATCAGTAACTGTAGCGGGTTTGTTAACTGGAACAGATATTATTGAGCAGTTAAAAGATAAAGATTTAGGTTCTTGTGTATGGGCTACAAATCGAATACTCAATGATGAACAGACTTTAACACTTGATGATATGACTCTTGATCAAATATCAGAAAAACTAGGCACTAGTTTTAAAGTTTCAAATGATAATATTGATGAGATTATTGAGGATTTATTAAATGAAAAATAAACCATTAATTACAATTATTGGTAAACCAAATGTTGGTAAGTCGACTTTATTTAATCGAATTATTGGCGAAAAAAAATCAATTGTATCTCCTGTTGAGGGTGTTACAAGAGATAGAGTTTTTGGTTCTTTTGATTGGTTAGGAAATATGTATGATATTATAGATACTGGTGGATTTATTATAAATGAAGATGATATAATTAATGAAAATATTAAAATTCAATTAGATATAGCCAGACAAGATGCAGATTTTATAATATTTGTTGTTGATGGAAAAGATGAAATTACTACCAATGATCAAGAACTTGCAAAAAACTTAAGACTTTTAGATACTCCTTTCAGATTAGTAGTGAATAAGGTTGATAAGCAAGATAATGATAATGATAATTATAGATTCTATAGTTTAGGTTTAGGCGAGCCAATATTTTTATCTGCTGAACATGGAAGAAATATTGGTGAAATTTTAGATGCAATTGAAAATGATGTGTTATTACCATCAGTTCAAAAAAATAATGAAAATGATATTAGTTTATCAATTACTGGTATGCCTAATGTTGGGAAATCATCATTAGTTAATAGACTTTTAAATGAGCAGAAATCAATAGTAACAAATATAGCTGGAACTACAAGAGATGCGATTGATTCATATATAAAATATTATGATGAAAATTTTCGAATTATTGATACAGCAGGTATAAGAAAAAGAAGTAAACTTTTGGATGAAATAGAATATTATAGTATTGTAAGGTCTTATAGAGCAATTGAAGAATCAAATGTTTCAGCTGTAGTTATTGATATTTCAAAAGGTTTTAATAAACAAGATAGAAATATAATTAGTTATGTCATTGACAAAGGAAAAGGATTAATACTTGTTTTAAATAAATGGGATAAAATTGAAAAAGATGGTTTTACCTTGGATAAAATTAAAAAAGATATAATTCATTCTTACCCAATTTTAGAATACTATCCAATGTTATTTATTTCTGTAAAAAATAATTTGCGCGTGCGAGAAGTTTTAAAATATGCTAAAGATGTATTTTATGAAAGACAAAAAACTATTTCAACCTCAGATTTGAATAAATTTCTTGAAAAAATAACTAAAAAATATCCACCACCTTCTGAAAATGGTAAATTTTTAAAAATTAAGTACATTACACAAATTAGTCAAAGTCCTCCATTATTTGCGCTATACTGTAATTTTCCTCACCTTTTCCCAGTAAATTATAAAAGATACATTGAAAACCAGTTAAGATCACATTTTGGTTTCAATGGTTCACCTATTAGAATTTCTTTCAGAAAAAAATGATATATAATTACATATTATTTTTTTTGATTGGCATAATTTTTTCAACAAGAATCACTAATCATCATGAGCATCATAATATATATGATAGATCATGTGGGGAAAGACCAGAATTAGAAAATTATATAATCTCACCAAGTGGAAATTTTAAAATTCATTATAATAATTATTATGATGGAATAGAAAATTTTTCATTCGAAGTTGGTTTGGCTGCTGATTCTAGTAGAAAAGTTATAGTTGAAGAAATGAATTTTAGATCTGAAGTTCATGATAATGATGGCATTTATGATATTTATATAAAGCAATTACCAAATGGTAGTTATGGCTGGAACTGTTTAGAATCAGATAATGGTTCATCATGGATTGAGATAGATGATGATTATATTGGTTCAAATTATAGTACAAGTGGTTTTGATGCAATGAGAATTAGTGTTGCCCATGAATTTTTTCATGCAATTCAAAGATCATATATTACTAATCCTGGATCAATTTCGTTTTTCTTTGAATTAAGTTCAATGTGGATTGAAGATTTAATTTATCCTGATGTAAATGATTATATTAATTTTAGTCAGATAGGTGATGATTACTTTACTAATCCTACGCTTTACTTAGATCAATATAATGGATATGGTCTTGGTCTATATGGTCATTATTTAAATAATTTTTTCGATTCAACTATAATGCAAGATATTTGGAATGAATTATCAAATCAAATTGAACCTAATGTGTATGAAGCAATAAATTATGTATTAAGTTTTGAAAATTCTTCTTTTCCGAAAACTTGGATAGATTTCAATTCTAGAAATATTTTTAATGGAATGAATGAAGTTGATAGTATTTATTATTATCCTGATCAAATTTTGTTTGAACCTATTTATTTGAACTATTTAGATATTAATGACTATTTTATGCCATTTAATGACAATTTTTTTACAGATAATTTTATATTTTCAACAAATTCTAATAATAAATCTATTGATGAAAGATCTTTTAATTTTAATGAATCTTTACCAGCAATTGTTTCATTTGATTCAAATCAATTAAATGGTTACACATTTTTAGCAATTAAAACAGATAGTAAAAATGAAATAATTGATATATCTAATCAAAATTATATTGATACATTTAAGGATGGCGATATGATTAGTCTTATTCATACTTCAGAAGAAAGTTTTGAAACAATTACATCATCGATTAATAAAAAAAATATTAGTGAATCAGTTACAGTTGATATTTTCCCGAATCCGATTTATTCAGATCAAATAACTACTTTAAGAATTAATTCTGAAGCTCAAATAAATGAATCAACAATTGAGATTTATTCAATTAGTGGACAATACATTAAAAAAATAAACTTAGATAATTTTGTTCACAATTCATTAATCTGTAGTGAAAAAGATTTTAAATTATTTAATAAAAAAATGGCTAATAATATATATTTATTGAAAATTAAGTTCGGAAATCATTCTGTTACTAAAAAAATAGTATATATTAGGTAGCTATTAAAATTAATTTGCGTAAAAAGGAGAAAAAAATGAAAAAAATTATATTTACTTTTTTAATAGTTATGATTTATTCTGCTGATAATTCTGAGCTTAACAAACTTATATTAAACGCTTCCAATCAAATTGAAAAAAACTTAATTGAGAAATCTTATTTTAATCAATCAAATAATATTTCCAGAGATTGTAATGAAACCTGGATTAGTGATGGATATTGCGATTCTATAAACAATAACAATGAATGTCAATGGGATGGTGGAGATTGTTGCGGTTCAACTTGCATATCATCAACATATGATTGTAACTCAACCTCGTCTTGGGGTGCTTGTGTATCTGAGTGTTTAGATCCAAATGCAAATGATGATTGTTGTATTGATAATAATTGCCCCTTTACTTGTGAAGGTCAAGATTTAATTACATGTTGGAATGGTTCTTGTGCTGAAAATTTAACGGAATGTCCTGATGCATCTTGTTATGATACACCATGCAGCAGTTATTTAAACACAAATACTTGCCCTGAAATTGAAGAGCAATATGGTCATGATTGTTCAATTTGTCTAAATGAAGGTCTTTGTCCTTTAACTTGTGAAGATGAAGGATTATTAACTTGTGTAACTACAGGCCAATGTGTTGAAGATTTAAGTGATTGCAACTCATGCGAAAATCCAAATCAAGCTGTAATAGGTACAAATTATACTTCAGGTTATGATGAATATTATTCTTTTACAGTTTCTGAAACAGGTTTTCTAACTTTATCTACAGCAGGTGCTGGAGCTGGGGCTGATGGAGATGTTGAAAATACCTCTGATAATATTGATACTAGACTTTTTTTATATTCAAATTGTTCAGATGTTGATTTAGAATATCCCTATGGAAATTTCATTGCAGAAAATGATGATTGGGGAAGTTCTCAATATGGTACTTGCCCAGACTGTATATGGTCAAGAGAATCATATATTAATATAGGTATTAATCCAGGTAATTATATTATAGTTTCATCAGATCAATTTAATTCAAATAATTTTCCTTTTGAATGGACACTAACATTTGAACCTGCTCAATCTGGCTGCACAAATCCACTTGCTGAAAATTATGATCCTAATGCCAATATTGATGATGGTTCATGTCAGTTTTCAGAAGGAACATATTTTATAATTTGCGATGAAGGATATTTTCAAAATGAAGTTAGTTGGAATTTGCATGATGCATTTACATCAGAGATAGTTTTATCTGGTGGAGCTCCATATCAAAATACAGTATTTTTGGATGAATCTTCATACTATTTAAGTGCAATTGATAGTTGGGGAGATGGTTGGAATTTTGTCATTTGGAGTATATACGATTCAAATAATGAACTAATATTATCATATACTTTAGAAGATGGATTTGAAGGAATATCAGATACATTCTTACTAGAGGAAAGTACTAGTTGTCAAGGAGATGTAAATAACGATGAAATTTTAAATATTCTTGATGTATTGACAATTGTGTATGCTTTAAATACTGGTACAACAGAAGAAATTTTAGATTGTGGTGATTTAAACGATGATGGTATAGTAAATGTTTTAGATATTGTTACTTTAATAAATATAATTTTATCAATATAAAAATATTTACTTGTAATTCTTTAGAAGTATTTTATAACTTTAAGGCCCTATTGTTGGAGTAGGATTAGTAGGAGGAAAGTTGGCGCGGGGTGGAGCAGCCTGGTAGCTCGTCGGGCTCATAACCCGAAGGTCGCAAGTTCAAATC